>Ga0315913_1000517_pt1 | contig 35250 bp, 23 predicted proteins | sample MpolsnodulesMG_FD_207736 | JGI IMG/M metagenome (GOLD analysis project Ga0315913, IMG submission 207736) | Medicago polymorpha root nodule microbial communities from Los Angeles, California, United States - small nodules | ecosystem: Host-associated > Plants > Roots > Nodule | place: USA...
ATAAATTGGAAGAAGTGATCAATTAAGTTGAAGGGGTCCGCACCAGACACACCAATCCACGACCTGATATGCTGCCATAACGACCCGAAAACAGCACAATGAAGGAACAAATGGGGCGCTGACTCCACTTGGCCGCAGCCTGACACACACGTGTCTCCCTCGACCTGTATAATGCCGCGCCGATGAAGGTTGCTCCTGGTTGGCAACCTGTCTTTTAGCAGACGCCAAGCTACGATGGACACCTTCAGGGGAACCTGCTTATGCCACACTAGGTCTCTGGTTGTGTCAAATGTGGAGGAAGCTGAATCCGTCAGAATCTGGTAAGCACCTCAGACCGTGTACCCATCCTGAATGTCTGGATCCCACTGCCACCTGTCAATAATATTAGCCTGCACAGAAACACCATCAAGTAAAAGTCTACATGCCGCCAACATCTCTTCCTCCCAAGTCCACAGCCTTCTCCTCCACCTCCACACCTCGCCACCTTCCTCCCACCCTAACTCAAACATAACAGCCACAGTGATTAACTTATTTGTCGCTAAATCAAACAAACGACCAAACCTCCTACGTAAGGGAACATCTCCTAACCAATTATCAAACCAAAAAAATGTGTTTTTACCATCTCCTAAGACTCTCGACACCCTCGCACCAAACCAACCCCCCTCATCACCCCCTTCCCCGTCCCTAATCTTCGCTATCACCCTCTTCTCTGTCCTGTTGATTTTAGAGATTGTTGCCTCTTGGTTGGAAGCTTCTTCTTAGTTTGAATAGAAAAGATGTTTGTGTTTGGATCAATTGTCATAGATATATAAGGTTTTTTTTTTTAACCAACATATATATAAGGTTTTATTAATCCCTTTTTTGTGTTTTTAATTTCGTATTCTTCAACTTTAGGATAACACGTTTATATCATTTGCATCACAATATAAATTTGATGTAGTATTGATGTTATTTGTTTGTTGTTGATTTGGAACTAGATTTTGACTCGGGTGTTGCACGAGCGGAAATATCTTTTTATTTGATTAGATTTAGATGTGATATACCATATGCTTTAATTTATAATTTTAAGTTATAGAAATGAAATAATTGAGACAATAATATTAGCTTGATAAGAGAAATGCTAACGAGTGTTTCCGATGCATTCTTTAACTTGAATAGTAAGTTCTTAAAAAATCGTGTATTCAATACATTGGAAATTATAATAATTGAATTTTTTAAAAAATAATTGTTAAATTTAAGATCTTTAAAGAGTGTCTTAAGGATACTCGTTAACAATATCCTAATAATGATGTAACTTGGCTTTGAGGATAAGCTTTGCTTGCTTTCTCAACAACTTGACAAAACGTGACATTGGAGGTTTTTTTTAGTTACAAATGATAGTATATTTACAGACCGGGGTTATTTGAATTTTGTCCTTGAAGGCTTAAACTCTTAATTAGTTAATATGATAACCGGTTTTTGATAACCAAATTTGATAATAGTAGCATGTGTCTTATAATGTTTTTTTTTTGAGAGAATGTGTCTTATAATGTTATATACAAGATAAATATCTGTTCTGGACATAATTTATAACGGAAGACAAGATTTACTCAATTGTAACTGACTTCAGCAAAGAGAAAATAAGGAATTTACTATTGTAGTCAATCGAAATGAGAAGTATAAAATAAGGAATAGAAAGCACCATGGATTCTAACATGTGATAACTCGGATTTAATTTGACGTGGCAATCAAAACATCGATGAAAAACAAATTTGAAGGTCTAATTTAATAGATAATAAAATAGATAGATAGATAATAACTAACTAACTAGTATAACCAACTTCTTTTTTGAGAGGGTATAACCAACTTTTATATCGAGTAAAAATCAAGCAAATTATACATAAAAAAAAAAAAAAAAAAAAAACTAGAGAAGCTCTTATTCAACAAATTATTACAATTAGAAGATTATGATTATGATGGAGCAAGATAATAGAAGAATCTATTGCCTTGTATTTTCTGATTGTATTTGTAAGCTTCCATTTTGTTGTTCACCAATACAAGAATCTCTCCTCTTTAGTAACCGATAAAATCCATAACATAGCAAACGCAAAACGCAAAGAATTGCTATAGTGATCAAAGTTGATAGAAGATAGCCTCCAATGGAATTGGAACGTTTGCATCCAAACAGAGCCCCTAGACACACCATGGGAAGAGGAGGGTAAGCATGATTTAGAGCTAGACTAGGTTTATATATGTTTCTCACATACTTTTCATTTTATAATACACATGTATAGGAATTAATTAAAAAAATATACACGACAAAAATAAGTGACATCATATTTAATGTCTCATTTTGATGTTTAAACATTATTTCATTAAAAATATATATATGCTCTTCCTTAGTGTATTCTTGCCTTCAATTAGAATTGTTCTTGTTCCTTGTTTGTCAAATAAGGAATAACTTACAGCTCTATATGCCTTTTAAGGTCATAGAACCTTTCCCATATTGTCCATTTAAATAAAATATACAAGTTTATAAGATATATTATATGAGAAAAAGTCAAATAAATGTGTGATCGTACTCTTGAATAGTACATAACAACAACAAAAAGAACATGTATTCAATACGTAGGCTTCTATTACAAGCAATGCTTCTTGTGTAAACCACTAAATATTTTATGAAGATGCTTTTTTCTTTTCCTTTTTCTAGAGATATCAAGAAGAAAACAATAGTGTGCCTTTCTTACATTTAAAAAAATATATGAATTTTTGTATTCTAAATATTTAGTATGTATTAAAATATAGTATTCATTCATTAACATGAACATTTTATTACTCCACTTTCACTTAAAGTATGAAGCAATTGCATAAATTTACTATTCCCTTTGACAATGCTTAAAACTTTTTAAAAAAAACATGTTTTAAAAGGTTAAGAGAGTTATAGTGCAGAACTTTCTGATTAGGATGTATCAGCAAGCATGCAGGTGATAACTGACAAGAATCATGTCTCAACAGGTGGAAGAATGCATTTAGAGAAATATAAGGCAGACTAAAATTCCAAATAATGTAATATATAGGTTCGAAAGCTAAATTTTTGGAACCTAATTACCTCTAAAAAATTAGGTATATAGAGAAAGGATGAAACAAGAGGAAAAAGATTTTCCATCGCGGTACAAGTTATCAAAATATTGATCAAGTTAGTTCCTCCATTAATTTTATCATGTAAGTGTGATGATATGTGTCACATTAAGTGACATGGTGACATACAAGTCGTAGTCGATGTAGACACCACCTATTCTATAGATAGCACCACATAAAGTGATTTGGGGGAGGAACATAAAGATTGGAATTCGGAGGTCATGAGTTCAACTCTCGCCTCTAACAATAATAACAACTAAGTTGATGAGTGCCTAATTTGAGTGACCAAATTGGTTATTTACCAAGACTTTGGCTTGAGTTGAGTCGTCGATAACTTGAAGCAGACACAAAAACTGTAATAGACAATCAACATGTACACATCAGATAATTTTTTGCAAATATAGAATGATGCATAGAGTATTATAAGTTCAATTCAAAAAGTTAGATCAACTTATAAAAATGTATTACTCCAATCAATTTATGAGGCCAGCAGATAAATATATAAACATTTTAGAAGGCTTTTATCAAAAAGGTGGAGATAATCTTGAAGAAGACTCAACGGGAAGCCTTTCAGGAGAGAATGACTTCATAAATCATAAATAATAATGAAAAAAACTACGAAAATAAATGAAATGAAAAAAGAAGCATCTAAGTCATGGTTTCAACAACAAGAATTTAAAAACCCAAATGAGATAACAAAAAACTAGACAGATTTTCCTTTAATGCGTTGGAATATACTCTCAAGCTCCTTAAGATGATTCTCGAGAACATCCGTTTTACTTTGTTGGTTACTGTCAAGCAAATTTGTGGCCTTTGTAATTGCATTATTGATCTTGTCATTTTCTTGCTGGCTAATCTTTAGAGCATTCCTCAACTTGTAAACGCAGTCATCTAATGCACTCGTTACATTGATGTTCTTAAGGAATTTTTCATCTTCAACGCGGTAAATTTCAGCTTCTCTAATCATTTTTTTAATTTCTTGAGATGACAATCTTCCTTTGTCCTTAGTAATTGTAATCTCATTCCTATTACCAGTAGATTTTTCTTTCGCAGAAACGGTTAAGATGCCATTTACATCGATGGCAAAGCATACATCAAAAGGGTGACCACGAGGAGCAACTGAGAGGCCAGAAAAATTAAAAGAACCAAGCAGATTGTTGTCACTTACTCTTGCTCTCTCACCCTCATAAACCTCAATTAGGACTGCAGATTGGTTGTCTTCATCTGTTACATACTCTCTTGTCTTCTTGACAGGTACAGAAGTATTCCTAGGAATCACCACACTCATGATACCTCCCTTGTTTAAGATACCAAGTGACAAAGGGGTAACATCTCGCAGCACCAATTTTGGAACATTCTTAATGCCTTTACTCAAAATAGCAGCCTGGACAGCTGCACCATAAGCAACAGCCTCGTCAGGGTTTATGCTTTCGCATAATTCCTTCCCCTTGAAAAACTCCTGCAACAGCTGTTTTACTTTTGGAATTCTAGAGGAGCCGCCAACAAGGACAACATCGTGGATAGCACTCTTGTCCAACTTGGCATCAATAAGACAACTCTTAACAGTTTTCAAACACTCGTTGAAAAGATCCATATTTGGCACGAATGATTGATGAAAAGAAGTCAATACCACGGAATAAAGAATCTACCTCAATGGTGCTGAACGAAGCAAAAGACAGTGTCCTTTTTGCTCTCTCGCATGCCGTTCTCAACCTTCTTATGGCTCTTGAGTTTCCAATAATATCCACATTGTTCTTCTTCTTAAACTCTTCTGCGAAGTAGTTCACCATTCTATCATCAAAGCTCTCTCCTCCAAGGTGAGTCTTTCCAGCAGTGGCTTTAACACGGAAGACCTTGTCCTTTATTGTAAGTATAGACACATCAAAAGTTCCACCACCAAGGTCGAAGATGAAAATATTTCGTTCTCCAACACAATTAATTCTCTTGTCAAGGCCGTATGCTAGAGCAGCAGCTGTTGGTTCATTGATTACTCGTAAAACATTAAGGCCAGCAATGGCACCAACATCTAGGGTGGCTTTTCGCTGAGAATCATTGAAATAAGCAGGCACTGTAACAACTGCATTCTTTACGGGGGACATTAAAAATTTCTCTGCAACCTCTCACATCTTTGTGAGGATCATAGACGATATTTCCTCGGGACAAAAGCGCTTCTATTGACCCTTGTATTTTACAATAATCGTTGGTTTGTCATTCACCCCAATGACCCTGAATGGCCACAACATGATATCATTTTGAACAACAGAATCACTAAACTTCCTACCGATTAACCTCTTAGCATCTGAAGGAAGAAAAAAAAACATAAATAATTATTTCGCATCATACATTTTGTTCAGCTAATTAAAATAGATAGCAATCGTCTCATCGTATAATTATAATAACCATGGTTTCAAATAAAGGTTTCTGATTGCAAACTGGACAGGGATCGTAACGACATCTTACTTTTGATGCCGTCTAAATCACAATGTATCCGATATTGAAACTGCAACAATTGCAACAATTTTGAAAACTGCGGCACAACTGCAACTGCTGTTTAAATTTAAAACCATGATGATAATATTAAATGCATAAAGAGAGTAGAAATATACCAAAGACAGTGTTTTCGGGGTCGGAGGTAGCTTGACACTTAGCAGCATCACCAATCAACCTTTGATCCTTAGTGAAAGAAACAAAAGAAGGTGTAGTTCTGTTTCCTTGGTCATTGTGGATAATCTCTACTCTACTGTGTTCATCAAGCCACACAGCAACACAAGAATACGTTGTTCCAAGGTCTATTCCCACAACACTTTTTGTCATGATCTTTCAATTAAACAAAAAGAAACCGAAAGAAAGAAAGAAAGAAAAAGAAAAAAAACTCAAGTCAAAAGATTAAGAAAGAAGCAATTTTTGGAATTTTGAAGGCATTCATATCATACATGCAGGCAGAGTTGTTATTGCCGACAGCTGCACCCTCCAAAGTTGTGCCATCTCCCATGGCACTGCCCTCCACAACGGCGGTTCCAGCACCACAACCACCGCCGCGGTCCTTTGCACAAGCACTTGTCGCATCGCACGGCAAAGCTACCAACTACAATCTGCCACAACCTACAATTCATGGTGAGACTCTCTCCATTCGTATTACTCAACCAATTTATGAACAGGGGGTCCATGTGTGGAAGAGAAACCTTCGTGGAAGGTTGGTTCTAAACAAAGGAGAGAAACCCTATGCATGGAAGGAAATTGAAGACAAGCTTCAGAAACAATGGAAGACTGCTGCACCTTGGACGTTCCTATCTTTAGGTAGGGGCTTTTATGAATTCTTTTTTGTCACTGAATCTGATTTGCAAATTGTTTTGGCAATGGGAACTGTGAACTTGAAGCCAAGGGTGTCACGTTTATTTTTATGGTCAGTGGATTTTGATATGCATAAGCAGAGAAATACACTGCGCAAGTATGGATCCGATTGATGGCACTGCCACAAGAATATTGGATGGAACGTACTCTACGTGAAATTGCTAGTGCGGTTGGCACGCCGCTAGTTCTTGACAATGCAACCTTGAAAAGACTTTTTGGACACTATGCACGTATATTAGTCGACACTGATTTTTCCAAAAAGATTTTTCATGAAATTCTCGTTGAACGGGAAGGTGGTTCTTATCCTGTGGAAGTCGTTTATGAACGGATTCCGGATTTTTGTTCGCATTGTCAGATATTTGGACATGATGTTACAAACTGTTGTTGGTTGTACCCAAGGAAGGAAGACATGTCTAAAGATAAGGTTGCAAAAGGGAAGACGCAGATACCAGCCAAGAAACCTCAGTGGATGCCTACTAAAGAGAACCCCTCTGGTATAAGTTCATCCATTGCATTTGCAGCGCCTAAACCTACCGAGCCACTAACCAATATGACTGCTGCTGATGGTTCTACTTCTGAGGCTCCAACACTAGCTCAGACACCCCCTGTGTGTCTGAGGAGATCCCCCGAGGCTCTTTGCCTTCACGCCCAGTGTTGGAGTTAGCTTCCCCCGATGATATGCACGCTGACGTGCTTTTGGATAATGTGGAACATGAAAACTCTAAATCGCGGGAGGAGTTAGTGATACCCCGGATTCAGAATGCACCTGTGATGCATCCTTCCTCAAATGCCCATGATGATGAGCGTTCTTTTACTGTTGATTTGGAGGCCTCCGCTTCTGCTAGGGAGATGTCACAGACTCAACATGATGTAGCGCACGATGACGTGCAAACCAGTCCCCAAGATGGTCCCTTTGTTGTTAGATCCATCCCTGACGACACCGCCACTTTTTTGGAAATGGAGCGCCTTCCTCAGAACACCAATTACACAACATTCGGGGACTGATGAGAATGGCGACATAATTTTGACTGTTTATGAACCACATAGCAATCCGAATGTGCAGCACGACCTGGACCTCTGGATGCGTGTTCGTGAATATGACAAAGCTAATGCAGATAGACCTTTCACCCCGATCTTATCTCGGAAACAAAAATAACAGGTTAGGAAAAATCTTCAGATTGGTAAGCCACCACCTTATAAAACCCGTTCTCAGGGAGGATCCACTTCAGGTGATTAATGAATTTTCTTTACTAGAATGACTCGACGAGTGCTTTGATCGTTGGCACAATGCTTGCAATCAAGGACTGTTGTGCTGACTTACTTGCTAATATGGGTCATTCGATACAAGGCACAACTCGGTTCTCGGTGTTGCCTCAGACTCTTCAAACTAACTTCTTTTTGGACTGGAGTGGGTTCCCTGACTCTCGTTTCTCGTAGTCAGGTGTTTCCTTTTTTTTTTCTTTCTCTGTTTGCTGTTTCTATTTTCTTTTCTTTTATTGTTGTTTCTCCTTTGTTTTTTGGGGGTTTTGGCCTAGTCCCCCCTCTTGTACTTTTTCCCCTTTTTTTAATAAATTTTTCTCTGAGATTGGCAGTATAGGATGGGGGTTCTACGGGATGCCAACCTAGTTGGGATGTCGTTGCTTCCCCTTGATGCCTGTCCAATCTCCTGGGTTAGAAAAAAAAATCATACCTACAGCGATTTCCTTTATCATTTAAAAAGTGTAACAAATTATCCTTCAAAATAAAAAGTGTAACAAATTAGATGAGTATATATATATTTATTTTCTCATTATCTCAATTATACTCTCAAACAACAACTTTTTTTTATAAAAAAGATTGTTGTTAGTGTTATTAAAAAATATGAATTTACATTATATGTTTTTTGTTAAATTGTTTGTTTCATTGAAATAGATAATCATGTTTAATTTGATTTGTTATAATTTGAAAGCAAAAAATATTTATATTATATATTTACTTTTAATCAAAATTAAAATTTCATAAAAAGAATACCGTTCATCATTTACAAACGTTGTGCAATAAAAAGAGCGAAAAAACGGACTGAGTACCCGTATTTTCGCTAGTATTAGATAAATATAAGTTAGCCCCTATGTTTAAGGTTACATAATATGGAATTCCTATTACTATGCAAATGTGCTCCATATATTGTATTAGTCATTCCACAATATCAGTAGCTTTCAAATGTAGGCTCCATTGATACTATCAGCTCCATAATACTTGGAGTTAGTTTTGTATATTATATATCAGTGTATATATAGATATACATTAGGGAGAATTATCAATTTACCATTCCCTTTTAGCGATCATACAAGAACAATACTTGAGCGTGACTGCTAAGTGTGTGTGAAAAGTACCTTGTGATGGAAATATATACAGGTCACACAAGAAATAGGGTTTACTTCATAGCCAAGCTAGACTTTTATTTTCAACCAATGACTTTTTTTTCAAAACCCTAGTTATTTTTGGATCATTTTTTAAGATGTGGTCTCGTAAAAAAATTCCCAAAAAGTAAAACATCCAACTTTTATTGACTTACTCGTGTTATTTTAACTTTGAGTTCGCAATACTTTACTCATGTTCTTTTAAGTTTGAGCCCGCAATACATCAAACTTATATGCTTTTTGTTTTAAATTGTTATTTTACGTCACGTTACCTATTTCCATCCAAATCATCAACATATATGATGATTTTGGCCTACCATGGGAACGTAAACAACCCCATAACCACTAACAAAATTTAATGAAAAAGAGCAAAGCTAAAAATATTGTATGCCATAAATGATCAATTTGGAGAAAAAAATTGTAAAGGACATATATGTTGATGATGCGTCTATGTGAGCTTAAGTGAGCTAATATGCAATATTCTACCAACTGAACTAAACTCATGAGATCTATTTTGCAATTAAGGTAATGATATTCTTCCTCATTCATTTATACACTTTTTTAATGTGTTTGAAATGATTAAATATGCCAATTATTTTAAAAGAGAGAGTATTTCTTAATATGTGTGAAAATGTCAAAACCAATTTGTAATCAAATATGTTGCTAAAAACTTGATAAGAATAATAGTGTGCCAACTTAGTTGTTTTAGTTGCTTAATCGATGTCCTTGAGATATTAGTTAACATTCTCCATAAAAAAAAACACATTTTATCCCGCGACTAAAATCTTATGAATCAAATCTGTATCTCCAAGTAGGTAAATGTTTACATTGGACTTGTGTTGTCAACTCCTCAAAACTATAAAAAAATGTTATTTTTATTTTTAAATTTCTTTAACCAGTACCTTACAAATATATATGTATAAATAAATATAATTATAATTTCATAGAAATTCTCTACATAAGGTAATTTGATCTAATGTATTATGAAAAAATTAAACTTGAACATTCCTTTGGGTCGAGATTCACCTATGATTACACAAAAGAGAGCTTAAATAGAAGTAATATATAAGTGAATCACATTAATTAATTTCCACTAATTATAGAAGTAAAGAAGATGATGAAGAAACAAATCACATGTCTTTCACTAAATTCTTCATTTTTTTATTAAAGAAGAATAATAAATAAAATAAAATCGAATGCCATCATCATCATCATCATCTATCACATTCACCGGAACAACACGCCACACACACTCTCCCAAGCAAACCACCACCGCCATGTTAGAGCGGACACTCTCCTCCCGCCGCGGCAACTCCCACGGAGGCTCCGACTCCGACGACGACGCAATCAACGCTGACGATTCCAAAACCAAAAAACAACACATTCTCTTTCGCATCACCAACAGAGCTTCAACCTACCTCTCCCAAACTCGCCCCTACGTTCCGTGTCTCACCATTGCATTTCTTCTTCTCTTCGCTTTCTCTTTCTTCTTCTTCTTCACATCTCGTAGCTTCGTTTGTATCTCGTCTTCCGCGTTCTTCAAACCTGCTTCACGCGCCGCTTTTTTTGGTCTTGATGGACTTGATTCGGATTTTGGTGCTCTTGGTGTGCCCTGCTGTAAGTCTCTTTGCGCTGATCTGATCCAATTCATACATTTCAATTCGTATTTTGGAAGATCGTGATTTTTAGGTTTTTTTTTGGATCAAGAGAAAAATGCAATTTTGTTGCTTAGGAGTTGGTAATTTCTTGTGCGTGGAAGATCAAAATGAAATGCTTCTAGATTAGAATGTTAAATAATCAAAAAATGATTTTTTCTTCTTTAAATACTCAATTTATTGCTATTGATTTTCAGGATGTTGATCCTGAATTGAATAAAATTTTATTTCTTTTTGTGTGATTGGTTGATTTTGAATTCTGAGTTTGGCTTTATTCCATGTTCATTTTAATGCTGATGACTAGCATTAGGAATGTGTGTACAAGTTAAGTTAAACTTTAAATAAGCTAGATTTAGTAACACCAAAAATGAATTGATCCAATCCGTAAGTCCTAGCTCAACTGACAAATGTTGAAATTGTTAGGCCATATATATTTGTGGTGTCCTTGGTTCGAAGCTGGGACATCCCATTTGTATGTGTTTCTTGTGGTATTTACCACTCCGTCTACAGACCCCAAAAAAAGTTACATCCAGGAACACCAACAATGTATTGGTCTTAGTGGTAAGAGGTCAGGGGTTTGGGACCCTTAAGCAAGTGGTCATGGATTCGATCCCTGACTATTGCGTATGGAGAAAATTCAGTTTAGAAGGGAAAACCCGCCTTGTGTTCCCCACAAGCTCCCCTATTGAGATTACTCACTGCTAATTAGCAACAAAAACCACATACCTGTAACAAGATAACCCTCCAAAAAGAAGTTACATTTAGCAACTATTCAAAGAGGGTAATTTGGGTGTATTATTGTTTGATGATAGAAATTTATCAAGTGGTTTGTTGCCAAACTAGTATTTATTTAACTTTTGAGTATATTTATTATTAGATCACACTTTTTAGTTGAGAGTATAATGTTGTTGTTTCAAACTATTGGTTTCTGATTTTGAATTTGAAAATACATCAAGTGATACTGTTTGTTGTTGTTGGATACTTATAAGTTTATTCTTGGTAAAGGCAGATCGAAACATGGTAAAACTGTAGAATGGACATCAAAAGATCTGCTTAAGGGGCTGGAAGAGTTTGTTCCTATATACGAAACACGGCCAATCAAAAACAATATGTATGGGATGGGTTTGGACCACAGTTTTGGACTTTGGTTTATTGCTCGGTGGCTTAAACCGGATCTGATGATCGAGAGTGGCGCTTTCAAAGGACATTCAACTTGGGTTTTGCGGCAAGCTATGCCAGACACACGGATTGTTTCTCTTTCACCTAGGCATCCAGAAAAGTATCTAAAAAAGGGACCTGCATATGTTGATGGTAACTGTACATATTATGCTGGAAAGGACTTTGTGGATTTTGGAAGTGTTGATTGGTCAAAAGTGATGAAGGAACATGGGATTAAGGACCTTAGTCGGGTTCTTATATTTTTTGACGATCATCAAAATGAATTGAAAAGGTGAATTACGAGATCTTCCAGATGTATGATTCAATAGTTGGGTACTTATGAATGAAATTGCTACTGCTTATTATAATTGTTATTTTATATGTGTCATAATGAGCAGAATCGAACAAGCTCTGAAAGCTGGGTTCCGGCATCTTGTTTTTGAGGATAACTATGACACTGGTACTGGTGACCACTATTCATTGAGGCAGATATGTGATCAATTTTACATACGAGGTGTGTAAACTCTCACTTTGCTATTTAATTGTCCTACTTTATTGAATTTTCTCTGTTTCCGTGAGAAATGCATACAAATAATATGCATAAATATAATTGACGAAAAATGAATGAAAATCCAACATATAAAGCTAGAAAATTGATGAAAAACACTACTACTAGACTGTAGGGAAACAAACATAAGATGTTCAAACCCAAGAAATGACTGCAAAACTAAATTTTGGTTACTAGGAAACCACCATTTATTAGTCTTGCAATTTATATGATTGGCAAAACTTTTGAGGCTTAGACATTGCCACGTTTAGGTCATAGTAGTCAATCCCGGATAGCGGCACATAGCCGCCGACCCCAAAAGTGGGATAGCGGGAAGACTGCTATTGATTAATACTTTTTTTGAACAAACTAAGCGAATTATATTAAATGAATAACTAACAGCCCCTTAAGCACAAGGCATGCTAGAGGTAACTGTTAAAAGTTTACGTACAAAACAGTCAGGCTACCAACAGCCAAAGAAGCAAAAAACGAAATTACATCACAGCTTGAAAACAACATAAAGGATTTTGCCTCCAAAAGGGGTAGTCAAAGTCGACCGTAATGTAGTTCGCTTTCAACCACCAATATGTTTGGAGTTTAACCTTTTCAAGAAGTCCTGTAAGCTGATCAAAATAATTATCAAAAATTTTATTGTTACGGTCTTTCCAGATAACAAATAAGACCAAAATCCAAACATTCATAAACAAACACATATTTAATATAACACTCAAATCTCGTGAAACATTCATAAATCAAAACACTCAAACATCCACAAAACATTACATTCAAATCCAAATACCAACAAATGTCAAAGATATAAGTAAGCTTATGAAAGCTTTCAAGTCTCTGTCAAAATTTCACAAGTCTTAATCAAAACATTATATCCAAAAGAAAAAAGAACAGACGAACCTAAAAGAGAACAAAGAACAAGAGGAAAATAGATGGAACATAAACAGTAGAAGACGATGGCGGTGGCACAATCAGCGGCTGCAACGGCGATGGCAATTGGTTTGCAGATCGTGTTTTCTGTGTTTTGTGGCAGAGAAGAGAGAAAAAGTTGGGAAAATGTTAGGGTTTATACGAAATCCCCAAAATGGTTTTAAAATTAGGGTCAACTTGGGATTTTCCTGTGAAAATCCAATAGCGGATCAGAATCTGCATCCCACTCCACTACCGTTACCCGCTGTAGCAGCCGCTATCTTGAACCGCACCGCTACGACGCCCACTGTAGTGAGCACTATAGTGGGTTGAAGCTGCTGCAACGATGTTTGCTATTATATCCATGGGCTTCTCCCAAATTGTCCGAGTTTTTGAACCTAAACGTAGAATCAAGTGCACAAGCAAAGTAAGTGGGTCACAAAGACTTGTAAACGGTTGTTGGCTGTTGACTAAATTTGTCTTTGCTCCCTTTCCTGGGGGTTGGAGCTTTCAAGTTGCTATAGGGAGTTATGTTTTTTCCACTACAAAATAGTAGTAGTGCATTTCATTAATTTGCTGGTTTTGTATTTTCATACATTTTCGCAGATTATATTTATGCATATCAGTGCAGGGAAATTATGCTTAAACAAATAAAATGTGGAATTGTACGCATGAGTTCTGCTCTAGGAAATGTCAAAAGGGATTTACTTAGTACTAGAAAAAATTCTTAATTGTGGTTTTGGTCGCAAAAATATAGGCAATGTTGGCATGAAGTCCAGCATCCATTTGTTGGAAAATGTTTGTATGGGTTCCATACTGTTGATAATCTTCATATTGGTGGAGTGACTTTAAGTTTTAAATTATTATTCTAATAGCATTGGAATAGGAATTTGACGTTTGTTTTGTTCTTTTGTTGATCTAAGGTGGGGGACACAGTTGCTTTAAAGACAGTGATGAAGCTAGGATCAGGTCAAGAAGGAAGAAATTCTGGGAGAAAGCAGTTGATATTGAAGAACTGTGTGGGCCGGGGGAAGCATGGTGGGGAGTTAGAGGGTACATGCGTGACAACTTTAATCACAGTAATAAGCCAATATCTTACGCACAACATTTCCAGAATAGCCGGTATGTTGAATCTATTCTTGATGTGTACTGGGAACTCCCACCGGTTGCTGGGCCTTCCCTCACTCATCAAACCAGATATGATCCTGCTCGTGCTCCCAATCCTATTGTTGAAGATGGGCGATATGGTTTGTTCCAGCGGCTTGGTTTGGGTAAACTTGACAATTCTGTATTTAATGGATACACTCAGATGGTTTATTTACAGATATCTGAACAATAATTTACAGTTGCTTAGACAAGGGTATGTTGTAGTTGAAGGAAGTTTTGTACCTGTATTATTTACAAATATTTGCTACAGCCTGATTTGGCTTAAGATATAGTTCTTTTATTTTTCTTGCTCTTTGCCTTTTTCAAATTCTTTACTCATTGTTCAGTTCTGTCTAACTTTTATTTAGTTGCGTTTTAATGTATGGTGGCTAACTTGATTGCTAATATGCTGTTATATATTATGTGTGTCACACTTCGATCACTAATTTTTCATCTCAGAAGTTCACTCATATGAAACTAAAGCAGTTATGAAGTACTCATTAGCCGTTTTCTGCCTGGTTTCTTAAAATGTGGATTCTGCCACAAACAAACCACCTGAGAAACTACCAACTGCCAATCTCCTGGCTATCGTTTTCAAGAGGATACATTAATTCTGCCATATTTAAACAATCTAAACATTTTATTTGTTTTTATCAGTCTAAATATACTATTCTATATAATGTGCACAAGGTAAATGGCCTGTGAAATTGGGTACTAGTAGATTTTTACATAGTTCGCAATAAACTCAACATTGTCGATGCTCGAAGAAAAATATACTGCTCACTTTGGTGCCTGGATTGCTGACTGCCTATTTTGATGGAAGTTGCAAGAAACTATAATCCAGAGCACAGTTTATTCCTTATGAAATAGTTTTTTTTTTTTTTTATAAAGCTAAAATGATATAAATGTCAGGAGCTGTCGAACCACATACACGGTCAATCCATAGTTTCCTAGTAAAAGAAAGGCCTAAACTGTCCCTATACAAAATATTAGAAAGAAAAGAAGGTGGTGAAGACCACCATTGAGAAGTATGCATGGCAAGGCTTTGCCCATTCTTAGCTAAGGCGTCAGCCACCATATTTGCTTCTCTAGGCACATGAGAGAAAGAGCAGTCAATTTGAGAACAAAACTTCATGCAATTGTGCCATCTAGCAAACATTCTCCAAGGTATGCCTTCAGGCTGCTTAGAGGCTTTAATCACTTCCAAAGAGTCAGATTCCAATAAGATCTTGTGAAGGCTTAACTCCTTAGCTTTCTCTAAAGCTCTCATACAAGCCAAGAATACAGCATCCAAAGATGAAGCGTATCCCACATTTTGAGTAAAAGCTCCCAAAAAATTAGAGTGATTATCTCTGATAACATAGTCAATGGATCCATTGCAGGGACTGCCTATAGCTGAACCATCGCAGATAATTTTAACATAACCCAAAGGAGCTGGGGCCCAACAAACATGATGAACCTGAACCACCCTGCTAACTTTAAAAGGAATATCAAAGAGTTTGGATATCTTGTAATCAGTAATGGCAGAAGTGCCTTTGACAATAGCCACCCTGAAACTGAGCTGTACCTCAGCAATAACCCAATGAAACAAGGTTTCCATAGAGTTATGCCTGCTAGTGAAGCATCTGGAGTTTCTTTCCAACCAAATACTCCAAATGATGTGAACAATGGCAAACCAGCTTACTTCCCACTCCAATTCTCCCAAGAAGCAGGTTAAGGCAACAAGAAAGATCCAGTTGTTGTTCTATGCTCTTCATAAGCCAGTTCCAGAGTTGGAAAGTGAGAGGACAACTCAGAAAAATATGCTGAGACGTTTCATCAGTTTTCTTGCAAAAACAGCATATAGATACAATAGTGCAACCACTCAGTCGTAAGATTCTCATCAGTGGGGAGTTTATTGTGTAACAATCTCCAAGTGATGAAAACTCTGGTAGGGGGTTTATAGGTATTCCAAACAAACTTAGACCAAGTAACTTCTATTCTATTCTTCTTTTGAAACACTTAAATTACTTTGCTCTGGTTTTTTTCAAGGGATTCTCACCCAAAAATTATATTTTCTTATAGCATATCTTGGAGCGTCTACTGAGGTCAAAGATCCTAATTACGATGGATTAGTCGGTATACTAATCCATCAAAATTAAAACCTTTGACCTGAATAGGTGTTTCAAGATATCTCTATAATTTAAGTCTTTTGGGTCCATTATGAGACTAACCATCGAGTCGTCAGTAGGGAGTCTTTTTTTTATCAGTTTTTTTTTTTAACTAGAGCTGAACTACCTACCAAAATGGGCATATATTTATTCTATAAATTCATTTCATATGCAAACATATATTTTCATCTCAGATCCATGAACAACTATTACCCATCATTTCAACCAATATCAATAATAAAAAAATTAATTACAAATCTTAGAGAAAACACACAAAAAAATACAGTTTAGGATTAATTTTATTTAGAGTCAACAAATAAACTAAGAAATTTAATACTACACTAATTTTAAATTTACCAAATTTGAATTTGAATATAAACAAGTAAAATGCAGAGCTCTCTATAGAGAGAACTCTTTCAAAAATATGTGTATGCCACTATTAGCGAAGAACACACCGTATTCTTTAGTAAAAAGCGAAAGAATAGTCGCTTTGTGCTCATCACATGGTTCCGTGGTTCAAAACATAGTAAGCTCATATTTTTTATATAGCAAGCAGTTTGCTTTCATATACGCTGCAGCCGATGTGGGCTCTGTTCAGAAAACATGGGCACCCCCTCCCACAGGTCACACAATTCTCTTCTTGTGTCAGCCTGTGATGTGCCTCCACAATGAAGAAGAGAAGAGACGATGCCTTGAAGCTTTTCTTCCATGGAAAGAGATAAATATACCTGGTTTACCAAGTGCTATATAATTACATATATACACCAATAATGTTATCTGTCCTATTGTCATTTGAATTCTTCTTCATGCACCCTAGGAAGATAGACTTTTCTTTCAAGTTTGATTACTGTAAATATGAACAAAATTAAAAAGAGTGGCTCAGGATTTTCCTTATTAAAATTGATTCTGTTCTTTCTGGTCATGAAAATATATTTATTGTGTAGATGTCACTGTCATGCCATGATTTGTGACATCCTTGCATATATGTACACAGCCAAAACAAACTACTTAAAAATGTTGGGTTTGTCTTTATTTATTTACCAATTGATATGAAAACTCGTCAAAGTTTAGAATCTCATGCTATGTGATGATACTTCTCTAGCAGAAGTGAAGTACAGATTGACATGTCTCATTTGTGTTAGTTAACATGTTCCAGAGCTTTGCACCATTAGTCCAACTTAAATAATTAACGACATAAGGAGGCGCAAGATAGGAAATCGATTTGATGTGGAATCTATTTCAAATATACACAAAGAGTAGAATGATACTTTCGATTCCAGGCAGCTTCCCGTCTTCACTATGTAAAATCTTCCATAATTTGGAAACTGCGTGTCCGAACTACATATATTGTTCAAAATCATATATTGAAAGCATAACAAGCCATTCTTTTATACAGCCACAAGACTCCAAAGGTGCACAAAACAGATATGCAAACAAAATAGGTGTATACATTCACTGGAGATGTCTCCAGATGAACTCTACTAACTAAAAACTTGTCAGACTATTAATTCACAAAAACTGAGAAACTGAGTTACATATATTTTTGATTTTGGACATAACCATAAACTCAAACTTCCTTGTAAACCTTTATATATGCATATCAGTAAATTCTCCTCTTTGGTCCAACGAGTTTTTCTGGACTAGTTTTGGCTCCTTGATTTTTCCATGGCTCTTGGAGCTGCAAACAAGATAATTCAGAACATACTTATCAGCAATCTTTCTCTCCAATATAAAACCAGTGGTCCACATCAAAGATTACAAGGTTCTACAATCGAATAATTGTAGCGTGAGCATAATACTTAGCCAAATAAAACCTCGACATATGATAAGGTGACAATTAAAAAAGACAACAAAACTCTGGCTGAAATCATCTTAATATATCTTGAAACTACGATTGGAAGTGCCTAATGGAGAGTTTAATGCAATAATTTGTTAACAATTTCCTTAGAAGAACCTAGAGTGTAAACTTTCATACCTAGCCCAATTGCCTCAGAGCCTTTCATGATCCTTAGTCTCCTACACGAGTCAGCGAACATCCTGCATCAACCAACAATTTCAGTAAGCCGATTCAACCACTAGAGTATCATGATTTAACATAAGGTTCAATATGAAAGTGTTTGGCAGAGCTTATAGAAACAACTTATATCATGTTTGTAAGATGTTTTCACCTTATTTTCATAAGCTTTTCATGATAGCTTATGAGAACAACTTATAGCGTATATAAAAAAAATTGACTTATTTTATCTTTTGATATAGGTACAACTTATACATAAGAGATTATATGATAAGTGCTTAATTAAGCTGTTTATCTAAACAAAAAATAAAAGAAATAACTTACCCCCAAGGAACATCGCCTACAAGCATCCAATCTCCATCTTTATCTTCATAAGTAAGAACATATTCAGATCCATGAAGAAGATCCCTCAAAGAGCTCTCACTTAGTCCATCTTTCCCAGGAAGTCCAGGAGAATTGCATTGGCCTGATTTAACAAAATAGTTATAGATAAACAACTATATGATAAACACTTAATTAACTGTGTAACCAAACAGGGTCTAGATAAGATATGATAAACACTTAATTAACACTTACATGAGAAAGTCAATCTAGGAAACTTGTTCCTAAAACACATGTAAATAATTTTACAGCAAGTAAAAAAAGGTGTGTAAAAAATCAAAATAATGAGCCAAGGTAAGTAATTTGAAGAAGGTAAAGTTAGTACCAATGGTAAAGCAGGTGAACATCTTCTCAAGAGCTGAAGAAAGTTCCATATAGTTGTTGTAGGTCTTGAGATCAACCTTTCTGAGATAAGGAGCACCATCCATACTGACTTTTACATAGAGACAGTCAAATCCAGGTTTTCCCTCAGCTTCGTCATTGTTCTTTGACAAATTAGAAGCCATAGTGTTTTTTCGAAACGATCGAATTGGTGGCCATCCCACAACCTGTGCCCTATTACAGAAGTTTGATACAATGAAGAACACATAAGTTTAACAACTTCGAAGATGAAACCTTTTCTGAATTATTTATGAAAAAATTTAATTTTTGCTTAAGAAAATATATCTAACTTTTAAAACTCTTTCCAAAGAGAAAAAAAATCATGTCTATTCAAGGGTTGAATCACAGAACATGAAGCCATAAAAATAGAAAAAATAAAAACTAACATGTCTAGTTTTATGAATTGAAATATCTTACACCTTTGTCTAATCTAAGCAACCAAAACATGACATGATCTATATCAAACTTGTTTATCAACATGTTCCATGATTTAGTTGATTATGCAATGAACAAAAGATTACTCAAAAAAAAGTAAACAGAACAGGAAACTGAGCAATTGAAAAATCTAAAAACAATAAGCAGAATGATGCAAAGAAACATACTTTGAAGCAGGAGCATTAGCATGCTCATTTGTTCCATTAACCTGTTTATTCTTTTCATGTACAGATTGATGAAGAACCTCTTTGATGTTTTTTGTTGCATTTGTATTAATCTTTTGAATATTAGTTTGAGTCTCTAAACCAGCAGTTCCATCAGATCCATCATTCATAGAGAAACTCCATTTCTTAGAAGACTCATCAATAGCATCAGAGAAACCTCTTTTAGCTCCAACACTAGCTACAAGGTTCTTCAAAGGAGAACAAACATTAATGTTCTTCAAATCCTTGTTGGCAAAGAAAGAGATTCCACCACCAACTGATTTTCTATCAGGAGATCCACAACCAGGTAAGCCTAGTCTGAGCTCAGTTTCCTTGAAGTTGAGAGATGAAGATGTTTTGTCCATTGAAGGATTATTTGCTAAACCTATGTAATCATGTTCTAACGGTGTAGACATGAAAATGAAAATGGCTAGGTGAAAAAATATCAAATATTGAACACGATATGATAGTAATAGAAGACTTAGAATGAAGAGAGTATGAGTGTGAAGTTATATTATTGATGTGTGTATCATAGGAGGGGAGTTGGCTGGTTTTGTTAATGTTCAAAAGAACCTTCTTGGGACTTTTTGTACCAAACTTTTTCCAAGAATTTATTTATTTTATTATATAGTAGTATAATAACCTAAGACATGATTATGTTTCTGAGTGGTGCATACCGGTATAATTGTGCTAGTACCCGTAAACAATTGCCTTCATTGAAATTTTCTAAATTAGGTTGAGAAAAAAAAATAGTATAAAATAGGTTGAGAAATTTTTTTTTATCTTAGATTATAAGTCGATATGTTTATTCTTTTATATTGCATCTTAATTATTTATTACTTTATATTTTTTTAATTTTTAATTTATTTTTTTATATTACCTCAGTTCTTAATTATAAGACCCTTTATACTAAAAAATTCAACAATTTTTAATGATCCAACAATGACACGTAGATTGCGTAGAAACTCTTAACACTGATATGCATTATATAATTAAGTATATGATATAACTGAAATCAATCTAAGAGATATATTTTTTCATGGGAAGTTTTTTCTTATGCACCAATGATGGAATTTCTAAATACACGCCTTCAACTATCTACAGTACTATTTATGCCACATTATGCTAATAGTACCAACTACACTTTCAATAATGTAGGTAGATTTTGTTTTATAAATCAGAAAGGTAACATCCACTCTTAATGTAAATTGGTTTCATTCTAATATTCAATAAAAATATGGTATATTGTAGTTATTTAAAGTTCTTTTTATAACGTGGGTTTATGTGTCTATATGATTTTGAATGTGTCAATATATATTAGGTTCTTGTTAGATGCGGTAAAGTAAAATTAATTTACATCAACACGTATTCCTATACAAATTTTGAATGTGTCAATATATAATAATGTATACATATAGTGTATAGTGTATAGTAGTAGTATGAGTATAGTACTTGTAGTGTTTGCACCGACAAGTTTCAGAGCATTCCCCGGCAAGGCAACCTTTTACGTACTGTTACTTTCTTCATCAGTACATAGATTAATTAAGTAAAGTTAAAAATGGAATTACAGTACAGTAAGAGTAAAGTGAAGTGAAGCGTGTGTGAGGTAAAAGAGAAACAGAGGAGAGAGAAAGAGAATAATTAAGTGACAGTGTAATGTAACGGTGAATATTCATTTCATTTCACTCATCCATTCCACGCGCGTATCGTAACGTATCCAATTGAAATAATTACTTTTAATGAAAAAAGACCCAAAAGTGGAAAGAAAGAAAGAAATGTGTGTGTGTCTGTCAAGTGTCAAGTGAAGGATGAAAATTGACAGGTAAGATCGGACGGTGTAGGTGGTTGTTAGGGGACATAACGGGGTTCCATTGTTGGACGGACTATAACCCACTTCATCATTACATTTCCTCCTATTCATATACTACATCTATTATCTCCCTCTCAAGTTATAAGCACTTTTGAAAAACAAACAAAAGATTCATATATTATTCTCCTTCCGTTCCCTTAATACTTGACACAGTTGATTTTATTACGCATATCAATGTATAATTTTGAGGTTAAATATCTTGAATAATATATTAGAAAAAATTATGAAAATTCGATATTTTGAAAATACTCATCGAGACAAATCTAACGACATCATATATGATATTATTTATCTTTGTATATTAGTAGAAAAATATGATTAAAGTAAGTTAGGTCAAAATTATACATTTTCAAATAGGTCATCTATTGCGGGACAGAGGGAGTAGTAAATCATTTTATGTACCAACAAAATATTAAATAGGCAACACTATAGAGATATAGGTTACGGGTGGAAAAAAATTTGTATTCACGGATAAAATATGTCATGGATATGGGGCAGGTAGCTAAACGGGTATCTATGGGTAAAATAAACTGGTATATAACTACCCATTACTTTATGGACACAGACATGAATTTGATGATACCCGTGCTCGCGGGTATCTATAACCGTTAACAAATTAAGTAAATATCCATGTGTGTATCTATCTATATATATAAGAGTTTAGTGTCTAAAAAAAACCCTAGTTTACTCATGTGTAGTGTACAACACTCTTCTTCTTCTCTTCATCTCTTTTTTTTTTCTTATTCTCCTTAGCATTATTACTTTTATGATTTTAGATTTATTATTACTTGTATATGGATTTTTAAAAGTCGAAGTTTGTAGGTAATTAAAAAAGTATTTTTCTTTATACAAAAAAAAAATTAAGTCAAAAATTTATGGGTACCCACGAATATCCGTAAGTATCTAAATACTCATGGATTACCCGTATAGAGATACCCGCACGGGGACGGACACGGGCACCATATTGATCCAACGAGGCGGGGAGATATATCATACTACTCGTACCCACGGATACCCATTGACACATGGGTGGACCTGAACAAGGCATGGTGTGGCAAGTGCCACACCAGTTCATGTCCATTTTTTCTTTTTTTTATCTGCTCATTGAATATTTTTACTCATTTTTTAAAAAAAAAAATGGGTATCCGATCCAAGAATCAACTAATCCAAGGGGATAAATCTCATTGTCCACTTGCGGGGGGGCGCTTAAAGCCAGAGGAAGATCTGTATCCCACCGAAATTGACACCAAAGGGAATCGAACCTGAGACCTTTAGAGGACCAAACTCCAAGATCCTAAGTCAACCATTAGGCTAACCCCAAATGGGTTTTTTTACTCATATGTTAATACAAATACCTTTTTTTTTTTTATGTTTATACATGCATCTATATTTTTACTCATATATTAATACTGGGACATTTTTTTTTTGTAACTTATACACGCGCCTATATTTTTACTCATATAAGAGAACCTATTTTTTTAATTTATACGTGTGTTTATATTTTAACTTATATATTAATACGGGGACCGATTTTTTTTTTTTAATTTATACACATGTCTATATTTTTATTCATATTTCAATACCAAAAAAATTATTTTATAATTTCTATGCAATTGCGGCTTGTTTCCAAAAAAAGAGGGCAACACACTCACTTGTCCATATGCACGGGTATCCTGCTAGAGCCTTTGACATCTCTTGTAACCTATATATAAAAAGATGTTCTTATAACAATTAGTAATGATATAATTTCAGTTCATTTTCAACAAATGAAAAATATATTATTTTCTTTATAATTTTGGTTGCTACGACTATTTTTTTTAAGAGGTTGCTACGACTATTTTTAATAGAACTTCTTATTAAATTTAATATTATTTAATTATTTGACAAAAAAAAAATTGTCTCACTAGTATTGAAAGTCCAAATCCGCCCCTGCAATGACACATCCTTAATATAGACTTCTCCTCTGCAGCTAGATTTTATCTTGTTTGCAAACTCTTATAGAGTTTTTAGGCACCAATTTGCTTAACCTTTTGTTTTATGTTTTCCTTCTGATAAAAAAAATGATATTGGGGTAATAATCGATATTTTGGGTTTTAAATGTGTAACGAGTGGTCATAATAGTTCTTGAATCTCGAAATTTCAAAAAAATCATTAATTGTGTACTTTATTAATCAAAATAGTCACTCGTGTTAAGTGTTCTGTTAATACTGTCTTATCAGTCCCTTAAACTTATTGTCATAAAAGTCCTTATAAAAAAAGAGTTAATTTTAACATGAGAAAATATTTTATATACTTCCATTTTACACCCCGATGTGACCCTCCTCCTCCCTCACCATTCCTTTCCCTCCTCCCCCTCCTCTTCATCTCGCACCACTAGCTACATCGGCCCACCCCCTCGCTCATAACCACACTCTCACCAGATCTTGAAGCCCAACAACTCAAAATTACAACAACATAGATCTAAAATATTTTAAACTTAGAAATTGTGGATTAAGAGATCGATAGGAGAATGACCGATGAAGGTAGGAGGAAAACGTTAGATGATGACCGAAGATTGAGAAAATTGACGGTCGTAGATTGTGGTCGTCGATCTGGTACGATGGTTGACAGTCTGTTTGTGCTCGCTGGCTGTGGTTGCAGAGAAGATGGTGAGCGAATGAGAGAGAAAAGTCATAGAGACAAGAGAAGATGAGTGGGAATTGAGATCTGGAAAGTCGATTTTTTTTTGTTGAGCTGACAATTCTGTAGTATTTTATATGTTTTTTACATGTGAGAAGGTGTATAAGGGAGATATGCCACCTAAAGGTATGCATATACCATCACTCTTGTCATGGACTTTTTAACTAACGAAGTGCATAATCAAAGACTATTTTAGAATTTTGATACATTGAGAGATTATTGTGCTTACTCGTAACACGTTCAGGGATTAAAATGAATATTAACCCAAATGATATTTTAGCTAATATTTTTTTTTTATATTTTTAGTGCTTAAAAATTCATAACAAAAGTGGTGATTGAAAAATTTTCATTAAAAAATATGAAGTTTACTTAAATATATGGACCAAAAGTGGTGATTGAATTTTTAAGAGTCTAAATGTCGAAGTTTTTTTTTTGTATCAAGTAGCTTAGTGGTTAAAAATCATCTTTAAAGCAACTAAGTGAGGTATTCGGTGTTCGAACCCCTGACCCTACATATTACAATGCAATGTCCTGCCAATTGAGCTATGTTCGCGTAGACAAAGTCGAAGATTTTTTTTGAGGGGACTAAAGTAAAAAATTGATATATTTATAAAGACCAAAAATATATTTAACCATAAATAAAATTACCTTGTGGACCACCATATTCTCCATCTTAGTACGTGTTACTATCACATTTTCAATTCACTCGAAAAACACAGAGGTTATTTTGAATTTTTATAATATGTAATTTAATTTTTTAATGTTCAACTTTATATTTAATGTATATTTAGTATAGTTTACTTTGGTAGGTTATATAATTTTTTTTTTCAGGCTCAGCCAGCCACCGTATACATAAATTTAAAAGTTATCAAAGTACACTCATCCTAAATGGAATAATTGTTAATGGTGTGTCAAATAATATTTTGTCAGCCTTTCTCATCCTAATTAATTCTAAAAACAAAAAACATGATTTTTTTTTTTTGGGATGTCATTCACTCTACACTTGAATAGTCTATCTTCAAAGATTTTGTGTTTATTTATTTCTAATCAAATTTTATCTCTCATCTAAATAATTTATTTTAATTTTCAATTTCTACCATAAATACACTAAATCATCAAAATTATTAAATAATAATCAAGTTAGAGATTCCATTCTGCAATTTTTTTGCAAGCAAACACAGTTTGTTTGTTTTTTTTCTTTCTTATTTGAAAGGTGATATATCATTATCAACCTCAGAAATGACAATGAACATATGAAAAAAGTGTTTGTCTTCTCATAATTTTAGCCCATACTTGCTTGCTTGATTCCAATCAAATAAGTTCAGAAATCTTTAACAAGCTTTAATATTTTTGCTGGAATGATGCAATGATTTAATTAATTTTAAAGGATGTAGAAGATTATGATAATGACAATAAAAATAGTTTAATGACTTTAGCATGCATGGATGGACCCAGTTGATCCCCACGAGTCGTTAAAGGTTCTTAGGATTGTGAATCGTATCCGGTTTGTACAACTAAGTTGGACCCTCTACATGAATGGATATAACTAGTGATAGTTGTTGTTGGCTCCAGAGAAGGACTCATTCAATGAATCAAACTTTTTTCTTCTTCAGAGAATCATAATTTTCATTTATTGAATACTCCCTCTTATTTAAAATGAGTATTTTTAAGGTTGTTACACACATATTAAGAACGCAATAATGTTGTTTATAAACATGACATTTTTACTAAAATAGCCTTGTTTATTATTGATGCATTTTCCATCATTATAAATTAAAGTAAAACATGGTACTTTAGAAGTAGTGTGCATAGTAATAATTAAGGGGTACTATTGGGAAAAAGTAATTAATAGTGCATTGAAAAGTGAGAATGACATTCATTTCAAAACAATTTTATTTTGCTAAAATGACACTCATTTTAGAAAGGAAGGAGTAGAACACATTACATATAATCAACCACCACAAAACCTCATACAGAACTCTCAACTTAGGGTGTAAGTGGTTTGGATAAAATCGAAAAAGTATTCGATCTTGTTTGGTTCGGTTTGAAACAACCGAACCAACTTAAATCAATCTAGTTTGGTTTGGTTCTCGGTTTTTAATTTTGAAATCCAGAGAATTGATGAACCGAACTGATGCTAACCTCACCCCCATTTTATTAATATTATCCCTCCTCACACACACACTTATGATTAATCTCAAAATTAAAATCCAACATAAAATAGTTTTAAATCTATTCGCTTTCACTCATCATCATCTCATCTCATCACTCACATTTCTAGCCGTCAGTCACACCTAACCCATCGTTCCTAATCGCCATTGGGATCGTTCATGTCTTGTTAGTTTTTTCATGTTAGTTATCCAAAATAGTTTCAATAACATAGAACATGGAAAACAAAGTTCTATGAAATATTTGAGTATGATGTATGCATGAAATACAAATTTGTGAAAATATGAATTTTTTAATTGTATTTTTAAACAAACCGACTAGTTTGGTTTGGTTTCTTTTTTGAAAAATAGTAAAAACCAAATCAAATTAAACCGATAAAAATTTCATTAGTTCAAATATTTTTTTGACCAAAAACCGATATAAACCGAACCGTTACACCCGTACTCTTAACACTAATAACAAAACTACCAAAAATTAAAATTATTACACGAGAGAGGAGAGTGGGCGTGATATTTGTAACCATCAAAGACGATATTTCATTTCAAACTTAAATTTATGACACTTAAAAAAAGTGACATTTTTTTTTACAAAAAGTTATTGATGCACATGAATGTCATTTTTCATGGAAAGGGGTCGTAGTTTTGGTCATAGCCCGCATTGTGGAAACCTCTATTATGTCTGCTAATTAAATTGTGGTCTATTTCATGAAGGAAACAAGATAGATAGAATAATTGTAAGTTGATAACGACCCAAATAGAAATTAAGACTTGAAATATGACAATTCGACCTCCTTTTTTATGGGAAGAAAACTTGGCCATGCTGACTGAGTCTTCACTCCTGTTGATGAATAGGGAATTTTGGTTCATGTAGCAATGGAAGCAACATATGTATAGGTAAGCTTTTAGCATCAGACCAACCTGAAAGAAAATTAATCCACAAAATATATTCATGTGTACAAAGTGATGACCTTGGCATTTTTAAAGTGTACGATTCCACTCCATGTTTTTTAAGGCATCAAAAATATATTTTATAGATAAAAAATTTATATGGTTAACAAATTTATATCTCAGAGTTTAATAAATCTTTTCTTAAATTCTAAGCTAACAATTCTAAGTTCACAAATTATTTAGCTCATAAGTTTGGATATATGCCAAATTGTTAGCAATATATTTAACATGTGAGTCATATACACTACACTATCTTAGTTTACACATGATGCTCAAAATCTCAAGGACGGTTATTCATGAATCAAAATGAGAATAATTTTTAATTTTAATTTTTAATATATTATTATTATTATTATTATTATTATTATTATTATTATTATTATTATTTATTTATTTATTTATTTATTTGTCTTCATTGCAATTTAATCTCTTATTTTTATGGCTTGCGGAATTGATCCATTTATTTTAAAATCATCTAGTTTAGTCTCTTATGTTTTAAATTAAATGACATATGGTCTGATTGTGTAGAATATTTAAAATGAATTGAATATTTACATGTCGTTGAAAATAATATTTTAAGGAATTTCTTGTAATTTCAATAGTGTTGATTATTTCACCACATCATATCATATGTGAGTGATTCAAAATATGCTACATCACTATTTTTTAGTCCAAAAATCCAAATGATGAACCAAAACTAAGAGATTATAAAATAAGAGACCAATTTTACGAGACTTTTCTATTTTTTTATCTCCACTCTTAATTATTATTTTTTAACAAAATATCTCTACCCTTACCGTTTCCTCAATTTTTTGGTAAAATATGTCTTCATAAACTTAGTTCAGTTGGTATAGACAATGCATAATATATGCAAGGTCTGAGGTTCGAATCCGGCCATCACCAAAAATTTTTTTGCCAAAATATTTTTGTACCACATAGCATGAATGAACTTCAATTCACTACTTTGCTTAATCTTCGGGATAACATATTATGTTAGTGGTTTCTTTAACTATTATTATACTCCTACATTAGTATTAAAAATAAATCAAATTCTCAATATTACACTGATTCTCTGTTTCCAAACAAAGTTCTTTATGCAACTACCAATTAGGTCCGAAATTATGGTTGTGTTGTTTTTGGATTTCTAAACTGTTGTATTTGGATTTCCAAATTCTATTATCTACCGAAGTTGTTATTAGGTTGAGTCACGACCATGTCGCTCTCTTTAAGACGTTTTGTGGCACTACCCAAAATTGTGCAACACAGACTATCAATATGACACTACGACCACTCAAATATGGTGATACCATCATTTCCAATTTTTAAGTTCTCCTCAAATAAAATATTGAAAGAATATTTATATACCGTTAAGATCATTCTTAATTCCGACGGAACATTATTATTCCAAAAAGAGACTATGATCTTAATAGTACTCTTATTTCGAAGGGACTTATATTATCAAAGGGACTATGTTTTTAATACCATTCTTAATTCCGAAGGGACATTAAACCGAAAAAGGGACTATGGTCTTAAGAACAATCTTAATTCCGAAGGGACAGAAAAAAGGAGATGAAAAGAAGAAAGACTCGTCAACACAAGTCAAAAAAGGGAGAAGAGAGAAAGAGTTTCCGACAACTCAATGAAACTCTTTGGTGTGTTTTTTGAACTAGGTGAGCTCTCCTTTTATAGGGAGAGTTTGTAACTAATTTGGATAAACTTAAGAATTAAGTAAACTTAAAAATTAAGCAACCCACATATCAGATCGAGTAACAAACTAATCAGATAAGTTCAAAAAGAAACAAACCCACAAGATTATCTGAAACAAACTAATGAAGGAAAGATAGGAAATTCAGTTAGATTCTCAATCTTATCACAACAAACATAACCTAAAATTATGGAAAGTGATATCCATGAATAAAGAATAATAATTATTTTCATCATTATTAGGTATTTAAAATTAAATACCACTATTTAAACACTACTAATGTGTTTGTTCTATCTTATGTTGGACCCCCACACTCTATTTTTTCAATTCACTAAACACTAGATCAAAGTTTAATTACTTAGTGTTTAATCTTCCAACCTTCCAATTTCTTTCCATCTTCACACCAATATTCCAACTGGTTGTGATATTGACGTCGTAGATTAATGAATGTCATTGAGATCATGATAGGTAACGTAATCCCTATATGATACTGATAGAGCAACCACTCCAACAATTGTTCACATGTTCAAAATTCCAATTGTATCAAGTAATTAGATAGAATCAAAACGTGTTTGGTGTATAATATTTCCTTCTCAAGAAAAATTAGCAACACATTTGTAGAAATGCTAATTTTGCAAATGTTCATTATTAACTAATGTTCTTTTCTTTCTTTTTAATAATTTTAGTTTTTTCTTTTTCTTTTCTGAAGTGTTAACAAGTGCCCAAAAAAATTTTAAAAGAAAATTTTACTTTAAAAATTGTGTATTCAACACATTAAAATTTTTAAAAACTATTTTCTCTTTTAAATCGTTAACAAACATACCATTTTCTTTTCTTTTCGTGCAAAGAATCTACCCTTTATTTTGTTTGGTGGAAGACCCTTATAAGCACTTTTTGACATCTATCTATCAGAAAAATTTTCAGTAATTTCGCGTGACTGAGTAAATTCTCTATGAGTCATTTTCTAGCCCCCAAAAAACGCACTTCTACACTTTCCGACCAAGAAAACCCTACGAAGAAAGCAGCCTTATGAGAAGTAAGTAAGGAAATAGATGAATTCTATATTTACAACAGACAATCCATTTTCTTAGTGGAAGTTATGTGTTTGGAATCTTTCCAAGTTGAAAAGACTTTCAAAAGTTGTAATGATGATGAACCAGAGCATTTAGAGTTCGTGAATTAACAGCATTATCGTTTTTGATGCTGCAACTAATCAAATGTCAATCCATATAATAATTAATGGTTTTGTTAGAAGTCATTTATGAATGTGTCTTTTAGCAACCCACACTTCAAGGTGTGATTTTCACTTTTTAGTTATAACTTTGCTAAAAGACACATTCATAAAAATTAGTTGGTGTCTTTTAACAAATGCTCATAGAATAACTTACTAAAAGACACCTTCATAAAATAAGTCTTCTTGCAAAACCCAATAATTAATATTGGAATTTATAATCCTTAAAAAAATTATTGGAATTTATAAGATGTTTAAAAACAAAAATTGTTTATATCTTCCTAAAAAGTTATTTAAAGAATAATAATAATGTTCACTATATTTCTTCAAAAAAATAATGTTTACTATATACCTTTTTTCACATGATTTTTCTATTCACACCCCATATATTTTTGGTTACACCCAAATTTTCTTAATAGTTTTTAATCATACCAAAATTGTCATTTTATATAAATTCTCTTAAAACTTTGATTTAATTCATTGTCACTCTCTTTCACCCACAAACGATCAAATAATCCTGATGTTCAATCCGTCTCTGTGGAAGATTAAAGAGTGAATAAAAACATTTTTCATCCATATTCGATTGCATATAAGTAAGTGAATTTTTTTTTCTTTTTCAATAATGCTAGTTTCAAGTTTTTCTTCTTGTTGTTCAACTGCAATGTACGATGGTTTCAATTTACATGTTGAGGTTAACTTAAATTCAGTTTAAGTAGGTTCATGTAAAAACTTAGTTTACATAATCTACTTAAACTTGGTTTACATGACCTACTTAAACTAAGTTTACATGTACATACTTAAACTGAGATTACGTAGAATTATTGAACAAGGTTGCACTTTTAGATGTACACTTAAACTCAGTTTACATGACTACTTAAACTAAGTTTATATGACCTACTTAAATTGAGTTTAAGTATGTACAGTTAAACTCAGTTTATATGACCTACTTAAACTAAGTTTACATGACCTAATTAAATGAGTTTAGCACTCTACAAACGACAGGTATTTGATGGTTCACCACGTGTTAATGTTAATTAAATTTAAGCAACCATTTATTTAAAGGTTTAGGTTAACTTAAAGTCAGTTTAAGTAGGTACACGTTAACCGAGTTTACATGTATCTACTTAAAATAAGATCACATAGAATCATTGAAAAAGATTGAGGAGGTTAACACAAATTTCATTTTAAGTATGTGCACTTAAATTTTGTTTACATGACTTAATTAAACAAAGTTTTAGAATAGGAAGAACGACGCAACGAATTTGAAAATTAAATTTTAATTAAAAATAATTTTATCATTTTAGGATGTAACAAGAATTAAATAGGGTGTAGCTAGCTAGAAAGATTCTAATACGTATCAAATATGTAAATAATCCCACCAAATAAAAAAGAACATAAGTTCTTACATATTAATACGCGAATTCAATAGCATTCCTCTTAATTATTAGTTGTCATTTTTCCCTAAATTTTTTTATTAGTTGTCATTTAGAATAAAGTCACTAATTTCTTGGAGAACATTAGAGAGTACCAAAGCAAGACGATTACCATCTGTAACAAATATTAAAGTTGTGACAACTATAAAATCATTGCATTTAAAGGTAATAATATTGTAAATCTAATCATAGTGAATTGAGAATGATTGATAATGTGTAGGGATGTGTTAGTTGGTTGGGCCAGATAGTACTTGCCTCTCTTGTTTCTTCCTCCAATCCCTACCATGAGCTGCGTTTCTTACCACACACACCTCCTTGAATAGAAAAGAGCACCATACACATGCTTCCCAAAAAAATTGTTTAAATCTCCTCTAATTATATTCAAAATGAGAAAGAAACTAAACAATTACAGTTAGCTCTTATAAAAAATTTACAATCTTATATAATAATATATTTTTAAAGGTATATTTTTTTGTTGACGACTTCTTCAAAACCGAATCCCTTCAAAGGATAATCTAGTTCAACGTGGTATACTTCAACATAATATGAATTTGTGAGTTGCAGGCTGTGGTGATGTGGAAACTTTGAATCACTTATTTTTTGGATGCGACTTTTTTTTTGAAAAATTTGGTTGCTTGTGCGGCAATGGTTTGGTATCACATTCTTCATTTTAGTGCTCTAGGAGGATTTTCTAAATCAACTCGGACTAGAATACCTGTTGTGTGGCTTGCTTGTGTGTTTCTCTTTATTACAAAAAAAAGAAAAGTAATTACTCTAAGCATACTTCATTATCTCTTTTTTCAACTAATCACTTCAGTTTTAGTAAGAACAAGACAAGCCCAGTATATACAAATGCTCTTGCAGATTATGGGCTTGGATACTTTCACAAATTGGGCTTCTCCAACTCAAAGTTAACACCATCTAATTGTACAGATATCTATATATTAAACACTTTAATAAACATTACGCAACGTCGATATGTCCGAGTGGTTAAGGAGACAGACTCGAAATCTGTTGGGCTTTGCCTGCGCAGGTTCGAATCCTGCTGTCGACGATTCTTTTTATTTTATTTTTTGTTACCACTTTTCAATAAATATACTTGCATATTTTTATTTTCTTTTTAATTAGTCTTGTCCACGTAATGAGCTCAATGTTTTCATTAATTTGTATCTTCTACAACATATCATAGCAATGTATATTTTTGACTAAATGTCTCATAAATGTTAAGCTTGATTAGATTGTATCTTTCCTCTAAAGTAAAGATATTTTTCAATGAAGTCAGTCAAACTATATTCATAAGTGGACTCACCTTTCAGTTTTATTTCAATATCACACTCACACATGTAATGTAAATAGAACTATAGAAGGAGTAAAACAAAAAACAAAGTCAAAACTCAGTCTAAATTCTGTTTTCTTTTTGCACTAAATGATTAAACACACAGTTCAAGTACTGATAAAAAGTGATCAATGTGGATATCACTTAGCTTCAAGAGTGTTGGTGAGACATAAACTTTCTGATTTTTACTCAATATTCTTGAGTGGAAGACCAATGGTCAAAAAAGAGTAAGCTTATCTAGTCTTCTCATACATTTGGTTCAATTCATAACTTTTTTGTTTTGTTTTCAAGTTAGCGTTTGGTGTGTGAACTAGTAAATAATAACATAATAAAATGTTTGTGAGGATCAATTTTATTTTTGGGACTCAAAGATTAGTCCACCATATTATATATTGTGAGAGTATAATTCTTTCCACTAGACGCAACTTCGTTGATTTTATGAGGATCAACTTAATTACTTTAGAAGTGGCTATTGACATTTTTTTAGAGGGCTATTGACATTGTTAATCATATTGCTCCTTTTTCAATATTATCATATCCAACTATCAAAAAAAAAAACTTTAATTTGTTCAATGGATCAACTAAAAAAATGGTTATGTATTTATCCATTCATTTTTAGATGTATGTATAAAGACTTATTATTCCTATTTTTTTAAAAAAAGGATATTGTTCCTATTTAATTGTGGTTGTTAAATTTTAATGAAACATTAATTATTGTATTGTCTTTACTATTTATCGCAAATTAAGGTTATTAGGACATCCATAATGGTTGGCGATTCACCTATTTAGTACCATGATAAATAGACATCTCTATCGTGGAGCAAATATATACGGTGCTTGTAAAGAAGGTTGGTCATGGAAGCACCTTCTTTGTCTTCACCTTTTCTCGGTAATTTGATCATCCTTAACAATCTTTCTTGCCATCTAGTGGAATTTTATGATTGCACTAGATTGCTGACTGAAGCAACCTACTACATACAGAAGGAGTGTCTTACTGGATGCTAGTGCAACTGTTGTGTTAATCATTCTCAATAACAAGAACCATAGGTGCATTTATTTTGTTTGTGTGAATTGTCGCAACGAGTATGATATGAAGTGTATAGTTGGTTAGGGATATCTCTTGTTATGCCAACAAATTTAATCCTCATATTTTGTATGTCTGTCTTAATTTGTTCACCTAATAATCATCAAGGAAGACTAATTTATTCTTATTTGACACTACATGGTATGGACTATTTGGGAGTTTCAGAATAATAAAGTTTCTCTAACTTGATCCTTGATGTATTGTTTGTTGGTGATGGAGAGTACTGCGATGATTTTATTGAAATAATTGTTGGCTAAGTCTATGGTTTGAACCTTGTTTATATTATGAGTGGTGTGTGACTCTATCCGAGAGTATTGCTTAAGGTTAACTATATTGAGCTTGATGCGTTATTTTTAACTTTTTGCAGTTGGGTTACAATAATTCTAATACTCATTTTATTATTATAAAGTAAGTTTTTGCTATTAAAATAAATTATCTATTATAAAAAAATTAACAATGCACACAATGAACAATTTTTATCTTTTTTCATATTTATTATCTTTTTTTTTTCATTAGGTGGAAAAATAATAAAAGCCCTAATGTACTCCCTACCTTGAATAGAGGTACGTACCATTTCTCACCCTGAATTTCTCTCAAGAAAAAAAGCCTAGAGATTATATTGAGGTTAATCTATAATATAATATAAACAGAATTTCTACTATATCATAAAAATTTGAAGGATTTTGATATAGTTGTGTTTTATCATTGAAAAAAACTTGCTCATAGAAACATAAAAATAAAAAATTGCTATTTGGCGTCTAGGAAATGTAATTTTATTGTTGTCGCATATCATTCATTCTTTTCTGGCTTCTGGATTATAGTGCAAAGTGTGATTTTTGGTCCGTACCTAATGGGCCTACTAGGTCTAAAATTAAACCGCATGGAATAATTTGTTTATTTGTTTTTTTTTTTATGGAATTATTTGTATATTTGTTTTTGGC
>Ga0315913_1000519_pt1 | contig 35188 bp, 14 predicted proteins | sample MpolsnodulesMG_FD_207736 | JGI IMG/M metagenome (GOLD analysis project Ga0315913, IMG submission 207736) | Medicago polymorpha root nodule microbial communities from Los Angeles, California, United States - small nodules | ecosystem: Host-associated > Plants > Roots > Nodule | place: USA...
TTATTTTTTAAGGGACTTACTCTAAATATTAATCACAAGAACTGAAAATAAAATATTAATCAAGGGACTTACTCTAAATATTAATCACAAGAACTGAAAATAAAATATTAATCATGGTTAAGGATACAATAATAGAAAATACGACATTAAGGTATAGTATGCAGGGATCGAGGTTCAAACCCAGAATTTTTTTACTTATATTTAATAGATGAATTTCTAACCATTAGACTAATTGACAAAAAAGATTGTGAATAAATCCTAGCTCAACTGTTGGACCAGGGTTTGAATCTCAACTCTCCACTTATGTGTTAAGATTTTGAATTTTAAATTCTTTTTTGAGATAGAATTTTGAAACTTGTAATTTTGATGTTATGGAATATATCTTGTTTATTTTGGTTGCCTTTTTTAATTCATATAGGATGGAATTCTGTGATTTTGGATTAAGTTGTGTGATTTAATAAAATTATAATTAGAAATGCATTCATATGATTAAAGTTATGTAAATGAACTCCTTCTCTCATAACTAAAAAAATGAAATCCTGAGATGAAGTAATAAAAGTTATGCTACAAGTTTCAAACACCAAAACAGACCAATTAATTTTGTGAATTTTTAGCACAATACAGAAATAAGTGCCACTTACTACGTACATAAATCAAGCAATTTTACCACTTAGCATAACCTATTTGATTCATTTGAAGAAACTATACCACATCAGAAAATATTAGAGAAAACGTCAAAATTTAATAATCTCTAGAAACCTTGGAAGAACAAATGGTATGGTTGTCAATCACTTTATGTACTTAAATTAGCCTCATTCAAATCTGAGAGCAGAGGAGGGGGAAAGTGAGAAATGAATGAAAATGCAAGAATTATTTTTTCTATACTTGTCAGAAAGTATCAGTGATGAAAACTAATGTCTTTAATTTCGCTTGCGCCCCATCAATGTATTCACGAATGATTGGAAGAATCCATCTTGTCTTTGTCATCTTCGTCGTCTGTCTTCTCTTTGTCCTCTTCGTCTTCTGAAGTTGTCCTGGATTTCACTATGTTGTGCATTCCTCTGAAAATCCGTCAACAGACATAAATTAATTTTGATATAAAAGCAAGGGATGGTGATAATAAAAACATTCATAGAAACATATAAGCAATGTTTTACAGAAGCAGGTGTATCATTAAGAATGATGTCAAAAATGGTAAAGATCTACTTGTTGATCAATCGAATTAACGAATGTGGTAGTAATTTCTCTAGAACGGATATTTTCTTGGATGAAACTACAACGAATCTCTGTATTCTATAGTTCCACTCACAAAAGACAAGGTCGGAAGCAAGGTTGCTTGATTATCACAAATCAATTTCATAAAGCCTATTTTGTATCTTGAACCAGATCAGTCTATGAGAGAGAGAGAGAGAGAGAGAAGGAACTAATGGAAGTGGTCCTGGCCATAAAAGAATGGAGACATTACCTTCTATGTGGGAGATTCATTATATGAACAGACCAAAGAGGTATGAAGTTTCTCAATGAACAAAGATTGTTGAGTGAGAATCAGTTCATGTGGGTCACCAAACTTATAGGCAATGACTTTTAGATATACTAGACCAGAAAGAGACAACACAGTGGAAGCTCTTCCAAGACGGATTGATTTTGCAGCCATTTCAGTTGTTCAGGATGAAGACTGGCTCCCTTGGGATGCAGAGCTGCAGGACCCAAGCTCGGTAATATGTCAGAATTTGTTGACAAAAAGTGGTGGTCAACAAAGTTTTGAAATGCATAGAGGGAAGATTATACTTCAAGGGTTGGTAGGTCCTCTCATAAGTGCAATAGAATCCCCATCTTAAGAAATTACATGATAGCCCCTTAAGAGGTCACTCCAGGTTCTTTAGGACATACAAAAGAATAGCTAATGTAGTATATTGGCAAGGAATGAGGAATGCTATCAAGAACTATGTTATTATTGAATGTGACGCCTGCCAGAGAAATATAGCCAGCACCTTAACTCCAGCTGGCTTACTGCTACCTTTGCCAATTCCCACAAAGGTTTGGGTGTGAGGTGAGGATTGCCCCCACTTTTAAACACACATTCAGGCCATCTCACATCCAAAGATGTCTCCTTAACATGGTTTAACTATAGTACTTCAGCAAAGATGTCTCCTTTTAAAGCATTTTATGGACAAGATCCCCTATTATTACTGAAGGGCACCACTATACCTTCTAAACTAAGAGATGAGTAGAATGACAGAGCAAAGGGATGTCTTGCTAGAATGGCACCTAGTTTGGTTCAAGAATAACACTCCCCTTGATGTAGCATAAATAAGGTTAACATTGGGGTTCACAATGCTAACAACATATGATATATCTAATTTATCATATCATCATGGTTAAGAATAACACTTCCCTTGATGTAGCATGAATAAGGTTAACATTAGGGTTCACAAGACTATTGGTTGGTTCATTTAAAAGTAAACTGAAGGAGATGATAGGTTGAATCTTATGCACCAAAAAAAGGGCCAGCCAGAGGGTGAGAGGAGACTCAAATAAGAATGATCACAAAAATGCCAAGCAAAAGATGTCACGTGAGTTTCCCATGGTGATATGGTAATTCATGTAATGGCCCATGTGGGCACATCTCGCATTTTGTGACAGTAGGTCCTCTGGAAAGGCTGGTTGCCATCCAGATATGAGGTGATTTGTCTCCTTGCCTTGATTATATCCAACGAGAGACATCGCAATGAGAAGTAGCCAGAGTGACTACACGATGTATGACGTAGCGATTTACAAACACTTCTAAATTTCTGAATTTTAGAAATTGATGCATCTATTTATCGCAATTGCACATTTCATTTCCTGTTCTAATGATATAATATATTAACCAAATCAAATACTATAACCAGAAAACTACAAATATAAACTACTGTAAAGGAAAAGGGTAAGTATCATACACGTTTAGATCCTTTATTACGCTCCTGATATCACTTGACCATAATATTGGGTCAATATTCTTAGGATAAGAATCTTGTTGTTGCACCTTCTCTGTTAGCCAATGCTCAGCTTTGTTGCTCATATTGATGATCTGAAACAATAAAGTCAACAATTAAAAGCTTATCTTAAGAGCAGCATCACAATCACAATCACAATAATATATTGCGGCCTGTTAATTATCTTACCTGTTCTTTATCCTGGGGTGGAACGGAATCTGCAAACTTGCGAATCTCTGAAATGAATGTTGATAAATCTTTTATAGCTAGTGTTCTTTCTTCATCATCTCTGTACCGAATCTCAATTCGATCCACCAGCTACAGAAATAGTAGATTGGAAACAATAAGTATAACAAGAGAAACATTGAAAATAGAAAAGCAAAAAAATACCTTTTTCAGAACTTCTAGTTTTGAGGTATAAGCGTGTTCAGTTTCATCATCACCGTCTTCATAAAGCCAATCCTCAGTCTCTTGCAAACTCCTAGATATGACATCCCTCTCTTGGTCACTAGCAAAGCTCCGATATGTGTTGAAGAGCTGTTTATGTATGCAAATTAATTTAATTCCAAAACAGAATCTTCAAATGCATGCATAAAACCAGTAGCATGAAATAAGATAAAAGTTTGGAAATTTGAGACCCTGCGCGGATAATATTTTATAGTATTGTAACAGCTAAGCATTTCTAGCATTGTATTTACTAAAGGGTCGTGAGTCGGGACAGAAAGGCATTAAAACAATTCTTCAGTAATTAAACCATGAAGTTTTTATTTTAATCCACTCAAAACTTCCACTTTACTTGATAAAGTTATAGCATGGGTTCTTTTAAAAGGAGCATCTAACATTTTTTCTTTTAATATGAGAATCCAAAGGATATCATTAGGGGTTAGGAGGAAAGCGAAGAGAAAGAATCCACAGTAGGGTTCTGTGGATCAAGTGCTGGCACTTGAAGGATGAGAAACAATGGATCTTCCAACACAAGGTTTTAGAGGGAGGTCTTTGGGAGCCACAAGGAAATGTAAATGTTATGTGGGGTAAACATGGGGATTAAAACACTGGAGAGGATCCTATGGATGGTAGTCAAAGCACTAGAGGCAGAGGAAGACCAATAAAAACTATAAGATAATCTATTAAGAAAGATCTAGAGATCAATGAGTTGGGTAGAGAAATGGTATATGCTAGAACATTATGGTGTCGATTAATCAATGTAGCCAACCCCACTAAGTGGTGGGATTAGGCTTGGTTGTTTTTGTTGTTGTGTGAATCCAAAGGATAAAACAGTGTAGTAAAGTTCATGTCTTTTTAATCACTGCATTTTAAAACTATTTTCTGTTTTTAAAAAGTAAAATAGTTGTTCGGTTGGTATGTTTTCTAAAAATGTTTTACAAAACCGACAACACTTGATCTGAAACAGTTTTTCAAAATTGCTTTTAAAAATTATAAAACGAAAACACAATCACTCAAAACCTTAGTGTCTGACTGCATAAACAAGTATCGTTTTTCTTGACTCAGCATAAACAAGTATCATGAATCAAAGAAATTAGTCAACTGCGTCTTATTTATATTTTTAACCAGTACCTTACTCCTCGTCTCATAGACATAGGACTCCAAGGTGTTCTTCTTTTCTTTGGTTAGCTCCACAGCTCTGTCCTGTTGAGCTAACTGGAGTTCTTTTTCATGGGCTTCAGAAATCTTTTCCATTGTCATTCCACCATAGATATTCTTATTCACTGCAATAGGAATCCTTCTGTTCGCCTTATCTTTTCTTAGACAATCTGCCTGTAAAATGGTATGACAGAAAAACTGTTATTTACTTAAAAAAAACATATCTACAATCAAAACTATCACTACAAGATAAAATAAAATAAAAAACTAAGCATACTATAGTGATTGTGAGAGTCAGTCATAACAGATGTCTCAGAATTTGTCATAAAAAATGATTGCCATATTACATTTATGGGTTTGTCTATCCTATGCAATATTGCAGAGGATAAGAGTTAAGACGACTAAAACTAGTAATTTTTTTTCTTGAAAACAACAATTATTTATTACAAAATGTATTTAATATTATTTACAAGTTTTGACTTCTTATACTATGTAAGTTCGCACATGATAGAAAAACTCTACTTTTATAAAACTTTTCATGCTCAAATGATAAATTTACTAGAAATCTCTAACATCTGATATCTCTCCAAAAGAAAAAGAAAGAAAAGAGTTAAGTCACTTAAGCAAGGATTAACATGACAGTACTTACATAACTTTGTGGAGAATCACGCTTATTGGTACTATCTTCAGCGCCATTGGCAACAGAATTGGTACTATCTGAGGTCTCGGACTTAGGATCAACATCCATTGCATCAAAATTTGAATGATGATCATCCGTGTGATCCTTGATCAACTGAAGCCACACAAAAGTTTGTGCATAACTAGATGTCTCAGAAAAAATCATAATTTATACCAAAAAATGGAAAAATAAAACCTCCTACTTACTGTAGCTGAATCAATACTGAAAATGCCATGCAGATTTAGTTGAACTCGAACTTTAACTTTTGCCTTACTACCTTGAGATCCAAGCATAGGACCGATCTGAAAAGAAGTGGTCAACAAATGTGTAAGCATATAACAACCTGTATGCATGCAGGTAATGTACACTGAATCAATAGCACAAGAATGTGGCTAAATCTACCATATACACTTCCTTTTAGCAAAGAAAGTGCACATCTATAGAAAGCTGATTCTGGCTTTTATTCTATACCTAATTCAGAAATAGGGTGAGGTGTCTTGCAACGAAGTCTATACCTAATTCAGAAATAGGGTGAGGTGTCTTGCAACGAAGTCTATACCTAATTCAGAAATAGGGTGAGGTGTCTTGCAATGGCCCCAGATCCATTCAAGTTAAATTTCTAACTTGATGCCAATAAAACATAAATCAGACAATATTTGGAGATGCTTACAAATATAATGTATGGCAGCTTATAGACTATGAAGCCTGGATACACAAAATAAAAAAGGGAAAAGTATTGGTGTTGTATCCATATCCGAGACCATACTCATAGGTTAGTTCATGATACATGTCCCAAAAAAGTAACCCGTTTTTAATATTTCTTAGAAACTTTGTTTTAGGATGCTCCCCAAGAGCTTCTTGAAACATGTTGAGTTACCCGTTTTTAATATTTCTTAGAAACTTTGTTTTAGGATACTCCCCGAGAGCTTCTTGAAACATGTTGAGTTACATAGGGTAGAATATATTATGACATAAGTGGAAACTCTTATTTTGGTTATGATCACAAGTATCTTTTTATAAATTGTGATCATCACAGTTATATATTATAAGGAATGATGAATGTATGTTCTTTTACAAACATTCTACATCTACACAAATTGTTTGTTCTATAAAATTTGTTAAGTTACATGTGTTGTATCAGACCAAGTCTTTGTTTAAGGATACTCCTCGGGCACTTCCTGAAACATCTCAGTTCTTCTACTAAATGTACTTTTGTTGATATCCTAGCAGAACTTCTTTTCTTTATAAACACAAGTATCTTTTTAGAAAGCGTGATCAGCACAGTTATACCACTACAGAATGATCAATGTATCCCTCTTTACAAGCATACTCCGTCTATATCTATATAAGTTTTTGTTTTATGAATTTTTGTTAAGGTATCTAGGCTATATAGTATCCTGAATTTCAAAAGAAAAATAATAATAATCCTTGTATGCATCTTATCATACCCATGTAGTACTACATATCCACTATATAGGCTTCATAGCTTCTATAAATAGATTATCATAGATAACAGCTCAAAAGGGAAAGCTCTTGATTGTGCTAATGATGAAAATATCTACTACACAAACTTTTCTGTGGATTTAAACACTAATATATAAGAAAATAAAGGTAAAAAAGCTCACAGATTTACATAATAAAATATCTCACATGGAAGCTATACTACACGCCTAGTACTAAAGACAAAAAAACCAAGACAGGAGAGCATGCGCAATAACTAACAAGGAAGGGGGGAGTGAGAAGAAATACATAACAAATAAAACATGTGCAGAAGAAAATTTAACTTTATCACATCAGTCAGATGTTCTAAACTGAGCATACCGTGAAGGAACTAATTTTTGGAAACGTTCCAGGTGGTAGTTCATGTTCATTTGCGTAGAAAGCTTCCAAATGGGACAAATCAGTTGGCTTGAATTGGAAGACCACAGTACTTGGAATGGGATGGCCTTTTGGGAAAAGTACACCATCTGGTCTATCAGAAATTCGAACTTTATCTGATTCAAGTCCATATGAAAAAGGACTAATATCCTGGACCTGAACAAACATGAGAAATTGCATTGATTTAAACGAGTACAATATTAGAAATAGAGACAATATCAATCAGAACTCAAAATAACAAAAATTCCATTTTACATCAGCAAAAGAGTAAATAGCAATGGAAGATAATTTAAATACTGAAAATAAACCTTTTAAGGATAAACCTAGGTAACAACTTGGTTCTTAGATAATTGTTAAATTACATTTCTAAGAATCTAGAAACCCAATTCTAATCAGTGTTGTCGATGGCAGAAAGTCAAAAATCCGCTATATAAACATGTCATTGCGGCCAATGGCGCCGCCATGGTGACATCCCTTCACAATTGCATACGGCGGAAAGTCAAAAATTTACCACACCACTCCACCATGGCAGCGGCATGGCTGCCATTTAGCAACACTGGTTCTAATCTGTGATATAAAACATAGACATAGAATAAGAATAGACTTAAAAAAATACACAGACCTCATAGTCACGCACACGGTATGTGGGACTGAGCATAGCACACTGTAGAGCACAACCGCGAGCTACACACTCACTTGCATTCAACTTTCGGCTTGGTTCTCTCTTGAATAAAGAAGATAATAATGTACTTACTGCTGGAATCCTAGAACCTGAACCAACTAGCTCCACAGAAGAAATCTTATCTGCATCCAAGCGCGCTTCAACTAATGCGTTGTTGCAAGGTATAGAAATTCTCTCTAATAATCCCGATGCAAGATTCTCAAATTCTTCCCTTGTTATAAAACCCTTGACATCTTTCTCATCCATCAGACACTCAATATTTAGCGGTGCCTCTGGATTTGCACTCAATACTTTCTTCAATTTCTCACATGCTGCACGCAGCCTAATGCATGCCTTGGCATTAGAATACACATTGATGCTGTACTGCTCCTTGAACTTTTCAGCAAAATGAGTAAATAGAACCTCGTCAAAGTCCCTCCCCCCTAAGCTCCTGTCAAAAGCATGTGAAAGTATCTTCATTTGCCCAAACTCAAACGCTGCAATGCAGACCTGAGTATCGCATTGACCAATGTCAATAAATGCAACATAACTTGAACCATCACTGTGAAAATTTGTTTTGTAAATTCCATAACTAAGGGCAGTTGCAGTACAGTCATGTATCAGTCTCAAAGGCTTCAACCCAGCAATTTTTGCCGCATCAAGATATGCCCGTCTCTGCAAGTCAGTGAAATATGATGGGATACCAATAACACAATCCGAGATGGGGGCCTCCAAATCTTTTTCTGTCATAGTCTTCAAGTGAGCAAAGAGCATAGACATTATTTGAACTGGAGTAAACGTATGAATCCCATCCAAGTATTTCAAATGAAACAAAACGCCGCCATCCGGCCCTTCAGAAGTTTCAAGAGGGACCATTTTCAGATCCTTTTCCATATCAGGATCCAGAAATTTCCTGCCTATAAATCTCTTCACTTGCGATATGGTTGACTTTGGGTGCATCATAGCAGAAGCAGCACCAGCAGACCCTAAAAACCGCTGCTTCTCGCCAAAGCAGACGACAGCAGGGGTTTCCCGTTTCGATTCATCATTCAACAAAACATCAATCCCGCGATGCTTTGCCACAGCAATAACACAGTTCTCATTACCAATGTCAAACCCTACCACACTCATTTCAACTCACCTTATATCAAACCAAACTACAAGCAAATTAATGGTCCAATCCAATTCACACAATCTACTTCACAAACACCCCAAAAACTTCACCTAATTACTCAAAATCAGCCCAGAAAACTAAATTTCACCACAAATCACTACAAAAGAAAATTAAAAAGGATCAATAAGACACATCAAAAGGAAAACATCTATCATCAAAATTTCTAAGACAAAAAAACACTAATAAACCAAACTCCATCCATTCTTGCTAATTAAGGGCCTGTTTGGATTGGCTTATTTGAGCTTTATCTACAGACATAAGTTTTGTGAGACTGTTTGGGAGAACTTATGAAAGCAGCTAATGACAATTTTCACAAGCTTTTCAAAACTTATTTTCAATAAGCTCTCCAATATAGCTTCTAAAAACAACTTATACCGTATACAAAAACAACGTTATTTTATCTTTATACATAAGCGCTTAGCGTGATAAAGTCTTGTGCTATAAGCTGCAAATAAATTGTTAATCCAAACAGGCACTAAATCCTTAAACTGTAAATAAAACAAGTCAAAGCAAGAATTTTTATTTAAAAAGAGAGAAAAATCAAACAATTTAACACAGACCCATTTCGAAAAATTCAATTTTTCCTTGGAATTTTAATCCAATTGTTGGAAATTTTGAGGAAAAATTAAGTGGGTCATGCTTATATTGCAAGAAAAAAGTGATTAAAAAAGTATGAAGAAAGAGTGAAAGAATCTGAATTGAAGAACAAAAGGTGAGAATTGAATATACCTAGTGAATGATGGTTGGTGAATGTGGCGAAGATGAATGAAATTTCCGGTTTGATTGAATGGAAGAAAGCAAAGACTGTGGTGTAGGGGTTTTGAAAAGTTAGCAACGATGTGTGTATATAGATTAGTATTAAAATACCCTAATTTTATTTTCTGATTAAATCTTTAATATATATCTTCATTTAATTTGTTATTTTTTTATCTTTTTTTAGAGGTGAATTTTTTTTGGTGAATTCTTTAAGGGGTTCGTTTATAATTTTTAAATATTCACCCAAGATATGAATTTGTAAATAAAAATATTTGGTTATATTTGAAATAAAATTAAAATACAAGAGTTTATTGTATCATAGTGAAAAGACGACAGAAACCCGTCTATTCGTATTTTCTATTAAATCTATATCATAATTTAAGGATTTTTTTAATAACCGTAGTTTAAGGAATTAAAAAACTAATTGCAAATTTTAGTAGATTTAAATTAATTAAAAATAATTAAAAAACTTAAATTATGGTGTAGACTTCAATTTAAATTTAAAAATAATTGAATTGTTAATGTTACAGAACCGACACATAATTAATGGATTGAAGAGTAAAAATTAGTATAAGATGCAAACTAGGTTGGCTTCTTGGAAACACTGTCTTCTTAATAAACCTGGTCGGTTGACTCTTGCTTCTTCGGTTTTGTCTTTCATACCTTCTTACTACATGCAAATCATTTGGCTCCCTCATAATATTTGTGACCTCATTGATAAAATGACATGTGACTTCATTTGGAAGAATGCTAACCACAAAGGTCTCAGCTTGGTTAGTTGGGATAAAACTGCTAGACTCAAGGTTTGGGGTGGCCTTGGCATTACAATGGCAAGAGACTCTAATATCTCTCTTCTTGGTAAGCTTGTTTGAGATTTGCTTCAGGGGACCAATAAACTTTGGGTCAACACCTTATCTCACAAGTACACCTCTGGCGCCAGGATCCTTAATCACTCCACTTCTACACCTAGCTCAATCATATGGAATTCCATTATCAAAGCCAAAAATATTCTCAAGAATGGTTTCTCCTGGCGGGCTGGCTCGGGTGAGTCATCTTTTTGGTCTAGTCACTGGACCTCCTTTGGACCTCTTTGTGCTAATGTACCCTATGTGCATATAAATGATATCGCCTTGAAAATCAATGAAGTTTATGCGACTACCCCTCCCAATCTCAATATGCTTCATACTCTTCTTCCTCTAAATATCTTGGACGAAATCATTAACCTCAGTTTTCATTTCAACTCCAACACAAAAGATACTTTCATTTGGCATGAAAACTCCAATGGAATTTATACAACCAAAGTTGACTTTTCTTGGTTTTTGAAACAACGGGGTGGGGATGCCACTTTCATATCCTGGGCATGGATTTGGCGTCTTCATCTTCCAGAAAAAATAAAATTTCTCGTCTGGATGGCACATAACAACTTTGTCCCCACTCTTCTAGACCATCGGAACCTTTCTCCAAATGTTCTTTGTCCTCGTTGCTCTTCATTTGAAGAAACCATCCTTCATTGCATCAGAGACTACTTAACCTCCACCCACCTCTGGCATGCTTTGGGCTTCACCTCTGTTGAGTGTTTTTCTAATACAAATGTTTCGTGTTGGCTTAAGCAAGGACTCACCTCCTAATCTTCCAATATCTTCGCCGCAAGAGTGTGGTGGTCTTGGAGAAATCAGAACTTTATTTGTTTCTCTAATATTTCTATCCCTACCTACCATCTTGCCATGGAAGCTCGTAACTTATTTGCCACCCTAATACCTTGCTTCTCTAGCTCTCCAACCCCTCTGATTGCAGATAAATGAGTTCGATGGAACTCCTCTAATCAATCTTGTATCATTCTTAATGTTGATGGTAGTTGTTTAGGAAATCCCATCAGAGCAAGATTTGGAGGTTTACTTCGACACCAGACTAGACATTGGATTACAGGTTTTTCAAGTTACATTGCAGGCACATCAGACATCCTTCTTGCTGAGCTTCATGCCATTCGTCGTGGGTTGTTACTTGCTAAGGAAATGAACTTTCAAGAGGTTTTCTGTTGCACGGATTATCTCCATTGTGTTCAAATCCTTAAAGAGATAACCCCTAGATTTCATAAGTATGCTACGTTAATTCAAGACATCTAGGATCTCCTCAATCTTGACTGAAAACCTTCTATTGATTACACTCTTTGAGAAGGAAATAGCTGTGCAGATTTCCTAGCTAAGATTGGTGCTTCGTCTACTTCAAAATATGTTGTTCACATCTCCCCTCCGACAGGATTATCTGATCTCTTAGATTCAGACTCTGCGGGAACCTGATTCCATAGACTTGAGTCTTTTTTTTTTGTGTTTTTGCTCTCCTTTTTTGTTTTTGTTAGCTTTGTAACAAAAAAAAAGTATGTTAGTTTTTTTTCTGTTAGGACTTCAACCATGATCTTTAGGTAATTCTGTCCAGTATCTTTAAGTAATTAATTTTTTTAATCTCTTAGTTCAAATCAATTGAGTTATCTAATCTTGATTTAAGACTAAAATTGTTTAAGAGTTGCTTGGATTTATAGCAGTAGCATAAATATTTTATAATAAAAAATAAAATATTAATCTATTTCTATTGAGATTACTTTTGTTGAGGTAATCTAGTAAGAATTTTTTTGAGGAAATACTTTCGTGAGATATTAATGGAATTGGAACATGATGCCATTTTGAAAGTTGGATTAAAGGAATTAGAACATAACGGCATTTTGAAAGTTGGAACATAAACTTAAGTTCCGATGACAATTATTAAAACTCATAGGAATAGGAACCCTTGCTCGCCCTTTGAGATTCTTATCTAGCTGGCCTCGTCAAGATTTTGATCAATTTTTTCCACCTTCAAGTTGGAGCATAATGGCATTTTTTTTCATCTTTTTATTGGCCAAGTCAATTATGCAAAAGTGAGATAAATTTTGTACCATGCACAATATTGTTTTTTTGGATTAAATATGTTTTTTTTCTCTATGAAATTGAAAATTTTTAAGTTAAGTCCTTCCTTAATTTTAATAACTTTTTTAATCCCTACAAAAAATATTTACATGTAATTTTAATCCCTGCTAAAACAAAGTGTGTATAATTATCCTTAAACACTTAAATTTTTGACCAATTTTTCTGAGACAAATTTAGAACATTACAAAAGGTTCATTTACTAAAATTTAGAATTTTTTAACATAAAATGAATTAAATATGGATTTTTTAAACGACAAAAGTTCAAGATAAAAACAACAAAAATTTGGACGTAGAAATCAAATTTTGAGATAATTTTTTGTGGAGGAACTTTTAGTAATGTTCTTAACACCTCTGCAAAAAATTGTTCAAAAACGTAAGAGTTTAAGCATAACTAAACAAATTTGAATTTCGGAGAGACTAAAACTGAGTGCATAAATTTTTTATAGGGACTAAAAAAAACTATTAAAATTAAGTAAGGGATAAACTTAGAAAATCTCGATTTTATAAAAACCAAAAACATATTTAATCCTTGTTTTTTTATTGGATTAAATGAGATGTGATCTGACTTATTGATCAAATTATGAAAAAACAAATATGTGCATGATGCAAAACTAATTTACATGCGAACATCAGACAAAGCCCCTTTTATACGTGGTTTTATTTCTTTAGTGGTATATTCAAGTACTACTATCATTTTTTTAATAGAAAAAAAGTATGGGGACTAATACATGGTGGTAAATTACACTCATTTTTTTTCAAAAATGTTTGAATTACAATTCTCTCTCCTCTTAGGTTAAAATATACACTTCTCTCTTCTCTTATTCAAAACATATTAGAAAATATTTTACTTCACTCCCTTGAGAGAAGCTTGAATTACATTTTCATCCTCTCTTATGTTAAAATCTACATTTTAGTCCCTCAATTTTTTTTTTAATTTCTAATAATCCAACAAAAAAAAATCTAACACATATTTGAATACATATTTTTCTCTACTCTTTTTTTTTACAATTTCATTAGCATAAAAATATATCATAAAATATTTATTTATGTTAAAATAGATTAAAGTGTAATGCATATTTAATTATTAAGGAAGGGGTTGCAATTCAAGGGGATGGGAGCAAAAATTTTACTTTTCAAGAGAATGAAGTATATATTTTAATAAGAAAATATAGTGTAATTCAAGCATCTCTTAAAGGAGGGAAATGTAATTTACTCTAAAAAATATATATGCCTACGTATGTAATCTAATAGTCATTAAAAAAATCATAGATTAGTTGACCCCTTTCAAACAAAATGGTTTAATTAGTTTATCAATTCCATAAAAAAAAAATGTCTTAAAGTGGTCCTTTAAGTTTTCTGCCATTATAGGTTTTGGTCCTCTCCATTACCTGAAGACCTCACTGTTTAGTTTTATGTTTTTGATGATGTTCCTTAGCATAGGTTATATAGTTTTATGGTTTTTGGTAAATTAGCATGTTAAAGCATCCCAGAGACTATATAGTTTGTTCTTGATGTTTTGTGTCGTTTGAAAAAGTGTCAAAATTCATTTTAGATCAGTTTGAATCGTCTCATCACAATCTGAATCGATTCACTAAAGTCTCTGACTTCATGTGAATCGATTCAACTTCTATCTGAATCGATTCATGCATGCATCATATCTTTTATGTTTGAATCGTCTCACATAACTCTCTTACTTTCATTGAATCGATTCATTCGAAGTTTGAATCGATTCAATCTTCATCTGGGTACACTAGAATCGACTCAAATACATCTTGAATCGTATCATCCTTCATACTTCTCGTGTCTGTCTTTTTGCTGTCTGAATCGATTCATACATTTAGTGAATCGATTCAACCTATTGTTTGTTGTGCGAAAATTTAGTCTTATCACCTCTCTCTATAAATAGTCTCCTCCTCACAACTCTAAAATCATTGAATCATTTGCATCTATTCTCTCTAGGTCTCAAAAACTCATTGCTCATACATTCTTCAAGATTAAACACTTTTTCTTAGAATCACTTTGTCTTTGAGTGTGTAGATTCTCTATGGTGCTAGTAGGGATTGTAAGTTGGTTCTCTCAAGAAGATTGATTGGGCTTAATCAAGGCTTCAAAGGAATTGAATAATCTCATTCCACCTCCAAAGGGCTTGGGTCTCTCTCTCTCTCTCTCTCTCTCTCTCTCTACTTTAATATAGCACTTGATTATTTGAATAATTGATTAGTAAATTGATAGTTTTGATCTAAGTAGTGTTTTCTCAAAAGATTAATCTGAATCCATTTGATTTAGGTTAAAACAATTTCTATTGGATCAATTAATTGCAATACTAATTCAATTATTCAAATTCATGTGTTTTGTGTTTTTCAATTGATTTGTAGGTTTATTGTCATATAGGTTTGGTTTGGAATTGTATATTGTTTTTATCTTGTTCAAGGATTGTTAATAATTGATTGTGTTATAAAAATTTGTATCGTGAATCTCTTAATTCTAATAAAAAATCTTATTCCGCATATATTTGATATTTGTTAATTCATTGTTTGTGATTGTTCAAGCAAATTTCAAATAGTCAATTTTGTTAAAATCACTTTTCTCTAAATCTCCGAAAAGTTTTTCAAAAGCGCTATTCACCCCCCTCTAGCTTTGTATTCAACTAGCCATATAGTTCGACATTACCATCTTAACTTTAAATGTCTAAGGTGAACCAACATTAAAAGTGGTACACCATAAACCTTATTAATTTTATGAATTTTAATCATTTGATCTTTTTAAAAATGAGGACCGCTCAATCATTCTAATATATCCTAATGATACAAATGAAAGGAAAATATGCTTGCCAACCCTAGATTTGCCCTAATTTGTATACTAAAATCCCCCTCCTAAGTTCCAAAATAACAGCATTGCCAGCACACAAAATGACCAATTAGAATTTAGAGGCCAACACCAACCAAAAAGAAGAGGCTGACACAAGCAAACAAAATTGCCAAATTCAAACTCCCACTCAAGCTCCCTCTCATACGCTCCCACTTCTTCCCTCCCCATTCAGACCTCTCTCTCATACGCTCCCTTTCTTCTTCCCTTCCCATTTAAATGAGTCTTTTCCATGAAAATGATAGTTCATAACAGAACCCAATCACTCTCTCATACAGTTTTAATTTTTCTTTCTTCTTCCTCTTATCCAAATACATTTTCAATTTTTCCCTTCATAATCTATTCTAATTGTAGTTCTGATTCTGTGCAAAATTTGCTTAATCTAATGCTTTTCTTGCTGAATCCAACAATGCAGGTTGTAAGATTTAAAGAATGGATCAAAAATTATTTGATTTGTGTTTTCAAGAGATGCTTCTGATCTTGATTTGTGTATTTTTGGGTTGAAGGTCTTGATTTTGATTTCGTGTTTGTGATTTATAATCATAAATTTGTGTTTTCAACAGGTGCTTCTATGTGTTTTAAGGTAAAGAGTAGAAATATTGAATAGCTTCATCATGGTGAGTTTTGTTTAGTTGTAGTTTATGCAATAACCTTGATTCAATTGATTTTATGCCCATTTGGTACTTTACATTCTAACTGTTTGATTATATGCTCATTTGAATATATGCATTCTATTTTGTATGATACATTCTAACTAATGTAATAGCCTAAATTTTATATGGACCTAAAATTGAATGTGGTTTGTGTTGATGAATGAATGACAAGTGCAGAAACAGGGGAAGTGTGATTTCTCACGGAGGAATAATCATATTCACTCTTTAAATCTATAGAGTAAGTCAAATCCGAAAGCAAAAATCTTATAAATTTTGTTCCTATGTTGTTCAACAAGTCATGTCAATTTGTTCCTTTTTTTTTTTCATACACCTTCCATTAGTACATTTTGTTTAGTTCCATCATTCGTTGTTTGACATGCAAAATATAAATTTTAAATTGCAGCTAAGTTTTCTAATGTCACGTATGAGTCGAAGAGAGTCTGAAGTTACAATGCAACCAAGGAAAGACATGTGTTCAATGAAAAGCCTCTTGCTGATAAACTTTTGTTGTGCTCACAGAGGCATATCGCGTGCAACGGCCGCAACAATTGAAGGTTAATGGCACTTTCTCTTATTCTATGTAAACAACACATTTGGTGCTATTTAATTTTTATTTTCTTTTATTTTTTTGACAGCATAATGTAGAAGTAGGAATCACCAATGAAGCATTTTTACACCAACTTTGAGGTAAATGAGCTATTAGTTATGTTTGGGCTGAATTATGAGTTAATACTTGATTGCAAAATGCATATTTTGACTTCAGTTGGTCTTTGTTTTTCAATGTTGTTATGTAGATTAACATGTGTAATTGTTCTCGGTTGTCCTTCTATTAGCTGGCTTCTTTCCACCCCTTGAAAAACTTTTTGAGAAGGTATATTACTCTATCTTTTTGAGTATTAAGGAAAATTATCGTTCTCTTTGGTAGAAATTTTATATGTATACACATTTATTATTGCTTAACGTGCTACTGTTACATCAGGAGCATTAATGCTTCAATTAAGCACATAAATATCAACTACCCTGCCCCAACTACATCCAATTTAAGAAAACTGAACTGAATTTTTTTTATACCATCATATGTATAGTTTTTCCACTGAAACATATGTTACCAATATATAACTAAACGTAGTGAAATATAATTACATGTGATGTGCCTTCTTATGGCAATGTTATACTGTTTTTTTGGTAACAAATAAGAAAAAAGGACTAATGACCAATTTGTTAATTGATTAATGAATTCTTCCACACACAGTTGGCAGAATTTTTTGAGGATTAAATACACAAATCCTACTTGAAATTATAAAAATATATCTATTAATTGAAGTATTATACTACAATTTAACTAAGATCAACTCATGAAATGTGCAACCAATACTAATGTATAGATAGTTCATAGTAAGGATTTGTGATCACAATATTAATCTGACTATTATAATCAATTTTTTCTCGTTAAAACTTCATTTGCTTGGTGATATATCATCCAATCTGTCCCTTATAATCACGAGGATGTTAATCTTTCTCTTTTACACGCTTACAAGTCCTCATCCTAACTGCATATATTTATTTCATGGACTCAAGAATGGATGCCTTCAAGATAGAGCAACACTTGCTAGCTTCTCTATTAATAGTTGTGGTCGATTTGGTTTTTGCGGAGAGGAATGTTCTGGCTGGTTGGTGTAGCTACTGTCACGACAGTTTTGGCTGCTGTTGAGGGGTTAGTTCGGCTGCTGTCATGACATCACTTTGTGTTTGGCTGCGGTTGTTGTCATGTTTTTCTTTTGCTTTCAGCTGCTGTTTGGTTTTTTTAGGGTCTATTGGTTTGGGTTATTGTAGTGGGGGCATAGGGGCTGAGCTACGGGATTGAATTCTGGTGTATATACTGTGAATTCAGCGTCATAACCTTTGCTTTTTTGCTTGGCTTTTGCTTTTCATAAGGGTCATTTTGCCGTAAATTTTACGGGGGATTTTTTGGTGTTTGTCTTTGATGTTACGCCGATATGTGGCATTGTTGTTAGCTCCTTCTCCCCCTCTTTGCGTCTTGCAAGAGTTTCGGTTTCAATAATATTTGCCGATTAAAAAAAAATTAACGTGATCATTAAGTTTATGCCTGTTGTCTATAATTATGACTTACCCTAAGATCTGCTACCATATTACTTGAACAACACAATGTAAGCATGATCTTCATAGTGTATACTTATTTAATTTTGCAGATCTCTTCTCTACTCAAGATCATCCAATGCATGGGGTATTGAACTTCTACATGATGATCATGGTCCTATTATACATAAACAACTCAATATAAGCATTTAAATGTACATGAGATAGTTTTTGTTCCCAATGCAATCTAATTGATAAGAGAGTATAGATAATGGAGTACTTGAGGAAGGTCTCTGTCATGGTTAATATTTGCTTGATGTTGATCGTATTTTACATCATCTAATGGTCAATAACACACTGCACTTGGTATTGGAGATCAGTGTATTACTTAATTTAACTTATTAATTTAGCATACTAGGATCAGTGAAACAATTATTATGGATAGGTGCTCAATGTATAAGATAAACATACGAATTTCATATTCTTGTTTTTTTAGGATAAATGTCCATCCTATATGAATCACATATTCAGATACTTCTATGATAGATGATATCTTGGCTGGATTTTGGAAAAAAAATATTTATAGCCAATGCATCAAATTTTTAGACGTCAGATAATCTAATATGTCATGTAATCTATGTATTCCCTAAGAGAAGAAAAAAATTCTTCTACTAATTGTGTGTTGTCCCTAAGCAACTTTAAATTTTAAGATATTGCACATGCATTTTTCAAGGAAAGTGGCATAGAAGCCTAAGAAATGATGCTGCACTTGCATTCCTCCTCTCATAAAATGTTGCAGCAAAAGATAGATCTTGATACAATCTTCAACGCCTTATCAAAATATGCTTACTTTTACGTGTATTATAAGCATAATTCGATATGTCATGTAATCTATGTATTCCCTAAGAGAGAGAAAATTTTGCTACTAATTGTGTGATGTCCCTAAGCAACTTTAACTTTTAAAATATTGCACGTGCATTTTTTAAGGAAAGTGGCATAGAAGCCTAAGAAATGATGATGCACTGGCATTCCTCCTCTCATAAAATGTTGCAGCAAAAGACAGATCTTGATACAATCTTCAACGCCTTATCAAAATATGCTTACTTTTGCATGTATTATAAGCATTGTCTTAGCAAAACTAATTGCTGCCAAATATCAGTTTTGTTGCTTGAGAAGCTAATGATCATAATCTGTCATTAGCTTTTTGAATTGATCATACTCTATGTACTCCTACTAAGACCAAAGTTTTAATTTGTTTAAACTTCTCCTTCACTCACATATATTTAAACTGATAAAAAGTGTCCTTAACCATCTATGGCTCGCAATGCATATGCATCTGCTCTCATATGTACAACATATATTAGTGTTTATAATATAGGCCAAGATAGGTTTATAATTATCTATAACCATGATTATTGCAGCTCATGATTAATAGTTATCTATAACCATGCATGCTCTCATCTTCACTTCACCATGATAATGGCGTGCCTCTTTAAATATGGACCACCTTGGCAGCACCCATGATTGATGGATCTACCAAACATTCAAAGAGCAAATTTTTGTCTCTCATTTTTTATTGTCATGAACATTTCCAAGTACTGGGGGAATTATACATTTTATTTTTTTGGTTCAAGTAATCTGAAGATCAAGTAGTGATGGAACTATATGAAGTGTAATTTCCTGTTTTGTTTAACTCCTTGGGTTTGAACAATTTTGAAGATTAAGTTTTGGTTTTATGTACTTTTGAAGAAAGTTGGTTCCAAATGAATTTGTGAATCATGCAATGTACTTTTTAGCTTATCATTATCAATGATGCAATTTTTGTTTCGTTGTCGATGCAATAAGTTTCTTATTATTATCATTGGTGTTAATTCACTACCTATAGCAAAAAATGTAGTTGCTTAACAAAGCCTGGTGTTCCTATCCAATTTGGCAATATTCTAGCTCATGTAATGCATATCAGTTTGTTGTAACATATACTATACTTTAGAACATATTGGGCTCTTATGCTCTTCTCTTTTGTTAGCATTATTTCTCCTAAATTATTATAACAAACTATAGAGCTAACTCTATAAAATTTGTATCTGACTTTAGTTAATATCACAAGATTTTGTAATTAACTCATAGCAGCCCTATCCTATAGCTTATTCAAATGAAACACACGTATATCCTTGAGAAGTTGTAAATTATGACTGAAGCTTCTAGACATGATAACAACGTGAGGATAATCTTTAAAAAAACAAAAGCTTAAAAAATTATACGTTTAGCATTAATGATACCATGTCTTTTATAGGAGCAAACTAAACTAATTCACGTCCTTTTTATAGATCTAATGTATGACTATGGACAAAAAAAAAGATTTTGCAATCAACCTAGAGCAGACCTATCTATCATATAGCTTATTCAACGAACCAAATTATACTCATTATAGCAAAGTGATATTTTGTAATCAACCTAGAGCAAATATCATATAGCTTATTCAAACAAACAAATTATTCTCATTATGGTTAAATGAGATTTTGTAATCAACTTAGAGCAAACATATCATATAGTTTATTCAAACATACAAATTATTCTCATTATGGTTAAATGAGATTTTGTAATCAACTTAGAGCAGACCTATCTTATAGCTTATTCAAACAAGCAAATTATTCTCATTATTAGTCGATTATTGGATCGGATACCGAGTTTTCAAAAAAAAGGTAGGCCCTAATCATTATCAAGGTTTCTTGCAAGAATTGTCTTTGTAAGCTACCTTACCTATTTCATATAGTAGGAACAAAAAGAAGGAAAAAAAACAATTATATGTCGTTGTGTCCAGGGTTACCTCACGAAAAGGCTAAAGATATTGTTGACTGGTGATGAGGGTTCAGATACAAATCTTACTTCTAATATAGTATACAAAGAACTGTTTCAAAATGTACGTTGATTAATGATGTTGTTACTGATTATATTGTAATGACGTTTCAAGTGCAATATCTTCTTGACTATCATATTTTGTTGTTTTTTATGTCAATTAACAATGCCTTTTTCATGTATATATATTGTGACGCACGGGTTCACGATCTAGTTGTATCTTAACGTGAACTACCAACAATTAAATTTTTTTTATTCCCTTTTTTTTCATCTTCTTCCCTCGTTTCTTCATCATTTACAACAACAACCTCATCAACCTTCAAAAAATATTGAAAAACCCTAAAAAAATAAAATTAAACCTACAAAATTGTCATCAACTCACCACCATCATCATCATCTTCATCCATCGAAATCAACTCATACCCAAAATTATTCACACAAACCAATAATTTCATCACCTTCAAACCCAAAAACTCATCACCTTCAAACCAAAACCAAAAATTAAAAAATTAAAAACACAAAATCAAACTAAACTAGTTAATTCCCACAAGATAAAACTCTAAAATTTCATAAATCCAAAATATAAATTCAATCATGTCTAATGTATTATGTTGTTTCTCCCGTCTTTACCCTTATTCCTTAGCCTAAATCTTCCCTCTCTGACTCTCTTCCCCCTCCTAGACAACACGAGATTCCTTCGAGTTTTAGCAAAGAGAAATGATATTTATATAAACATACTATTACAACCTTTTGACAACTCTCTGTTACACTCACATCATGTCCTTGTTCTCTCTCTTCCTTTTTCTTTCGCTGTTGTTTTTGTCCGATAAAAATAGAGAAAAACAAAAGGTTGTCACAAATGGTTGTACAAATATCTCTACTCTTAGCGAAATGACAAAACATAAATCTCAAACCCATGAACAACAATTCAAAAGGGATGCTCAATTCAAATCCCCTCTTATTTCATTACCTAACATGAAGACAGAAATGAAGAAGGGGAACAAATTCAATCTCCATCATTCTATAACCCATGAACTCTTCCGGTCTTGGCATTCATCGAATGTCCCATCAATCCTCCTTGCTTGGTTAATTATCACCATTCCAGGAGAAAGAAAAAAAAAATCTTTTGGTATTTTTTTCTCTTGTGAGTTAAGAGGGTAGTTGTTTAAACGCACCAAAATTTTGATTTACAAATCTTGGTTGGGAATTTCGAGTTTAGGGCATTTTGGTTAAGAATCTTAGTTTTATTTGCTATGTTAAATTTGTTGAAGCCATGAATTCATGATGCTGAAGGGATAAATTGATGTTTCAATTTGGTTTTATTTGTAGTGTTAAGTGTAAAAAAAAATTCTTTAATTTGTTTGGGATATTGCATGAAAGTTGACGAATTTGATATGAAGATGAAGAAGTTATGAAAGGAAGAAGATGAAAAAAGGAAGAAATTTTTTTAAGTGTTGGTGATTCATTGTAAGATACAATAGACCTACGCGATCCAACGATCCTCTTTTTATATAAAAGATCAAAGGGTTCAAATTAAAAAATTTAATATGGTCCATTGTGGACCACCAACGATGTTGGTCCATCTTATACATTTAGGATTAAAAACTTACGAAATAGACCAAAACCTAGAACGACAGGAAACTTAAGTGACCAATTTAAGACGCCTTTTAATTATGTGACCATTTTTCAATAATAAATTAAGTTAAGAGACCGGCTGATCAATTAAGCCACGTTTCATCTATTATATAATTGAACTGAGTGTCTAATAGATAGTAGTTCAAGTTCATCCTCTGGTAGTTTTGAGTAAGTTGAGCAATCGTCAAAAGACAAAGAGAGCAGAGTTTTTGAAGATATAAACCCAAGTATATGGTAGTGGAGCGTCCATATGGTCAAAGCAACAAGAGTTAACTATTTATTAACCTCTACTAATAGGATACCTCAAAAATGTCAAAGATGTTATTGGATAAGTCATCATTTGAAGATGAAATAACCTTGTGAATAAAGACGGTATCCTTCAAATAATAGTCTTTGTCAAAGATTCTCTAGAAGGTTATGGGTGTACAGAACCATGACATTGTCCATTGATCTTTAGCCCAAAAGTTTGAACTCATGATGACACCTTGCTACTTTGCACAACTGTGCAATGTCAGTGTATGCAAAATTGTACAAGCCATTTATCAACTCTTTGTACAATTCTTATCATATCTCTCAATGGATATATCTCCACATAGTATTTATATGGCCATCACCTTTTGTGAAAAGTTGCTCAAAGCCATTGAGGCTAAACCATTCCAAATACTTAGGTCAAATAAGCTAAAACTAAAGCATGGACTTCATCGTCCATAATTGAAGTTGCTAAAACTACATGAGAGTAGGGGAGCTTAATAAAACACCTAGTTTGTTAGAATGATTCAATGTATATTGTGCTAATCACCGCTACTAAAAGCCAAACACTTTTATGTAATGACATGTTGCCAAAGGAGAAAGGAGAAGGTGTGAATACAAGTATGTAGAATCTATTCAAAGAAATGTTTTCGTAAAAATATCTTATGACATTGATTTCAAGGAATTGAGATTGCAAAAGGTTGTTCATAAAAGAGAAATCTAAAAATTATATGAACATGAATCTTGAACAAAATGTATATCATCTCTGAGAGAGTTATTTGATCACATTGTATATCAATCAAGTTGTCTTTAGGACACTTATTTTGATATAGGAATTGTTGTAACATCGTTTCATGCAAGAGTAAACAAATCAATCTCTCTAAATTTGTATCATTTGTATACAAACTCGAACCATTTTAATCTACTGGTAGTGGCCAAAACCTTTTGTATAAAAGGTTCGTCTAGAGATACGTTATACACTCAACACCTAAAAGGACTTAGGCGAGCCATGGGCTTTAAGAAGACAAGGTAGATTCAGTGTAAGTTGGTAACCTTGTAGTAGACTCAACATGCTTGTTGAGGCCAAAAAATTTAATTGCAAAGAACTCAGGAATCAGATATCTTGCAGGGGAAATACGGGGTATATAGCTAGTTGGGCATAACTTACTCTTGTCATTGTAATTGGATAATTATAATGGATTAAGTAATCAACGATACCAAGGCGAAATTTATCTTAGGACGGGGATAGATGTAGTTGTCAGTTAGATTGCGAACTAGTATAAATATACTATATGATTTCCTTTCCCTTTCTCTAAATTTTATTTAGATGCACAAAGTTCTCTATGATTTAACTCTAACATGTTTGTTTTCAATATGGTTAAATGATTTGATAATAAACCAATGTGTTTAGGAAAGTTTGCTAAGAAATATTTGAATAAAAAAGTCTTTTATAATTTGATTTAAACAAAGGCTTATGTTAATCAACACAATTTGAAAACCTTTAACTTGTGTTTCCTCTACCTTCTTATTTTATGAAATAACCATTTTGCATATATAGAAATTCAACTAATTTGGTGATTACTTCTTTAATCTCTGTGGGTATGATGTATGAAATTTTAGTCCTTAATTTTATTAATTGTCCTTGGCCTTAAATGTATATACGAAATAAATATATTTGGACTGGATGATTGACTCAACCCACACATCCATTACTATAAGGGTGTAATAGAAAAACGAGATAGCCCGTGACTCATACATGACTGGACTATGTGCTCAACCCATATCCATATTGGTGTAGATCGTCTTAACTTGGAGAGGAAGGTAGAGCCGACCCTAAGCTAATATTTGGAGCAAACAAACAAACTAGACTTTCAGAGCAAGCAAGGAGGCAAAACTCATTCTATACGCGTCTCAATAGCTTTAATTCTTTCACCTTTTACCCTCGAAATATTATATATTAAAGACCGAGTACTTGATACCTTATGTATTAGGTCGGGCCCTAAGTTCATCTTAAACAATATCTAATCAATATTTCTAAGGTTAGAATCTTATTTTATATTAGCGAAAAGACGAACACTAACATTCTTGTCTTTTCGCTATTTTTATCACGCCAACACGTGTAAGTTATGAATCATGCTTCTTATGACATTTTGATTTAAAGTATAGAGATTACATGTATGTGAAATTCAAATTAGAACAAACCAAAAAATCATGTTCATCTTTTTATAAGAGACCCAACAAATCATAATTATCTTTTTCAATGACATCGAAAATGTAACATCATTGTAGAAAAAATTATCCAAAAGTATAATCTATACTATATATAAAGAAAACAACACCTTTCAGCTCTTTTGGGCTGCCTTTTTCTTTTTAAAAATACTATCAATTTTCAATACAAATAACACATGTAACAAATAAATAAGAATAAATTTAAATGTTAAAATAAAAGTGTAACAAACACGATATAAATAAATATATATATATTCAGTTTTTTTTATTCCTTTATCATTTAAAAAGCGTAACAAACTAGATGATTATATTTATACTTACTTTTTCATTATCCCAATTATACCCTTAAACAATTTTTTCTATAATATAGATTATTGTTGGTTTCATTAAAAAAAAAAGAATTTAGATTATATTTTTTTGTTTTTGTTTTTTTTTTAAGGAAGATTATATTTTTTTTGTTATATTGTTGGTGTCATTGAAATAGATAATCATGGTTAGTTTGGTTTGTTATAACTTGAAAGCAACAAACATTTATATTTTTTCGTTTTAATCAAAATTAAAATTTCATAAAAAAACATCGTTCATAATTTTCAGATGTTAGCTCAACAAAAAGAGCGGAAAGACACACCTAAGTGTCTGTCTTTTCGCTAGTTGCAATAATGAAAAAGACAACCCAAATATTCTTTTTATATATACTAGCGTTTAGATGGACACTTGTCTGTCCCGTATTCTTATTCAGATATTGCGTATAAATTACAAACAATATGTTTTTTTTTATGAAATTTTGATTAAAATTATATTGATTTTGATTAAAATTATAGGAATAGATAATGAATATTTATTCCCTAATAAAAAAGATAATGAATATTTTGCATTTTTATACTGTAACTAATTATATTTATCTTTTTCAATAATATCAGCAATATAACAAATATAATATCTTTAGAAAAAAAAAATATAATATATTTTTTGTTCTAATCCATAGTGTAAATGCCACATACTCAATGGAACCCACCAAATAATCCACGTGTCAATATCTCATTGTACAACACTTGAAACACCTGATACACGCACTGTACTAAGAGTGGTGTGTGAGCGTGTAACACAGTACACTGTCTTACACTGTACCATCTCTTCCTCCTTCTCGTTCCTCTTCTTATTGCGTGCGTCTCAACAAAAAAAAAATCGAATCTCAATTTTCTCTCAACAAAATCGAAATATCAACGCAAACCCTAATTCATCAAATCCAATCTGCACCTCCCAACACTGTAATCTCTTCTTTCCCTTTTCATCAATTATCGAATTTTTTGCTTTTGGTTTATTTTATTTTTTACCGTTTTAGATCAAACCCACACCAGGGATTTTTCTGGGGGCGTGTTTTATTTTTACTAAATTTGGGAAAAGGAAGAAAAAAATATAATTTTGAAGGGGAAAAATTGGATTTTTAATTTGTTGTGGGAAATTTTAAACCCTAGGATTGTTTTTTTTTTTTAAGGGTGGAGAGGTTTCGATGAAACTCGTATTAGGTTTTTTTTTTCATTGAATTTGTTATGGGAAATTTAAAACCCTAGGGGAAGAGAGGTTTTTATGAAATTCATATTAGTTTTTTTTTTCCAACATGAATTTTTGACTGGTTTGAGAAAGTAGAAAATTATTTAATGGCTTTTTTTGAAGTTTAAACCCTAGAATTTTTGGTGTGTCGGTTATTAATTAGAAGGGAATGTTTAATTCTTCGGGGTTGTTTAATGTTGTTTTAGGTTTTAATGTTTTTTTAGGGTATGTTTTAATGTTTTATGAGCGTGTCTTGGTGATGATTGATATGTTCTTGATGTTTATCTGGAATTAGTCTTTTATTTATCATTGATTTGTTTTTTAAATTGTTGAAGGTATTTGTTTTGCGGCCAATGTTACAACACTGAAAGTCGAAAGAGGTATGGTTGCTAGTAATGATTTTCCTTGATAAATTTAAATTCATTGATTTGTGTAATGAATGAATATTTGCGATTTATGCTGAGTTTGTGATCTATGACTATGAAGCTACTAGACATTGTGACCTCATGCAATTTACTGAGTCTCTTAAGTCTCAGCTACTAGTGTTTGGAAAATCGTTCACGCGTCAAAGAATCAAAATTTATTTATTTTCCCAAAGTATTTGTCTTTGATGAACTTTGGTGCTTTGAATTCGCATATGGTTTTCCAATTCCAAACACATGTGGCTTTACCTTTTCTCAACTTTGTATCATAATTACGTTTGGTCTTTGGTTAATCCAAATCCATTCATGGACTAACTTAAGCAGAAGAAAATTCTTCCAACTTCCTTTTTCATTCACATAACTCAAATTCCAGATCTTACTTTAATGGGAACCATAGTATTTACTACTTAGTGAACTTATTGGCGTTGGTCATAAATCATAATTACTATCTTTTGCATAGTACATAGTTTTATGATATTTAATGTTTTTCTTATAAACATACCGAGTTGCTTGTATTGATTGACCGTTTTTCTATTTTATTGCCTGCTAGAGCTTGTCGTTTTTGTTCTTGGGAAATGTGAAGCCACTCTTTATTTTCCTGAGAGTGTCACAATTGTATGCCGTTATCTGTGCTATCACCACGATGTGTTGTTGAAAATTCCCCACTTATGGCTCACAAGTCATATGCAAGGATAAACGAGTTAACTGGGTTAGGATACAAATGAGAAATAGAGATAAAGGGAAAAGAAACACCATTTTTTTTTTGAATGGCAGAAGAAACACCATTGTTACTTAAAAATGGGTTAGGTTAGTTGGTACCTGACCTATCTCATTCACTACCTCATCAAAGCCGTTCCAAGCCATGTTTTCTTTTTAGCATTAGAATGTATTGGCATTTTTCTTTTAATAACGTTTTGGAATGTACTTGGCATGTACTGATATACTAATGTTTCATACCCATACCCAGTATATTTATGGCTCATAAAATGGCATAATTAACTTCTCTAAATCTGACATGCCTTTTGTATTGAGATGCTGTATCAAGGCTTGTTTGATACACACAGTCGTATTGCATGTCAAAATATAACTCTCTAGTCTTGCATGATATAGTAACATGTTAACAGCTCTAAGTTCAATGTCATAGTAGAAGTGAGGAATACGTAAGTCATGTTGTTTTATCTTTTTTGTATTGTGATGTACATTATCTCAAGCAGTCATGTTAATTTGGGAAGCTTTTGTATTATCTGGTAACACACTAGTACCAATATTATAGTGTTATGCCAACGTAAAACTCTGTCAATTCTACTTGATATCTATCAGTTTAGACTTTAGATGCAATATTGTTGTCAGAATAGTGTTATGATCTCAATATTTTAGGCCAGCAGATTATTATTCATTGTCTGAGATGCAGACTTCATAGTTTTTCTTATTCTTCTTCCCTTTTCAAATTATCTTAAATACATCTTCCTCTTATTGTAGACACTACTTGAACAGATAAACCAAGATGGAGCAACAAAACCAAAATAATACGCCAGATGGTTCAGGAGATGTGCCTTTGAAGCGCAAACGTGGTCGCCCACGGAAATACCCAAGGCCAGATTCAGTGGAGAGTCCCTATATGCCAAGTCCAAGCAAAAAGCAGACTCCTGTTCGTGTTGAACCAGCCCCACCTTCTGGACTTCAAGCAGTTAACGGAAATCAACACATTCAAAGGGTCCAAGAAAGGGAATCAAATGATGTAATGGTGGGCCAGGCTGTTTCCGGTGTAATTGAGGCAGTATTCGATGCCGGATATTTGCTCAGTGTTAGAGTTGGTAATTCTGATACTACTTTGAAGGGATTAGTCTTTAAGTCTGGACATTTCGTTCCTGTTTGCCCTGAGAATGATGTGGCTCCAGGTATTCCAATGATCCACAGAACTGAGGTTCCCTTCCCTTCAAGAGCTAATCAGTTTCAAACTCCTCTCCCAAAGGAAAAGAATGGACAACCCGTGAGTGCTTCTAGAATTGAAACCCTTCCGGTGAATGGTTCACAGTCTGCCCCTCTGGTTCCCAGAGGAGCAGTTAGTTCTAGTAACTTGGTTGCCGCTCCCAGAATGAGCGTTCCTTCGGTAACCGGCCAAATTAACGATCAACTAGCCAGAGGTAATGCGATGCCTGTTTTGTTCCAACCTAACTTTTCAAACGGGATGCCGGTGTCCACTCCACCATTACAAGTCGCCCCAATTTCTCTTGCGAGTGGCGTGATTGTGGGAAAGGAAATTCCGGTAGATGGAAATCAAACACTCACCCCTCCTGCTCCTGCTCAAACTACTAGCCAGAATTCATTTCCAAGTAGCGTGCAAAGTGAAGGTGTTATTCCTCCAAATTATCAATCTTCTTCTGATGTGCTGAATAAAATCGAGGACAAATCATTACCAGTAGCTAGCATGACTCTCGAGAAAATGGATGCGATGGATACCAAGACTGGAAACACCATGCCTGGCGATTATACAGTGGCGAAGGATCCAAGCCCTATGCAACTAGACAAAGCCAATGATGTGGGTCAACCTGTTTTGAATCAGCCTCTGCAAGCTGTACAGTCTCATGTTGAGGAAAATTCTGCTTCTGCTCCCAAAGTTTCTGACTGCACTGAAACTGGCAAAATGACTGAGCTTTTGCAGGTACAACAAGAAACAGGATTCCCTGCGGTCGGGATTTTCCAGCATTCACAAAGTAGACATTGGTAGTTGTCCGATCTTGGTCACGTCAAAAAAAAAAGCAGATTTTTATTTTATAGTTTAAAATATCAAGCGTAAACGTATACCGTCCGATTGAATGACTACCGATGACCGACTGCTTAAATGTGTGAACATTCTGACTGCAGGGGAACGTGATCCCTATGATTAGACTTTTATGTGTTTAAATTGTGACATACTCATTTCTCAATTATAAGCAAAAATACGTAGATTCATGCTAATTAAGAATTTTTGTTAAATACAATTAATTTTCTATTGATATGTTGTAATGTGGCAAGGTTTTGCAGAATAACAAAACAGAAAACCAGGAATCCAAAGCAGCAGAGGCAGGATCCGGAGACAAGTTGGATGATATAAGGAGTTTTGGAACTGGAATTCAAGATGCTGGAACTGTTAATTCAACAAATCCTTTCTGAGCATTAAAGCTTAATTTATCATTTTTTTGAATTATTGTTATTAGTGGCTATTGTGCCAGCAGGATTATCTATCATAATCATAAAATAGTTGTATTAGTTGGCAAAGTGAAATATTTAGAGTTTTCAAGTTTATAGTTTTTTAGGATCTTTAATAAATTAAACTTGCAAGCCTTATGGGTTTTGTGGATTTCACCTTGAAGTTGGATGTTAATTTTTTCAAGTCATATTATGCGGTGGGTACTTTTTTTTTTTTTTTTTGCTATTATACATCACTGTATATTTTGTTAACTGAGGTGCATAGATTAGAGAATTCCAATTAGCTGGAGCTTAATTTCATCAGTTATTGAAAATAACTTGTAGCAGATTATCTCCAACTTAGGATCTATACATGACTGGGGGTGACTTTGATGCTTCTCATCATATATGTAAAATTAATTTTCTTAATCATTACCTTTAATTATTTTTTTACTTTCTCTCTCTATTGTTTTGGTTTTCGTGTCATATATGCATTTCTTTGTAAAAATATGATTGTCATGTAAGTTGTCAAACAAATGGATATTCAAATAACACAACTCTATAAAAAATTCTACTCTCAACCCCAATCTCATCCTCTCTAATGCATTTACGCATTCTCAATCTTAGCATACTCCCTCATTGATCTCTATTTCACCATATGAAGCATCATTGCCATCTCCTCCACTCTCTCAATTCACCCTTAACCTAGATTTACCAAGATCGAACTCAATTATCATGAACCTTATAAATGTCGTTTCTCACGAGCACTAGCTTCCAAAAAAATAAAAATAATTAAGTTATATTATTGATTTCTGTTAAGGACAACTTTGAAAGTTCGAACAACCTTTCAAAACAGAACACATTCATTTATGATTTCTAGCAGTTTTTTTTTTTTTTAAATGACGAACATTATTATCGTTGGTATTCTACCGGGAGAGAGGATCGAACTCTCAACCTCTTTATTACTTCGCTCCTTACCTCCTCCATCACAACCATCAAGTCAACCTTATATTCCCTAAATCTCAACCCACTGTGAGGTAACATCATAAACCCATTGCTAAAAGTGCAAAGTATGAATCAACTTTGATGATTAATTTATGCTAGAGAATTCAATTGACCATCATTGTCCTCAATCTTACTAGCGTCCTAAGTCTTCAATGTTGGTCCAAGGCCTATAAAAGTTTCTAAAGCATTAGGACAATTAATCTCGACAAACATACTTCTCTTTGTCTATGATTTCATGAAAGCCAAATTCAGAAGAGCTACACACTCATCCCACTTCCATCTAGGTTTATCCATCCGAACAAGTGAAACATATCGTTTTGTCCAAATTTTCCATCTGGACACGAGAAACAACAGAGGGAGTAAAAGTAGCTCTCAATACAAAAAAAAAAAAGGTATGCAAATAGCTACCATAAACAAAAATTTCATTATATAAGGTCCAAAATAAACATTGAAATTTGAATGTCACACCAATTTTCCATCTCTTTAATTAGTCTGGAGTTTATATCCAACCCATTTAAGTGCAATTGCCAAACGTACAATATCAATCCTAGAAGAAAAAATCTTTTTTCAATTCCCAAGACAAGAATTGAACCTTAGTACCTTTATCTTCACATGAGGACTCGCAAAAAATTTCTTCTAAAAAAATATAACCCTAAAATTTCTATGGAGAGCCAGCAGAAAGCTACTATACACTTCTCACAGGAAGGAGATAAATGATATGAAACGAAACAAAACAAAATTTTGATATCAATTAAAAAATGGAAATAGAGCCTGATCTTTAACTCGGAGAAATCGATAAAACAGAAGAATTTGAACGAACGTTTCATGAAAACTTAGTGCCATAGAAACCATTTGGTCCTGGGACTGAAATAGCTCTAGGAGCCGAAAAGCCAGGTTGCAAAATTGGAATGTGGCTTTGAACTTCATAGGGTTGTTGTTGCAAGCTTGTTATGACAGATGGGGGGATAACAACTGGTATTGCTTGACCATGTGTTCCTCCTGTTTTTGAAAAATAGAACAATTAGCCAAAAAGATATGCAGGTTCATATTCTTGTTCAATTTGGATGTCAAAATTATTGGAGTCCCAAGATTCAATTATGTTTCATATAGGAAGGGAAAATGCTAGGTATGACATTTCTGTTTGAAATAGCTTATTTTGAGAAATAATCAATTTCTTTTGGCAGCTTCTTGAGATAGCTTTTGAAAAGAAAAACAAATGCAATAAAAAGATACTCATTATGTTGTTACCTTGATGCTTTTGAAATTGTACGTGATTCAACGGGGGGCGAGTTGAGAATGGAGCCGTTACACCATGAACCATATCCTTCAATCACAAGTAGAAAGAATTAGCTATGATGGTCAAAAAGATATGGTTGACCATGGAAACATGAAATATAAAAAAGTTAGCAAAACTCTTGATTCAGTTGGCAAATATAGATAGATTGATGCATTTTCACAGAAGTCGCGTTCCCTTTATAAGGATCCATAGGATACTACAACTGTCGTTATCTGTTTGAGAATATTATTATTATTATCATTCCTTGTACAGTTTTTGGGACAGATTTACACAGGTGAAATACAACCGTAAGTTAGGAAATTAGTAAAAGAGATTGGTTGAAATTATGTAAATTCAATTCAGAAATAATAATCAGGAGAAGTTATCTTTCTAGTTGGTATCAGAGGTCTTTCGATTTGGGAGACTCTGTTTCCGCATCAAAAACCCCTAGTCGCTTCATTGCATCCATGTCTGACAGCAGCTGCCTTTCTTGCTGCTGCCCTATTATTAAAGCTTGTTCATACCTTACGTTTTTTCCTTGGGCTACCGAGAAAGGCCATGATATGAGTAAACCAACGGAAACCACCATAGACAACCCAGCATAACCCCAAAAGCCCACCACCCAGAATACCTTTCACATGCCCTTGCATGTTGGTGAAATTAGCTGCAAGAGAACTCACACGCCTTGCTTCTAGCCACCATTTGGGATACCATTTATTTCACTTTGCTTGACTCAGTGTCATCTACTCATATTGGTAACCATGACCACTGACACCAGGCTGCCAGTGGTACTTTTTATACAGCTGCTATTTGCTAACTTTTACCCTAAAACCCCAGCTTTTTGTGAACTGCTTTTGATATTTCTGTCTGATGTTATTCCTTATTCAGGTGCTGCTATGTATGGAATCCCGGCCCTCAATAAGATTGTGTTAAAACATTTGCATACCCTTATTGTCTCTCATAGCAGCCTTAACCAAAAAGAGCCTTTGTTTTCAATCCTTTATGACTCTGCACTGTTTCCAAGGATTCTTGGTTAGAGCATATTTCACTCATTACTCATATGTAGGTTGCTAACCATGGCAGTTTAAAAGTTTGACTACCTATTATCGTGAATAATGTGCTACATGTTCCTAAACTTCAAATAACCTCATTTCCACTCACAAACTCAGTTGAAGACTTGAATTGTGGAGTAAACCTTTTCAAATTCTCATTGGGCTAAGGAACTGAGAAAATTGTACATTTCTAGACCAAGGATGATGAATGTGATCCTAACCAAAAGATACTCATTTCATTCCATCAGTTGAACCTCTAAGAGTCTTGCTATTCAAATTTGGCTTCAACGCAAGCATTTTAGACCCTTGCTTCTTTATGTAAAGTCTATGTTTTCGTCTTCATTTTCATCAGTGTCAGTTAAGTACATTGTGCTGTCCTGAGTTTGTAAAGTATTATTGTGTAACATTGTCTCTAACATTCTGTCTCTCCAAAGTGGCTGATTTGTTCCCTTATTTTACAGTTTTATTTTATTTTATTTTATGGGCCGGTGTTCTTTTTGAACTCACTCTAGCTAACAATGATCTACTTCTCTGCTATTTCTTTTTTATTCTTCTTTTAGCTTCAAAGATTCATAGTTTCCCCAATTCTTGCTCATTGGTTCTTGGCTCTAGACTTTAGCCCAAACTGCAATATCTGAATCAAATATTGGCTGGAACCCTTCAGCACCGCCATCTAAAAAATCCACCATGTTGCACCCCGGTTGCTTTCTTTGAGGGAAATCCACCAAATTGAGAGAGCTTCATCCCCTTCTATGAAGCCCACACACTCCAAAGTGGAAAAAGTATCGATATTGGATATGTATCAGACATTGATACGCCTAGGATACGTGTCCCAGAAGTACTCAACTTGTTTTTATTTTATTTGAAAATTATGTTGCATGATAGGTTTGAGATACACCGTGGACCTAACATGACATAGCAAGACACATCTTTGTTGGTGTGTCTTGTTGGGGTGGATATAAACAGAATAGACACGACATAGTTAAGCATTATGTTTTTTAAGCTCTATTATTTCACAAGTTTTTATATACTAAAATACATTTTTCTGAGCATTGAATTTTTAGATTTCGAAAGAAAAAGAAACCATCTCTCTCCCGTTAACAAAGTCATAACAGCTCCTGTGTAGACGACGGCGTTAAAATATATATATTTCAAGGCAAAGCTCTAATTTTTGTTACTATCACAAGTATACTTTTTGCAAATCGTGATCACTTTAGTTATTATATAGGCCAAATACTTTCCCGGGTCCTTTAAGTTTCAAGTTTGTTTCAGATAGATCCTTGAAGTTTCTAAGGTTTCAGATAGGTCCTTTAAGTTTCGAGTTTGTTTCGGATCGATCCTTTAAGTTTATAAGGTTTCAGATAGGTCCTTTAAGTTTCGAGTTTGTTTCAGATAGGTCCTTTCTATCAACCTCCGTTAAGCCAAAGTTAAAGGACCTATCTGAAACA
>Ga0315913_1000521_pt1 | contig 35086 bp, 20 predicted proteins | sample MpolsnodulesMG_FD_207736 | JGI IMG/M metagenome (GOLD analysis project Ga0315913, IMG submission 207736) | Medicago polymorpha root nodule microbial communities from Los Angeles, California, United States - small nodules | ecosystem: Host-associated > Plants > Roots > Nodule | place: USA...
TCAATCAAAATAGAGGGGATAAAATTCCGAGTTTTAAAATAGGGGGGACAAAATCCAAATTCAATCAAAATAGGGGGGGTAAAACTGCATTTAAGCCTTTATTTTTTAATTAACTTGTGTTTAGGGTGAGGGGAGCCCTAGTCCAAAACAATAAGAGACATTTGGGATCAAAGATGAAAAGAAACAAATTAAGACTTCTTGGTGGGGTGCCAGGTTCTGTAACCACCATTCACATCTAAATAATCCTTGTTGTTTCTGCTTCAAAAATTATCCACCAAAAGTTCTAAGAAGTATACTTAAACAGATAAGCACTTATGAACATAAAACAACAAAACTTAAGACTTAATTGGTGGGGTGCACCAGGCCAATGCAATAGTGCAACGCAAAGGCGACACTTGAGAGATCCAATAGCAAGCTATTGTGGTGGACTCTCCCCCTCAAAAAATAAATTTAATATCATGTGGACCATTGGTCCACATATCAGATATTAAACTGATAAGAACAGATACTACACTTGATCTTAGCCAAAAGGCCGAGAAAGGTATGATTTATTAAGAGAATGGACTCTTCCTTTATATCAAAAGCCCCAGTACTTGTTATTATTCTAACCGATGTGGGAGATAGAACTCATGAGCACTAAGCTATTTCTTTCTTTTTAAAGTCCACGCAGCAATCATCCAAGTCTAACAATTCCCTCTTCAAACATTGGATAAAGAATGCATTTAACCACAGTTAACAAATTCAGGCCAGGGTAACAATATTCTTAACATGATTAAATGCAACTTGGTAGCTACTGCTTGTTTTGTTGTACTGGTATGCACACCTTGTGCTTTCTTTTATCTAATAGAATCTTCTTTTGCCTTTTAAAAAAAATTAAAAATAAAGGTAAACCAGCTACTATATCAAACAACAAATCAACAATTTTTCTTGCCCTCTGTTTGAATGTTGGTTGATTGATCAAGTAGAATATTGATAACATGAGAAAATCTACTGGTAAACCAATAATACTATCCTCTACCACCAATCAGTTTTTCTCAGGTTTCTACAATGCACAATATATACAAATGGGTTTGTCTAACATGTGCAATATTGCACATGTTAAGATAACTAAAAGTAACAAGTTTTTATTGAAACCAACAATTATTTAACAAAAAGTTATATATTTAATACAAAATGTTTAAGTTCCAATGCAAAATTACTATTTTAAATTTCTTAACATGTGCAAATTTGCACATGATAGAAAAACCCTATACAAATTATACTATTGGCACAAAAAAGAAACCTCAGTTTCAACTTTCTAAATTCTTGATGGTATTGTCGTACTGAAACCTAAGAAGCTGTCTAATATATTGACAGGTCAAGCTTGTTTACCTTAACACCATCACGTGAAACCCTCCGTCTATAAAATTGAGTATGCAAAGTATTGCTAGATGACAAAAATCTATAAAATTGAATAGAGTTTAGTAAATCAACAAGGAAACCCTCTCTAATTCACACCAATTGAATTTTATTTGTCTTACACTATGTATTAACTTTGAGCTTAGATGCCTCAATCTCAATAGGCATGGCAACATGGAAAAGTTTTGGTCCAAAATTCTTAAGCATGAAACATATGTTTCAATGCTATATAAACAATATATGGTGTGAATGAATATACCAGCAAGGAAGCAATGAAGGCTTATAAAATGCTCCTTCAACAGAAAAAATAAGACGGTACAGGAATGTACATGTAATTTAACTTAAAAGATAGATTCACAACAAAAATACCATCTTCACAGTACAGGAAGGTGGAACATTATGTAGAAATATACTTATGGAAATAGACTCGATTATATTTTTGTATCTCTCTGTCTTCCAATCCTACATGAAAAATGAAATGTCACCTTACTCTAAGTGAGGCAATAATTGACAGATTATTCATTGTTTAAAAAGCATAATAAGTCAGTTGTGCATTCAACATAAGCATGCAAGTGTTGGAACTTTCATGGGTGCATAAACTTGATTTCCTCACTCAAAATAACTGACTCAAGCAATCACTTAGTTAGATCCTTCTGTCATATGGAATCAACTAGATCCATATCATAACATTATTAGATGCAATTTAGCGAGATAACGAACAAAATGAAGATTTGTGTTCCGGTCCGGGCCAAGACCCAAACCAGGGACAGTCTGGACTTCCCTCCTCATAGGTCATGAATGACCCTGAGATGGACATGTCCCTTGATTGCACTGGAATAATGACCTCTTGGAGCCATCTGGGCCATCCAGGCAGGATCCAAGGCGTACTCTTACGATCTGCTTATAGCTGTCCTCCAAGGGCAGCATCCCAGGTAAAGGTTCAAGGACCAAAACCCTTAACCTGCACTATAAATACTAACTCAGGGGCATTGCTTACGCACACATTTTACCCTAAAATTACCTAATAGATCCACAGCGCTTAGTGACTTGAGCGTTGGAGTGTCTTTACAAGTACCACCCCGCCTTCCAAGAAGAAGGCTTCTGACGAAGGTCGTCCACTCAAAGGTCATTCAACACCACTATCCAGAGATCTCAGGTCCGGCAGGATCAGATTGTAATCTGAAATTTCATATGCTTAAGCAATTTACTACATCAAACAACAAATCAAGACTTCTCATATAAATTCACTTGATATATTTCTTAGATGGTGAAATAAATATAAATATATTAAAAAGATGGGACTCAATTTGTGGATAAATTCTTGAAGACATTTTGTGGAAAATAAAGGTTTCATTTTAGTGTGAAAGTAGGTATACAATTCCTAACTAGGATTAACAGTTCCTCCAAAACAAAAAAGCCAAGTTCAGCTTGTAAGTAACACTGCAAGAGTCCCAAGTCCAAAACTATCATGCAATCCAAATAATCATTATAGCCCCAGCTTCTGAAAATTTACATTATTACACTACTTGAGATAGTAGCTAAAATACCACCATAAGTTAAAACCAAAAAAAAGAAAACAAAAACAATTAAGACTTTATTGGTGGGGCGCGCTAAGCCAATGCAATAGTGCATCGCAAAGGCAACACTTGAGAGACCCAATAGCAAGCTATTGTTGTGGACTCTCACCCTCAAGAAATAAATTTAATATCGTGTGGACCATTGGCCCACATATCAAATATTAAACTGATAAGAACAAATACTACACTTGATCTTAGCCAAAAGACCGAGAACGGTATGATTTGTTAAGAGAATGGACTCTTGTTTTATATCACAAGCCTTAGTACTTGTTAGTTCATCTAACCAATGTTGGACATAGAACTCGTGAGTAGTATAATTTTTCTTTCTTTCTGAAGTCCAATTTCACAACCATCCAATCTAACAATTCTCTCTTCAATGTGACACCATAGTCTAAGTGAGGCAACAATCAACAGGGTCAACATAAGCATACAAGAGCTGGAACTTTCATAGGTGCTAAAATTGATTTACTCACTTTAAATAAGTTGAAAAAGGATCAAGAAACATCTCTTGTTCACAGTTTTTTGTAGTCTCGAATTTGCAAATTAAATAGCCAAACAAGGAAACTACAATCATAATGAATGAACGGTTTCATTCCTACTGATATGACTGAAATCGACAAAAAAAAATCAAGTCCAAATTTCCCTTCTAAATAAATAGTATTCTGGACAAGTAAGTTTAGTAGACTAAATGACATGTATGCATATTTTCCAACGCAAGACCCATTCTGTGAACAATGGGAAACATGGTAACTAAATAGTGAAGCTCCCAAGTACAAAATTACTAAATACGAAGTAATTATTATTAAATTGGTAAGCAAAAGTAATTATTTTTAAACATTAACAAGTGAAGGTATGATGATAAAGAAGCAGAAAAACAAACATGAATAGCTCCTGTGTCTAGAAGCCAAGAATTAGAATAACTAATATTTGAAATTTTATTCAAGAAGCAAGTACCTGAATTCAAAGAAGAATTGGTTAGATGGTTGATATTATGAGATGGAGCAGTGAAGAACCTTGCAAGAGTCCAAAAATCATTTTGCTGTTCTGGTGTAAATCCTGAACTGTTACCATCTCCAATAGATCCCTCAACCGCGCTAGATTTACCATCTTCATTTTCAGTGGTACTAGTTGTACAATTGTCGGCAGAACCATTATTGGTCTTTCGGCAATGAGGTGGACATCCATGCTTCGTGAAACAAACATCATTGGTGTGAATCAGTTTATTGCAGTGAGTACAATGCTCATTACCGCGGCCACAACCTCCGGAGGACCTGACACCACCATCTCCTCAGCCTCAACCAGCACCACAGCCAGAGTTGGAACTTTTATTAGCAGCTTTTCTTACAAAACTAATATTTGTCGTAATGTTTTCACCTCTACTTACTACATGTTAAATCATGATAATATAGATTTGGTAAATTCAATGAATTTGGATTAAAAATGTTTTTATTTATATTGTTTCGCACTGGAAATTATATCCTGATAACATGTAATTGAAACTATTCTAGCAAATTTACAGCATTGAGGAAGTCATCCATTCAGAACGAAATGATGAGTAAATAATTAAATTAGCCCTTTGAATGATATACAATTAGTCTTGTTAGTTTTTCATTGATGAAAATGTAATTTGAGGTTCTTAAGTATATATTAAATCAGTTAATAGCCTCTAAATATGTATTTTACGGCTTAAATAGGCCTCAAGATGTTTCAATAGATTATTTGACTGAAGAAATATAGAGTTCATTGCTGATTATGTTCATTCTTAAGAATCTTAAGGAGGAAAGAAACTAATTATTTGAAAATTTTAAAAATAAAAACATAACTTTCATGCACTGAACTTGATGAACCATGAAAGTAAATCTATGAGAGACATTCAAAATACAAACAATGGATTATGACCTTTATTACATTTTACAATGAACTGAATCCACATAAAAACATATAAGAGAAAGAAAAGAAAAGAAAAGAAAAACAAAGGATTCTTAGCCTTCTGATAAACCTCAAACTTTCGACCCGCTTTACTCACAGAAACCAATTCAAAGGCAACTTATAATAATAACATTTCCAAGAAATAAACAATTATCCTATTTAGCAGCTACAGTGTCTTCAAGTAGCAACTCCAAATCTTTCAAGCTGCATAATTGTTCACAAAATCTTAGTAGCTGTGTTTGAATTGAGAACACCTAACCGAGACAGTTATCAGCAATGCATTATGATTATACCTTACGTTACTCAAGTCAGGGTAGATTGCTATGGCTTCTTTGAAATCCTATATTCGACCAAAGACAAAACCAGTTATGTCATCATGCAGCCAGTTTTTCCACCCAAATTTCAATATCAAATCGTAGTATTTTCTGGTTAAATTCATTTGAGGTTCCTCACCTGCTCAGCAGTGGAAGATGTGTAGGTAACCACACAAGACATCCCTGCTTGTGTTGCTGCCTGTAGAAATTTATTAGTTTAGTTGTTAGTTTGAGAGTGTATTTTAGTCACAAAATATGATTAGTTTAGTTTTTAGTTTATTAAATACAGGTTAGCAAGATAATAAGGAAAGAAAAAAACTAACTTATTAAAAGAATTAAAAAACAAAACTTAAAACTTCAATGGTGGGGTGCGCCAGGCCATTTCTATAGTGCAACACAATGGCAACGCAAGAGAGGCCCAATAGCAAGCTACCGTGGTGGCCTCTCCCCCTCAATAAATAAATTTAATATCATGTGGACCATTGGCCCACATATCAGATATTAAACTGATAAGAACAGATACTACACTTGATCTTAGCCAAAAGGCCGAGAAAGGTATGAATTGTTATGTAAATGAACTCTTATTTTATAGCAAAGCCTCAGTACTTGTTATTTCTTCTAACCAATGTGGGACATAAAACTCATGAGTAGTATAACATTTCTTTCTTTCTAAAGTCCAATGCAGAGACCATCCAAGTCTAACAACTCACGCTTCAAGCCTTGGATGATGAATGTGCTTAACCACAGTTAACAAAGTCAGGATTACAGTATTCTAAACATGATTAAATGCAATTTAGGTAGATAAGGAACCAAATAGAGATTTGTGAATAGAAATTTCATTTATTTAAGCCAACTACTTTATCAAACAACAAATCAAGAGTTTTCCTTGCCCTCTAACTTTCTAACACAAGCCAAGATAGTTAGCTTTTTTCTTATTTTCCTTTTTCACAACATATAAAGAGATTAATTGAGCACATATATAGGGTATTCATAATATGAGAAGATTTACCTGTAAACCAATAACACTATCTTCTACCACCAAGCAATTTTTCTCTGATACACCCAACTTCTGCAATGCACAGTATATAAATTATACTTGGTAATATGGCACACAAAACAAACCCTCAAAATTTCACTTTTCAAAGTTCTTGATGGTATTGTCATATTAAAACCTGGGAAGCTGTCACATATATTGACGGGTCGGGCTTCTTTTCCTTCACATCATCACCTTAAAGTTTAAATAAAATTGATAGATAAGGTTAAACTTGGTCCTAAACTCATGAGCAGGAAACATATATGTTTCAATGTTATACGAACAATACTAGATATTAAAGTGATGTGCATATACCAGCAAGAAAGCAATCAAGGCTTTGAAAGCGCTCCTACAGTAGAAAAAATAAGATGCTTGAATGCAAATTTATAAAGAAAACTCCTACTCCCAATAGAGAGAACAAGTATTAAGTTAGGCTTACAATTCCAATAAGGTTTTCAAGACAAAGAATAACTGAACTTTTAGTTGCTGCAGAGCAAACAGCTAGCTTTTTCCCCTGCATCAGCAATTGAGCAAAAAATTACAAGATCCGAACCAAACCAATCAAGTATAACGGTAAACAAGGTTATACTTCGTGCAACAAGGCAAAAAATATAGATCAAAACATTACAAAAATATATAACCGGTAAATAAGGTTATCGTACGGCATCTCTGGCTTCATCCATCAATTTCAAAACTCCTGGTCTAGGTTTTACCTGTGCCAAAATGTAAAGGTAATTTAATTCATCTGTGTTAGCTTATCAACAAAAATACCACCTTCACAATTCAGGAATGTGGAATATTAGGAGAGGAAATATACGTACAGAGCCAGACTTGATTATATCTTTGTATCTCTCTGTCTTCCAATCCTACATGACCAATGAAATTACACCATACTCTAAGTGAGGCAACAATTGACAGGGTCTTCATTGTTTAAGAAACCAAAATAAGCGAGTTATGCATGCAACATAAGCATACAAAGTGTTTGAACTTTCATAAGTGCATAAACTTGATTTCCTCACTCAAAATAACTTTGACTCGAGAATCACTTAGTTGTATCCTTCATGTCATATGGAATCAACTAGATCCGTATCTTAACATGATTAAATGCAATTTAGAGAGATAAAGAACAAAACGAATATTTGTAATCTGAAATTTCATATGCTTAAGCAGACTCCTATGTCAAACAACAAATCAAGACTTCCTTCTCATGTAAATTCACTTGATATATATTTCTTGGAGAGTGAAATAAATATTTGATATATTTATATTTAAGAAACATATTAAAATGATGGGATTCAAATTGTTGGTCTTGGATAAATTCTTGAAGACATATGCTCATGAAAATAGATGGTTCATTTGAGTGTCAAAGTAGGTTTACAATTCCTAACCAGATTTACCGTTATTGAAAAGCAAAGAGCCAAGTCCAGCTTTCTAAAAGTAACACTACAATACAGGAGTCCCAAGTTCAATTTTTTCATGCAATCCAAATAATCTCATCACAGCATCTAAATTTTTCTTTTCACAAAACTTATGATACTAGTTAAAAACCCACATAATTCCTACTAATCCAAATAAATACTTAAAATAAAACAAAAATTAAGACTTTATTGGTGGGGTGTGCCAGGCAATTGCAATAGTGCAAGACAAAAGCACACATGAGAGACCCAATAGCAAGCTATTGTGGTGGACTCTCCCCCTCAAAAAATAAATTTAATATCGTGTGGACCATTGGCCCACATATCAGATATTAAACTGATAAGAACAGATACTACACTTGATCTTAGCCAAAAGGCCGAGAAAGGTATGAATTTGCAAAGCGAACAGACTCTTGTTTTATATGACAAGTCTCAGTACTTGTTGTTTCATCTAACCAATGTGGGACATAGAACTCATGAGTATCTATTTCTTTCTTTCTAAAATCTAATGCAGCTACCATTTGACTTAAGTCTCAAATTCATTCTTCAATGTGACACCATACTCTAAGTCAGGCAACAACTGACAGGGTGATCATAAGCATACAAATCTTGATACTTCGATATGCACAAAAACTCGATTTACTCAATCAAAATAAGTTGAAATACGATCAAGAAACATCTCTTGTTCACAGAATTTTGTAATCTTGAATTTGCAAATTAAATAGCCAAACAAGGAAACTATAATTGTAATGAATGTCAGTTTCATTCTAAATGGCAGAACATTTTCATGTCCAAGTTTTCCCCTCGAAATAAATAGTAACCAGGACAAGCAAATTTAGCCTATGAAATGACCTTCGTAGTTTCTAATCCAAATCTCATCCAATGAACAATGGGAAACATGGTTACTAAATAGCGAAGCTCCTAACTCCTAATTATTAAATTACTACACAATTTCCGTTCTGATAGTAGCTTTGAAGCTATGTAGCACTAACACTTCAGATAGAAGGTGTGTCTGATGTCAAACACATGTTATGTTAGTGTCCGGTCATGTCAATGTTGTGTCCATTGTGTGAGTGTATAGTGGCCTAGTCATGATAAATAGATAGAAATGAAAGTAAGATTAAGAAAAGCATAAAAACCTGAAGAGTGTCAATCAACCTTGCTCGTTCTTCATCACTAGTTGGAGGAGTTTCAAATAACGTTGATGAAGGCCACCCATGTTCCTTAAAGTACCTGAAAATTCTCAACAAAAAAAAATAATAATAAAACACAATCACAATCACAAACACAAACATAACATAATACTAAGAAGCAAAGTTTCAAGAATGAAAGAAAGAAATTTGTGGAACCATCGCATTTTGGGTTTGCCACCACCAATTTGGTTCTGAAGTTGATCATAGAATTCTATATCCCAGTTGAGTGGTTGAGAAGAAGAAGATGGAGAACGAACATTGAAGTGAAGAAATGCATCGTTATAAGCCTGACGATGTAAGTGCTCAGATTCCAAGATGACACCGTCACAGTCAAATATAAGAGCTTGAAACGAAGATGAAGATGAAGCTGAGACTTTAAAGAAGACACGGTGGTTATTACGGTTATTGTTGTTGAAAGAAGGTAACTTAATTGTGGGATAACGAAAACCGTGTCTGGTTTGGGAGAGATAGGAATGGGAAGTGGAGGGAGTGAGAGAGAGAGTGTAAGTGAGAGTAGAAGCCATGGTCATGTTCATTAACCATTAACCATTCATCTTCATCATCACTTTATTCATCACTCTCTCTGTTTTGTGTGGCTCTGCATTGCCATTACATTACCCTCTGGTCACCTCTTTCATGATTGCTTTTAAAATATAATTAATGTTTTTTATTTGTATTATAAAATATTTTTAAAATTTGAATGCATATTATATTGTCTTCTTTCTTTCTTACAAAAAAATATAAATAAAATCTAGGTGATTGGTGTTTCGAGGAGTCAAAGATAGTCTCAAAGCTCAAGAAGTGTTGATCGATGTATGTGTATATATTATCCATCGATAAAGTTTTAATGCGGCATTAAAATTTGAATTCAAGTCCTTCTACGATTTGAGTTGAATCCTTAACCCACTAAAATTATGTTTTTTAGTAGTGATTTTCTTCTTTCTCATATTATTAATTAATTAGGATTACATTAGGGAAATAATAAGCATTCCTCCCATCATTTAATTTTCAAAACAATAAATCAATGAAAATAAAAGTAATATTTTTTTTAAATCCATAATCAATTGTTAGATTAGTTTTTCTTCTTCGTCCGAGTTTAAACCCATAATCTTTAACATTTTATACCTTAACTCAAACTAATTGAACCATCAAACCCTCTTTATCCTTATGAAAAACTTATTTCACAGTTGTAGAGTTATTCATTATTGTTACAACCAATCCGGCTCCATATATGCCAAATTCAAGTTATTATTGTCGAATCTTGTAAAATTTATGCTTCAATTTAACAAAATTAAAAAAGTTTTGTCAATATTGTCTATGTCTCCGACTACAAAGTAGCTGCAGTTTATTTATATGATTAGTGCAAATTTAGACCCTCGCATATTTTAATCTTGCATAATACAATTGAAATTGGGCTACCACAAATCCCTTACACTATTACATACTACCTCACATGGATTGCTTCCGAACTGGAAAATTCACACAAATATATACAAGTCCTCTGCTTGAGACTAATTTCATTCTATTCAGAGAGCAGATTAGATGCCAAATCCACATATAGTGCAGATTTGTAGAACATCAAGAGTCACTAACTAAAAAAATCTATTTAAGTTGAAAGAAAATATCTAACTATAACACAAATTAAAGGGAGATAAATTATTATAAAGGTGAAGTGATGTAGTTGATGTCTTTGACATAGACCATTACAATTTACAGCTGATTGCTATGTGTGTGCTTTCAAGTCACCCTAACAACTTACAACTTCTAGCATTTTATTCATCACGTTTTGCTTTACTTATCTGCTTCCACTTTCCATATCTACATTTCCAACACCAATGTTTTCTTTATTAAACTTATCACTAAAATCAACAGAAGATGACATTAATTTTAACATCTTGTTCAAGTATTCAATTGTTAATTTCACATAGAACGGAAAAAAAATCCATTCATTTGGGGGCATACATCTATGAACATTTCCAACTCAAACAATGCCTTGTACATTACTCAAAACTCTTGCAACAAACTCATACATCAAAATTATGTCTTTGCTGAATTACTTTCAACCTGAGCTTTACCCATTTCCTCAACATCAATTTTCTTCTCCATTTCCCTCTCTTTGCAATCATTGAAATAAATCACACAAGACACCCATTTCAATGTATTCGCCACAGTAAGAATCCCAATTTGTATAAAAATTCCACTACCTCCTCTATAGCATTCAAAGTAGATACACATTAACCTCAAAATATCACCAAAAACAAAGAAAACAAGCATCAGAACAAGTCCTCTCTTCTGATTACCACTGCTGAAGTAATAAGATCCTTTTAATGCTCCAGTACCATAAATACCCTCCAGCACTGATATCACAAGACTCATATTCCAGATAGCACTACTTTCCAAATATATCATCAACAATTTTCCAACAGCTACAAAACAAATTGATCCAAAAATTATGTAGCACCATCTAGTAAAAATGAAACAATTGCTTACAGTCCATGGAAATGCAATAAGAAGACAATTTGATAATGCAAGTGTATACAGAGAAGTGATAAATGTTCCTTTCATAGTTGACACATCAATTGAATTTTGAAACATGTGTTTGAGACTCATTTTGGTGTTTTCTTCTGAATTGATAAGCTTTGAAGCTAAATCCATAGTTAAATACTTTAGAACAGAATTCTAGGAAATGAAGAGGGATAGTGTAAATAAATCCAAGTTGAATCAAAAGAGGTAGATAGTCTTTGCTAAAGCTTGGGCCATTATAAATGAATTTGTGGTCGACAATTGAATAGAAACGAAGTCGATTTCTTTCTTGGAAAGGTAAATTTGAAATGATATTTGGAGTTTGAACTAGAGTTTGTTGGAACAAAGTTTCAAAGTAAACCATGAGAAAAAAGAAAGGAAGTGAAGTGAGTAAAGTGAAGATGATGAAGTTTATGTTTTTGAAATAGATGGCTAGAGTTTCATTGAAGATATCTAAGACATCCTTATTCATGTTCTTGTGCTTAACTTGTTTGGTTTCACTCTCCATTCCACAACACTAATTGAATCTGAGAAGCTGAATGCAGATTTTCATTTACAAATAATAGATCTTATCTTTTGATACTACCTTCCAGGAAATACACATCATATGGTTTGTGGATGACTTTGATAGTGTTTGTCTTCTTAAAATCATATAATTTGACCAATTCTTTAAGATTACTTTAGCAAAATCCCCGACGGCTGATTGTCTTGTTTTATGGCCATTTAATTATGATATAATACTACTTCCTTTTTTTTTTTTAAGAATACTAGATCATCTGGAAAACAAAATAATTTAGATTGGATCGTAAACCAAATACTAGAACATCTGGAAAACAAAATAATTTGTTGTCACCAAGAAGCATAATGCAAATGTTTTATCCCAAGTCTTATTTTATAGCTAATCCCTCAATAGGCGTTCCTTTTTCTCATCGATGTGGGGCTCAGTGAAGTCACCAACATTTCCTTCCCTAAAACATTGTAAGCCTGTAAACACCAAAACCTAACAAGTCACAATTCTCTATTCCAATAAGAAAGAACAAAGAGTGATTGGGAATTGGGATTTGGGATTCATATATTTTGCTCTACATTGTAGTGAGGAACAACAGTTAACATCGCAACGAATAGTGGTTCGTTAACTTGAGTTAGTAAACAATTACTAGCTTTCAACTTCACTTGAGCATATTGTAAATAGAGGTTAATTTTGATAATGATAATGAATTTCTCAAATTTATTTTACTTTTCCTCTGTATTTCCAAACATCGAATTTACTGCATGTTTAAGAAGTAGTGGTCATAAAAAGATCCAGCTATCACTTAAGAGCCATGTTAACTTATGTATTTAAAGTACATGTTAACGATTTTATAAATGGTAAATATTTAGTGCAAAACATTAATTTTCAATCTTTACAAGAATAAATTGACACAATTTCTTAAACAATATTTTCAATTTAGGTCATTAACATGTGCCCCAAAGACATAAGTTAACATTCCGTTTTAATTACAACCTCATATTTTAAAATAATACGCCATTCATCTCGAAATAATAGTCGTTTAATATTAAAAAAAATATTAATTGTATTGATTTATAAATTTACTATAATAATAGAGAAAATAATAATCGTTAATAAACAATTCATACTGGAAGAAAAAAAATTCATTGTTTTATGTTGCACCCTTACAGATTTACCAAGTAAAAATTGGGTAAAATATTGTTTTTTTCTTCACATTCTTCATGAATGAATTTTGAAAAACAATAATTTACCCACCTCCACGTTGGGAAATCAATAAAGATGTGGGAGAAGGGGGCTCTCTTACAACCGAGGCTCAAGGATTTACTTTTGATCAACATGTAAATGAACTCTTAATTTATAGCAAAGTCCGTAGTACTCGTTATTTAATCTCAGCGATGTGGTACTTGTTTACTAGTGGTATAGTATATAACACGTCTTTCTTTCCAATGTCTTAAATGGTGCAACCATCAAAGTCTAATAACAACTTAAAATTCAATTAAGTAAGAACAAAGAGTGATTGGGACTGCTATCTTTTGCTCTACTTGGTAGTGTGAAACAGCAATTAACATCACAACATAGAGTCATTGAGACTGGTACCAAGACGCAAACAATGTCACTCTTCCAAAGGCGAGAAACTTGTTGGGTTTAGTGCTTGCTTTGAAGCTTCAAGTTTTCCATACTAAACTCTATATATGGACTTCCCTGAACAAAGATAACGTGATCCAATCCAAATTCATATGGTTTCATCATAAATTATCAGTAGAAATTTCATCATAAACTCTATAATGTGTGAAAAAACATGAGAGAATCGTGTTAATAATCTCTCCATTAAAATTTATATTAGAGGATGCACACATCATAGTAAGGCCGGGAAAATCATCAACCTCGATATGGATTTATGATAGAATTTACTTATAGCAAACCAACTTGGATTTTCGAACTAATCTCAAGTCGGAGCGTAGGACCTTATTTATGCAAAACCTTTTTGGTTTTCCTGCAATTATTTGGGCAGCTCTGACAGTCACATATAAAATACTAGAAGATTTCATTGGAAAATTTTGAAAACCTGACGAAAGTAAAAACACAGAGACATGATTCTGATAAATTGCAATGGCATAAGCTACTCTGCAACACGCAAAACCATGTTTTCCGCCGAATTTCTGTCCTTGCAAGGACACATTAGAATTAGAAGAAACTCAATCTCACTAATAATGGGGACCGAAAGGAAAATTTGGCTAATTTTGGCTATTATGTTTTGTAAGAGTTGTTGATTATTGATAATATCTTTCAACAATAACTCCAAATTAAAATAAGAAAAAGGATGGTTTAATATATGGTTGGTTTAGTAGCTGGGTGAGGGGGTTAAGGAATGATGTGCTATAAAGATGGTTTTAGGTTCTATTCTCACTTCCAACAAATATTAACATACTAACGTGACCGTTTAAAAAATAAGTCAAATCCTTATATCGAGCAGAGTACAGATTTTTCGAACATGAAGTGGCACTAAGTAAACAATACCATTAAGTTGAAGGAAAATTTCAAAGTATAACACAAATGAAAGGGAAAAGATGAAGGTAATGTGATTGATGTGTTTGACATGGATCATTACGGTATGTGCTTTCACCCTAACAACTTCAAACTTTTGGAATTTATTCATCACATTTTCCTCGTTCACTTCCACTTTCCATGTCCATATTTCTAACACCAATGTTTGATTTATTAAATTTATTATCATAATCAACAAAATATGACATTAACTGCCAGATACAAATAAATTTGATCAGCGTACATAAGTCATTTAACATCTCAAACTTTATGAAATCCCTTGATTCTTTTGGGAATGAAAGAATGAACATTTCCAACTCAAACATGTCTTGTACATTATTCAAAACTCTTAAAACTAACTCATACATCAAAATTCAAAACACTATCATTCATCCACTCTTATGTCTATCATGAATTACTACTTACAAGCTTATCTTTGCCCATTTCCTCATCATCAATTTTCTTCTCCATTTTCCTCTCCTTACAATCATTGAAATAAATCACACAAGACACCCATTTCAATGTATTCACCACAGTAAGAATCCCAATTTGTATAAAAATTATGCTCCCTTCTTTATAGCACTCAAAGTAGATACACAATAACCTTAAAAAACCTCCAAAAACAAAGAAAACAGACATCAAAACAAGTCCTCTCTTATGATTACCACTGCTGAAGTAATATGAAACTCTCATAGCTCCAATTCCATAAATACCCTCCAACACTGATATCACTATACTCATATTCCAAACAGCACTCCATTCCAAATACACCATCAACAATTTCCCAATAGCTACAAAACAAATTGTTCCAAAAATTATGTAGCACCAAAAAGTACTAGCCAAACCGAAACAGTTACTCACTATCCAAGGAAATGCAATAAGTAGACAATTTGATAAAGCAAGTGTATACAAAGAAGTTATAAATGTTCCTTTCATGATTGATACATCAACTGAATTTTGAAACATGTGTTTGAGACTCATGTTGGCATTATTCTCTTCTGAGTTTATAAGCTTTGAGGCTAAATCCATAGTTAATACTTTAGAACAGAATTCTAGAACATGAAGAGGGATAGTGTAAATAAATCCAATTTGAATCAAAAGAGGTAAATAATCTTTGCTAAAACTTGGGACATCATCAATGTGTGAGATTGAGTAGTCATCATCTGAATCCATGGAAAGGATGAAAATTCGATCATGTTTTTCTTGGAAAGGTAAAGATGAAATGATATTTGGAGTTTGAACTAGAGTTTGTTGGAACAAAGTTTCAAAGTAAACCATGAGAAAAAAGAAAGGGAGAGAAGTGAGGAAAGTGAAGATGATGAAGTTGATGTTTTTGAAGTAGATGGCTAGTGTTTCATTGAGAATATCTAAGACATCCTTATTCTTGTTCTTGTGCTTAACTTGTTTGGTTTCACTCTCCATTGCAAACACACTGGTTGTATCTGAGAAGCTGAATCCAGATTTTCATTTACATATAATAGATCTTGTCTTTTGATACTACCTTCCAGGAAATACACCCCATGGTTTGTGGATGACTTTGATAGTGTTTGTCTTCTTAAAATCATATAATTTGACCAATTCTTATGATTACTTTAGCAAAATACCTGACGGCTGATTGTCTTGTTTTATGGTCGTATAATTATGATATAATACTAATTTTTTTTATGGGTTAAGTATGTTTTTGGTCCCTATAAATATATCAATTTTTCGTTTTATTCCTCTAAAATTTTCCTTCAACTTTTAGTCCCTATAAAATTTTCAATCACTATTTTTGGTCCCTATTTTTAATTTAATTTTTGTATTTTTTAATGAAATTATGCACAAATGTGTAAAATGTTCTAAAAAAAATTAGAATTTTTTAACAAAGCACATATTAAATATGAATTTTTAACCTTAAAACATATAAAAATTCATGTTTTGTTAAAAAATTCTAAAATTTTTTTGGGAAAGATTCTTATTATATTATGAATTTTAATGCAAAATTTTATTAAAAAATATGAATTCTACATATGAGTTTACTTTAATGGAGGGACCAAAAGTGAAGGTGTAAAATTTTTTAGGGACTAAAAATTGAAGAATTTTTTTAGAGGGACTAAAACAAAAAGTTGACATATTTATAGGGACACAAAACATATTTAACCCTTTTTTTATTTAAGGAATAATACTGCTTCATTTGTCCTAAAAAAATACAATTGATAATATTTACACATGAATACACAATTTTGACAATTATTATATAAAAGTATATATCAACAAAAATTATAAAAAAAGTTAAAATTATTTATTGAAACAGATTAAAATCTTATATACTAATATTTGTTTTTATATAAATAAAAAATATAATCAAAAGTCCTTGTGAGCTTACCTCAATTGGTATGAACAATATATAAAACATAAGGTTCGGAGTTCGAAGGCAGCAAAAAAAAATATCAAAATACACATACACTTATAAAAAAAACTGCAGACACTTATTTTGGTATAGAGGGATGAGTATCTGTTGATTGAGTTATTATTTTATTTTTTTTAGTAAATTGATTGAGTTATTATCTCAACCGATTGCATTAGCTTGGAATATATTCTAATATACTTGTGTCCATATATATAAAAAGATATAAACATAATAATCTAGGAGCGATAATTTTTATGTCTATGGTAACAAGTAGGGGTGGTTGTGCCAAAAAAAAAACAAGAAGGAGGTGAAAATGGGTTAGGTCGGGTCAGGTTTTGTATAACTTAAGTTTGACCTACACCAAAAAGTAGACTATTACATTTCTCACCTTATGTCATTCTCGCACGTCATGTATTTTTTTCAATTTTACCCTGGGTTCGGATTTTATAATCAGAATTTGTTTTGGACTATAAAATCTGAAAACACCCAAAATCTGAAGGTCGTCATGCAAGTTTTGCATCATTGACAAAAGGAGGGTGTATCATCTTCCGAAGCATATAATCCGAAATATTTTAACGTGTTTCAGATTATATATTCCAAAAAACCTGTATTTAAAAAAAAAACATGAAGTTTTCGGATTGTATAATCTGGAAACTTTGATTATACAAGGGGAACCCAAAACCTAGTTGAAGTTCATCACCAAACACTCCCTACACCTCTAGAAACACACCATTTTGGGCGAAAATATGATTTGGAGTAGCAATTTTGTCATCATGATGCGTGGACATCATCATTTTCGTCTGAATGCAAAGGTAATGTGTATATAAACTCTCTCACATTCAATCTTTAGGCGTTTTCCTTTTAATCACATCAATGAATCTGTACTGGAATGTTCCGGATTATAAAATCTGAAATTCAACAATGTGGTTCAGATTGTATAATCCGAACAATACCAATACAAAAACTGGTCGTATTTTCTGACCCTGTTTTCGCACTGTTTTAGTAATGGATGTTCCTGTTGATGCCCCAATGAATTGCCACCTGATATTGAACCTCCTACTGTGTTGTCGGTTCTTTCAGTTGAAGTTGTAGATGATACCAAAAATGCCAAAGCCGAGGATCCACCACCCGTGAAACTTGATATTTTTTTTGGGCAGTGCAAAAATAGAGGATGCTCCTCCTCCTGCTCCTCCTATAGTACCTTTTTTGTATTGATCATCGAGATTGAGAACATTTTACCACCAAACAAAGGTTTGCTACGTTGAATGATTTGTTGGAGTGGGTTCGAGAGGAAGCAAGGAAGCTTGGATGCGGTGAACCGTCACATACAGAGTGATCGATATCTCTGGCACATGTGAGTGACAACCATTTTATGATAATATATTTGAAGGATGACTGTCCTATTCCTCCCACTTTCCTAGGCATGGCAACAAATACCCGTACCCGTGGGTACCCGCCCATACCCACCCCGATTTGACTGGGTTTGGGTTTGGGTTTTCTCCGATTTCAAAACACGGGTATGGGACGGGTAACAAGGTTATATGTACCCACCCCGAACCCATACTCGTACCCGTTCCAAATATAAAAATTACTTTTTTTTTACCCCTTTTTATATAAATACAAACACAACCCTAGATCATTTCACTCCAGTCCAAACGGAAGATGTCATTGTCAGACGACACTTTTTTGGGTTCTATCTCAAGCAGTCAACGTTGCTCACAAAGGGAACATAATTCTTTACAATATTGCCATTGGGTTGAAAAAAATGACTTTTATTATTAAAAATTGAATCACTACGAGTACGGGGATGGGATACCCGAACCCGTCGGGGACGGGGATGAGATTCAACTTTTTGTCTCCGTTGGATATGGATAGGGTAACAGGTAAGTATATGGGAATCGGGGATGGGGATGGGGAAGGTAAAACCCATCCCCACCGTGCCCCATTGCCATGCCTACGCCCCCTATGAAGACAACACTGTCGAGATGATGCAAAAAGCTGACTTGATAGTTATACTAGTCGAATAGCTGACTATAACAAACCAGCGAATTATGATGTGATGGGAGATGACAAAGACTTGTACATTATTAAAAATCTTGATCCAGAATAGAAGGTTGTTGCTAAGAAGAAGGTTTAAGACAGTGTGAAGTGTAATATCCCGCTGAATTTGTAATAAATTATCGTATCAGTTACATGTCAGAACATAAAAAAATTGTTTAAGGGGTTAATTATCTATTGAGAAATCGACGATATTTGGTAAGTATCTCGTAATATTATTCAAACGGACTTGAGAAATTAAATGGTTACGAAATAATGGAGGATAATTGTGTCTTTTTCACTTGAAGGGTGTTTTAGTAATCTTGCCACTCGAGATTATTTTTTTAAAAAAGGCTAAAGGTCAAATTTTCTACCACTTTCCTCATGTTTCTACACCACTCTAGAACATTTTCTCTACTCCTTCCCTCTCAAATTTCGGTCTCCACATCCACCACCATAACCCTCACAATTTTTCACCCAAATCATCATGGAATCATACAAGAAAGCATGTATATGAGCTTCTAATGGTGGAGTAAGCAAGAATTAAGTTCAAAAATCATTCTTTCCCCCATTGCTCTCAAAACCGCCCCCTCCTCATGATTTTCCATAACCTTCATTTTCATTCAAGCCTGATGGGATGAGTTTGCATTAGAGCACCAAAGAATGGATTAATCACAAGGTAAGTGGCATAATCACCTCTTCATGGGAATTTATTTAATTCAAGCTTTGATATATGTTTTATGTGTAATTGGAAGATGATTAGGTGTGGTAATGGTATTTAGAAACATGGTATGAAGAATGATTATAAGCTAGGAGAATTGGTGTGAGAATTCGAGGCTTAAAGTGTGTAAGTTATTCCCCATAAGCTATTACAAGTGATTATTGATTGTAACATGTTGGAATTTGGTATAATTGGTTTAGGATGTGTTTAAACATGTTTGAATTGCTTCTGGAAAATTTGAACAGAAATTGAATGGTTTAGAGGGAATAAGCTGTCAGTTAAGCTGTTTTGATTAAAAGGTCTTAAATGATAAGTTGTGGATTCAAACTGATGTGTAAGTGATTAAAAGGGCTGAATATTCATGTTGGAATATTTTGTGAAAGTTTGAATTGAAATTGATATGCTAAAAGTCACAAGTTTCTAGTTAAGCCGTTTGGATAATATCTTAAATTGGAATTTGAGTTGTTTCAAGTATTATTTTGTAATGACCAGAGTAGGAGAGATATGTTAAACTGGTATATGAGTAATGGTAAAAGGATAAGCTGTTCTAGTAATGTTAAAAGTGCTTAAATGGTAATTAAGTTGTTTTGGAAGTGCTTAAATAGCCAAACGATGAACATCGGGTGCAGGGACTGGAATGAAAATTTTTGTATATGCTGATTGATGAAGTAAGAGTATGTCACAAATGAGTTGAGTTGTTTCGGAAAGAGCAAGACCTATAAGCCAAGACATAAGCTATTTTGGAAAATGGATTATGGAGTTTTGGAGCTAGCAAAAGCTGCAAATTGTGGATAAGCTACTTACAATTTCGGGACTAATGCCATGGTGAGTTGCTCTAGCTTAGAACCCACCTTTGGGGATCAATGCTGGTATAAATGTTGGAGGGAAATTCTATCAACGCAATTGATGTATATAATTATAGTAATGATTTGAAAGAAAATTGAAATGAGTAGAAAAAATTGAAATGAGTAACATGCTCATAGAAAGAAAAAGAAAAAAAATAAAATTGAGAAAATCTCCGTTTGCTACAACGAAGAGATAATGTAGCCTATGAGGTACGGCTCATAGTAACGAATGCGAAACTCCGTTTGCTACAACGAAGAGATAATGTAGCCTATGAGGTACATCTCATAATAACGAATGCGAAAACTCCGTTTGCTACAACGAAGAGATAATGTAGCCTATGAGGTACGGCTCATAGTAACAAAATGAAATAGTTACCGTTTGCCACAACGAAGAGATAATATGATATGTACGCACATAATGAAATGTATAACTAATGATATGAAATTTTAAGTCAAGAATTATTCGGTTAGTATTTGAAAAACTTATATTTTTCAATTATGGAACCAAGGAAAAATTCTAAGGACCCTCCAACATGAATACTAACATAGCATACGCATATTAACATGAAAATTATGTTTAGAATGAATTAGCTACGAAGCAATATTTTATGGCCATTTGCCAATCATTGGAAATGAAGAATTTTAGTTACGGAACTCCGGCTCAGTTAGCCGAAACTAGTTGTTATCAGAAAAAAATCAGAGACATACTCAGATAAGTATGTCAAAGTATAAGCTATACCAGAATACGATATATTGGATATATGTTTATGATTATTATTATGATTATAGCGAATATGTTTATGACTAAAGTTATGAGTATGACTATATTTATTATATAATCAGGGTAGTATTTCAGACAGCGTTTCTAGCTATCACCTGATCACACAGTTATGCACAATGAAATCGTATAAACTCAAAATGGGTTGAGTTTAGAAACAGATGGCGATCCTAGGTTCCCCTAGGATAGGTGGAACTCACTGAGACATCTTGTCTTACCCCAATCCCTTTTATTTATTTCAGATATACAAGTTATTATAGGATAGGATGGTTCGTGATGAAGAAGAAGAAGTAGCTTGACCATATAAAGTACACGTCAGTGGAACTATTTCTGAGGTAACATGCGAGAAATTTTATGATTTGTTCAGAGAATATTTATTTATTGTAATTTTAATGTATCCGACGCCAAGTTTAACACACATGCTAGATATCCTAGGTGATTTCTAGTAGGGGTGTTTCATGGTAGTTTAATAAGTGGTGAAAGCTGCACACACTTATCGCAGCCTAAAAATTCAAGTGAAATTAAACTCGTAAGAGTTTTGGTAGAACTTAGATAATCATAATCCATCATAGTAATATATTTTTAACCATCTTAATATTTGAGTGAGGTTGAAGTACTTCAAGTACTTCCTCGGCACTGTTAGCAGGCATCTCGATTTCACCATTGATTCTCCATGACAATCAGTGAATTGCAAAGTACTTCACCTTGTTATAGCTTAGATCCAATAGTTAATTGTAGTCATTGTCTAGAGCTACTTGATACATTTGCATTCTATTCATAGCATTGTTCATCCTCCGAGCTAAACGAGTCCTTTATCTTCACTTTACTTTTCATTCAACTCTTCCATTTCTCAACAATGGCCGAGGCCTTGCTTGATGTTGTCTTTAAGAATTTGCTTTCTCTTCTTCAAAGTGAGTTCGCAACCATCTCTGGTATCAAGTCAAAGGCTCAAAAGCTGTCAAACACCTTAGATCTCATCAACGCTGTTCTTGAAGATGCTGAGCACAAACAAGTCACTAACAATTCTATAAAGGTATGGCTTCAACAACTCAAAGATGCTGTCTACGTGTTTGATGATGTTCTTGATGAGTGTTCCATCCAGTCCGATCGACTCAAGGGAGCATCCTTTTTCAAACTAAAGAACATCAGGATTTGCCATGAGATTGGCATGAAGTTCAAAGAGATTACAAGCAGATTCGATCAAATTGCTGAAAGTAAGAACAAATTTCTTCTACATGTCGGTGGTACAGTTAGAGAAAAGTCCATTGAAGTAGCTGAAATTCGCCAAACAACCTCAATTATTGCTGAGCCTAAAGTGTATGGACGAGAAGACGATAAACAAAAGATCGTCTTGTTTCTTCTAACCCAAGCAAAGGGTGCTGACTTCCTTTCTGTGTATCCCATTGTTGGCTTAGGCGGTGTTGGAAAAACAACTCTTGCTCAGTTGGTCTATAATGATCATCAGGTAAGCATCAATTTTGATGCAAGAGTTTGGGTGTGTGTTTCTGAGATTTTCTCTATTAACAAAATTATGTGTTCTATTTTAGAATCTATTACAAGAGATAAGTGTTATTACTCCAGTTTAGATGTAATACAAAGGAAAGTGCAAGAAGTGTTGCAGGGTAAAAGATTTTTACTAGTCTTGGATGATGTATGGAAAAGAAATCAGGAATTGGATTTCGGATTAAGCCATGATAATTGGAACAAGTTGAAATCCGTGTTGTCGTGTGGACCCAAAAGTGTTTCCATTTTAGTTTCCACTCGTGACAAGGATGTTGCAACAATCATGGGAACGTGCCAAGCTCATTATCTATCTTGTCTCTCTGAAGAGGAATGTTGGTTGTTGTTCAAACAATATGCATTTGGAGACGAGAAAGGAGAGCGGGCAGAGCTTGTGGTAATAGGCAAGGAGATAATAAAGAAGTGTGGGGGATTGCCTCTTGCAGCACAAGCATTGGGAAGTCTAATGCGCTCAAGATGTCACGAAAAGGAATGGCTTGAAATTAAAGATAGTGAGATTTGGACTTTGAGTGATGAGAATTTGATTTTGCCCGCCTTGAGAATGAGCTACATATATTTAACACCAACCTGTAACGATACTAGAAATTATAAAGGAAAAGAAGCTTTGAATAGATCACTTGTACTACACAATAACAGAAATTGCAGAGAAGATAAGAAAGAAACATAGAAGAAGAAATCCAGAGAGAAGAGAATTGATTCCAAATATTCCACCCCACTCTTAGTTACACACGTTCACTTATATACCCACTCTAATTTCTTAATGTGCACCTCTTTTACTCCCTTGTGTCTACGTGTCACATTGTTATACAAACTTGCTGACTTGGATTCTTCAAATGATATCATTACACAACCTTAAAGCAATGCTTCGCTTTTTGTGCAATATTTCCAAAAGATACATTTTGTGCAATATTTCCAAAAGATACAGAAATAATGAAGGAAGATTTGATTCATCTTTGGATGGCTAATGGATTTATTTCAACTATGGAAAATTTGGAGGTTGAAGATGTTGGAAGTATGGTTTGGAATGAATTGTGCCAAAAATCATTCTTCCAAGACATCAAGATGGATGTTGATTCAAAGGATATTTCTTTCAAGATGCATGATCTTGTCCATGATCTAGCTCAATTTGTTACAGGGCCCGAGTGTATGATTTTGGAGAACACAAACACTGATTTGTCAAGAAGCACTTACCACATTAGCTTTCGTTATCCTACTTTGCTATCAAACAATGAAGGTGCCTTCAAAAAAATTGAATCCTTGCGAACTCTGTATGCTATAAAATCTTATGACTGCTGCAGTTATGATTCTAGTCGCTTCCCAAAAAATAGCTCTTTGCGAGTTTTATTCATAGATTGTTCAATGTAGAATTCACTTAAAAGTTTTACTCATTTGAGATATTTGGAGATTTATGGTTTCTCAAAGTTTGAACCCATATCTTACTCACTTCATACCTTGCGAAAATTGGAAGTCTTAAAATTTAAAATCTTTTGGAAAATGACAAGTTTACCAGAACACTTGAGTCAATTACAAAATCTCAGACACCTAGTCATCGAAGATTGTAATGCATTGTTTTCTCTCTTTCCTAATATTGGAAAATTATCTTGCCTAAGAACATTAAGTGTATTCATTGTTCGTCCAAAGATAGGATATAGCTTGGCAGAGTTACATGATCTAAAGCTGGGAGGCAAACTTAGCATCGAAGGCCTAAAAAATGTTGGTAGTTTATCTGAAGCTCATGAGGCCAATTTGATGAGTAAAAAAGACCTCCAAGAATTATGCTTATCATGGAGCAAAAGTGCAGCATTTGCGGAGGGACCTACTACTAGTGCAGAGCAAGTAATCGAAGCACTTCAACCGCACTCAAATCTTCAGAGGTTGAAAATAGATCTCTATGACAGATTATGCTTACCAAGTTAGATCAGTATTCTGAGTAGTTTAGTTTCTCTTGAACTTTCAAGCTGTGACAACTGTGTGCAACTTTCATCATTTAGCAAACTACCATCTCTAAAAAAAATCTATTTAGGCCAGATGAATAATGTGCAGTACTTGGAAAATGATGAACCTCGCCATGGTGTGGAGGTGAGGTTTTTCCCATCTCTAGAGGAACTCTCATTAGATGGCTTACCAAACCTAGAGCGGTTGTTGAAAGTGGAAAGTGGAGAGATGTTCCCCCATCTTTCTAATTTAACCATCATCAATTGTCCTAAACTTCTGTTGCAACTCCTTCCATCTGTTCAATACCTATTTGTAGATGGATGTAACAAAAATTTACTGGGTCAAATCTCTAGTTTCGATGGTCTTGCCACTCTTCATCTAACCAGAAATGGAGACACGACAACCCTCCCTGAAGGCATGTTGAGAAACCTGACTTGTCTGCAAACTCTGACAATATCTGATTTCCTAAAATTGACGGAATTACCAAATGAACCCTTCAGCCAAGCTTTGGAGCATTTGTGCATCAACCGTTGTGGCGAACTTGAGTCTTTACCGGAGCAAATTTGGGAAGGTCCGCGATCCCTTCGAACGATCGATATTGTTGAATGTGAAGCATTGAGATCTTTGCCAGAAGGTATCCGGCACCTCACTTCAGTTGAGGTTTTGACTATTTGTGGTTGCTCTGTGTTAAAGAAACGATGTGAGGAGGAAATAAGGGAGGATTGGGAAAAGATAGCACGCATTCCAAAATTACTGATTTGGTAGGGTGGAGAAAAGAAATTACACTTTTGGACAGCATTGGTACAACTTGTTGCCCAATCTGGTAGGCTTCATCTTCCCCTTCCATCCTTCTTTTGATTGAATTTTTTATTATGTAGTAATATTTTCTTTTACTTATATGTAGTAACATTTTCTTCTACTGTGTTTGCAGAATATGACATTCTTGGATCTTGTCTCTTCACAGTGTGAGTGGTTTCATCATATTCATTTGTATCACTGCTTTCTCCTTTTTCAAGTAAAACAATCAGTGTTTGCTAATCAGGTATTACTTCAGGGCTTTTTTCTTCTTCATATTTTATGCTTTTTTTGTCACTTATTTGGTTTGATGAAATGTTTATGGAGTCCTGATATGACAAAATTTTCAGGCACAACTATCTTGGATGTCAAGGAAGTTATGGACCATGAAATAGAAGTTACTTACATCAGTAGACACCAATACCTATTGGTTATGAAGACTCAATAGAAGGAGTTTACCAACAATCTTTTCCCTTGACAATAATTTATAATCGTTCAGTACCTGCATATCCATGATGTTTGGTTTTATTGAAATTTGGTCGATCGAATAAGACCCTATGTAATAAAGGCTATTTTCTGAGGATGGCCTTAATTGTATCTATTCACTAGATTGGATTATTTTGTATTGTATAATTCAAACTTGAGAACTTCACTTTTCTATTCTCGACAAGTCTTGTTAATCTCATTTTATTGTATTTTGCATTGTCGGTGATTACCCGAATTACTGACCTTAGTGCCTGTGTTATGTATTATTCCAAAGAATTGTGTTTAGTCACACAACATGTGATCATTTTGCATCTGCATACATTTCAAGATTCTAAGAGATCTATTCCTTGATAATATTTTAATTCATCATCAAAATCAGGCATAGTCTACTACGTATTTTCAGCATCCCAAAAATAAAAAATAATACTCCGAAGTCCAAAATATAACAGTATATCATTCTACAAATATTTTTTCAATCAGTGGTCTAGAAACTAAAATTTCATAACAGAAACAACAATTTTTTTCAGTTTTTCATAAAAGGAAAAAATATATAATAAGAGCCACACAAAAAAAAAAAATGATTGTGATTTGAGTTTGAGTTAAATAGAATGTGGTAAAAAGATATACAAATGAACTTCTACATTTCTTAGTTCCTACATTGTGAATATGATTAGAGTACATATGTGCAGTGTGACTAATAGAATACAATTATGAACATCTAGCTAGGGAACCATATACTAAAAATTGATTAGTACATCTATATCTGAGTTTAGTATTCTCAATTTGGTAAATTATGACTTTTCTCTATCTGTCATCTGATGATGAAAATTAAATAATGCAAATTTCACTTTCTGGGATCCTTGGCTGCAGCAAGTTCACTTTCTAAATGGACTTTGCACAATTTGACAAATTCTCAGCTAGGTTTTCCTTTTCTTCTTAGCTTGGAATTGTTGGCTCAGTGATCCTCGGCTGCAGAAAGTTCTCATTGTCATCACTATCACTATTTTCCCATTCAGAAACGTTCTACTTCCTTTTGAGCTACTATGATGTATTGCCACTGACACGTAAACACCGGTAATAATTTAAGAAAATGGCAGTGATTAAATGTAACCACATGTGTTGATGTTAGACACCGATCTCGCCTTTAACATGATGTGTCGGTGGTACATAGCTAAGATTATATCCTCAAGATGAAGCACTTTCTTAAGGATCATTCATATGTACTATGTCGGTAACCTTATCAGTTTCTCCTTCTAGTTCAGATAAAACCATGGTTTGATTATTTTCATGCAATTCGTCATCAGCGACTTCATTTTTGTTCATCTTGTCAGATTCTCCTAACTCTTCGTCAGTGACTTCATTTTTGTCTATCTTGTCAGATTCTCCTAACGTGTCTTCAGAATTGGTTACTTCATTGACCATTGGTAGTGAAGGATCTTGAGAGATGTCACCTTTGTCTGACTGATCCTTTTCAATGTGATCTTCAGAATTGTTCTCTTCTTTTGAGCTATGATTTTCGGTTTGATTTTCATTCAAGTCATTGTGTTTTCCTTCAAAATCTTTATCAGAACTTGTGTCTACTACTTCAGCATTGATAACTGGTTGTGTCATAGCCTCTTCTCTCAATGATGCTTGGGATTTTCCTTCATTCTCTATGTGACTTTCTGAGGATGATTCTAGAATTGGAGAAATCAATGGCACCTATTAAGTTACAAAGGAAAGATATTCTCTGTTAGTGAAATGGCTAATGTACTAATATATACTGAAATTAAAGATGCAAAATTCATTTTTGCTTTCAATAATGTTGTTCATTTATCATTCATATTCTTAAAAGTCATTACCTCTGCTAGTCTATATGGTTCTTCTGAAGTATCCTGTCTACCCTGGGAAGTAAATTTGGTTTCACTGTTTTCATTATTGTTTAACTCTTGATCTTCTTGGTTATAAACTTCTGCATCATTCACGTTACTGGACATATTTGATTCTTCAATGGAGTTCTCCAAGAGAGTAGTTCCCTCCTATTCAGTGTCAAATAAAACTATAGTCAAGGTTTGAAGCAGTCCTATTTTCGTTCGTTAAGGAAAGGAAAACCAAGTAAATGATGTCATGATTTTTTATTGTGTTTTTTATTAAGTTTCCCCGTTTGGATAAACAAATTAATTAAGCCCTTATAGCATAAACACTATATAAGTGCTTATGTAAGCTATTTCTATAAGAAAATATAAAATAATGAAAAATGTTTTCATAAAAGCTATAAAGTGTTTTCGTAAGCTATATTGAATAGTTTATGGAAATAAGCTGAAAATAGCCTATGGATATATCTTAAGTTGTTTCCGAAAGATCTCTCAAACAGTCTCAATAGTGCTTATCGCACTATAAATAATAAGCTCAAATAGGTCAATCACAAACATAAAAGTAAACCAATCATGAAAAACCTAATGGCCACAAAGTCTTTAAGTATAGGACATCATAATGCCCTATAAATAATATCAAATGAAATATTGCTTATTTATGATATGCCATTGTTCGATTTTTTTTTTAAATAAATGAAAAACAAGTAACAAAAATCTACCATTCACACCTGAGAATGAATCAAGTCACGGTTATGTGATTCATCAGTTGAATCATCCATGGAAGGCTGAACATTTTGAGACATGGATTCAAGTGAACCTTCGCCATTTACTGATTCTTGTATTACATTCTCCATGTCAGATTGTTGAACACCATTTATCTCTTGGTCTGCTTCTGTCTTATGTGGTATTGGCAATACAGACCTTGGTGATGATGAAGATGACGATGACGAACTTGTAATAGTTGAGACTTCATCAACCACTTCTTGCCGCACTCCTGATGCACCAGGCTCGTCATTACTCCTTAAGTCCTTTGTGTTTTCTTGCTCGGTGGCTGCTGAGTTATTCGCATCGTTCATAACTTGTGCATTGTTTATTAAATTCTCTGTCTGGTTACATCCCTATAAGAAAAAGAAGAATCCTAAATTTTTTACAAGTGTCTTATTCTCACGGTTTACCACAGTTCAAATATGTAAACAATTATGTTCAATGTATGATTAATGAATACAAATAAACCATGAATTTCAAGTAAGAATTCACAAAATGTCTGATTATGAAGCTCAATTCAACAACTATAGTATCACTAAAATGAATCACCTCCAAATTTTCTGAAAGCATTTCTTGTGGTAAATGATCAACACGAGTATCCATCAACCTCATCAACCGCTTCCAACGCCCTAACACATCTGAAGAATATTGAGATACACCAGTAGTTTGTCTCACATTACCAACGATGTTATGGTCACTACTCATTGCATAAGTCGGAGAATCGTCATGTATATCAGATGCTGATGACATAAAACTCACATGAGCTACATTTTCTTCATCTTTGTTTTGTAAAGAAATAGATGAAGAACCAATGTCACTCCAATTGTCTGCCTCTAAAATATCATCATGCTCACTAACTTCATTTTCTCCCCACAGATCTTCATGACTCTCATCAGTTGTCAATGTTGGTGAACCAATTTCAGAAAACTCAACTTGTAAATCAGAAGCAAAGGAAATTGATGGTGTATGACGAATTAGCCCATTTGTAAACAACACGTTTTCCTTATTCTTATCTTCAGGAGTTGAAAGAGAATCATACAAAGAATCATTTATGTTACTAACATCAGTACTAGATATTGGAAAATCAAGGACTTCAACATTTTTTGTTGTTGGAATTAAGTTTGGTTCACTTGCATGATCTGAAATGGAATTTGTTGGATCGCTATTGTTTACTTCCCCACCTTTCACTCCATCAATGTCAATTTTACTTTTCTCCTCCGCTTCATGAGTAGTTTCCTCTCCTCCATTTGGTAAACTTGGAGCTTGTAATTCACTTTCACTTCCTTCTTTGGAGTTTAACTTTTCAGGCCTATCATGATTTCGCCTACCTGCATGACCAAAATATATTCAATTTAAAGACTGTTTAACTTGACTTGTTTGAGCTTATCTACAGACATAAGCACTATGAGACTGTTTGTGAATTGCGATAGCTTATGGACAAAACTTATGACTGGTCCATCAGTTGTTTTCAACTTATTTTCATAAACTCTCCTAGAGAGCGTATCATGATTACCCATACCTACATGAGAAAAATACATTCAATTTATGAACTGGTCGGATTGACTTATTCGAGCCTATCAACTGACCAAACCACTTTTGAAACTGTTTCGAAGAGTTTATGGAAACAGCTTATGACATGTTCATAAGTTCTTTTTTCAACTTATTTCTATAAAATCCCCAGGGTAGCTTATAAAAACAACTTATAGCTCTTATGAAACAATTTGACTTTATTTTATCTTTTGTTAGAGAAATAGCTAGCATATACTATAATCACCTAATTAAATTGTTTATCTATCATAAATAAATTAAGTTGTTTATCCAAACAGAGCTCTATTTCTCAAATTAACACAAATAGACATATCCTCTTCTGTTTCCTTTGTTATTTACTCAAAGGGGAGAAATATAGAAAAGGATAACGAAAACAGGAAGTGATTATTACCTGAAAGCCTTCTAACTCTTGAATTTGGTATTCTATTCTCTCTAACGTGAAGGTCTTGTCTAAGTTCTAATAGCATGTCATTTGTGAATTCTTGATCAAAACTATCCCATTTGAGATTTGGTCTCTCCTCAAAAGGTTCATAAGGAATATCAAATGGACTTCTCAAAACAGATGGAGCAGAACCAGGTATTTCTATATCATCAAAATATCTTGGAGAATCAAAAGGGTTAATTCTTGCTGCAATAAACAATGGTGCAATTTGGGTAGGTGTAATTGATTCAATATCAATTAAACCATTCTCAATCTCCAACTTCAATAGTTTTCTTGCCCTTCTTCTAGCTATAAGACTCTCCAACCTTTTGTTGCTTTCCATCTCACAAATCCCAAGATCCATTAGCTTTTTTTGATCATCCTCTTTTAATTCTATAACTTTATTAGTGCTGTTATCCTCAACTTCCTTTTTCTCATCTTCCACTTTTTCTGTGCTTTTCTCTTGACAATCATAATAACTTGTACCGCAAGTCACAAGGTCAACCATTGAAGGCTCTGAAAGCAATGTTTGATTTTTAGGAGCATCAACTTTTCTTGGTGGAAATTTATAATCAAAAGGATCAATTTCTTTCTCAAAATATCTAAATCCTGATCTAATCTCGGTGTTCTTTCTAGTGAACTCGTTACAAAATGCTGCTGATAAATTCTTAGCTTTTTGCTCTAAATCGCCATATACATCCAATTTCTTCCCGGTGAAATTTCTTCTTCTACTTGTTGCATTTTGTGATGGATACTTATAAAGCATTCCGCGTCTCTCATTCTTAGAAACCTTAGGTGGTTTATTCGCTTCCACCCTTTTCTCATCTCCCTTTTTCTCCACACATCTAACAAGTTTCTCCTCCGAACTCCAAAATATTCTAACCAAAATTGAAGTGAACACAATAAATGGAGACAAGAAAACCAAGAAATTGTATATACAAGAAAGAAATATATACATGATGATGAAGACTAACAAAGCACATGAAACTCTTGGATGCTTTTTCATCAAAATATAGCTCTTTTCAACTGAAAGATGAAGAACTTTGAACAAATGACGTTGAATGTCTCTTGCATTCAAACCCATCTTTGATTCTATGAATGTAGGTAAAAAGAATAAACTATGATGTTTTTAAGGTGGTAGTTGTATATATTTTATGCATTTGTCACATGTCACAACCTAATAATATGGAACATTCAAATGGAGGGTATTTTAATTAGCCATAACCAGATTCAAAAAAGTAATCATAATCATCATAGTAATAATCAAAAGGGATTAACATGTTTGTTACAAATCCCCATTGAAGAAACATTTAAAAAAATGTGATTTGGGATAGGAAGCTGAAATTAAAAGTGTAATATGAAATGAAAATGTAACTTGTGTTCTAGGTGAAGAACAAACTAGAAGATCAACCATAGAAAAATATATGTGATGTTTTTTACCGAGTCCATAGAAACCATCATGAAAAAAAATGCTAAAGAAAGAATAAAGAGAGAAAATAGATCAACTAGTGAAAAAGTTGATTGTCTTTTTCCCTAACAAATGGTTAGCCATTGAAGTATAGCAATTTAGTTCTTTCTTTTTTGGGAAACTCTTTTGTTTGGCTAAAAATTTCTTAGGATCCTCTAATTTAGAAATTTTAGTATGTGTTTCTTATCCATTTTGATAACGGCTAAAAAGGGACTAAATGTATATAGATATTAATTAAGAAGGGAAAATTCAACTCTACAAAATCAACTTGTAAGATGAAGATTGACCAAACCACTAAACTGTTTGTAAGGTGGCTAAACACAACCCTCACATCCCGCAATTAAGGCACCCATGAACTTTCTCCAATTAGGGCGGCTTGGCGTGGACCGCAATTAAGTCAAAAATTACACAAATGACATACATAGAAAACTACACAACTGATCCAAACATTTTAAGCGAACCATGCAATCACACCGTCAACAATAAACCTGAATTCACGTAACCTATTGCTTGTATGCCAAATTGTATCAGCTATAGATAATGCAACAAAATGAAAATCAGGAACCTAGTCAGACAAGCAGAAACTATCATGTCAATCTTGTTAAACAGTTGTTCCTTCTTGTGTCTTATTATACAACAGAGTCTGTTTTATATCAGCTTGATACAATAAATGCAAACAAACATAAGAGATTTTAATTCTTATTTACATGGTATGATGTGCCTAAAAATGATAAAAATCCTAATAAAAAATAAATCCTAACAAATTATTTAGGATATAAAAGAATGTCATAATTTGATTCCAAAAAAGAGAGTTGGACAACATCAAGAGTATGCAAGATCAAATAAAAGAATAAATTGTAAAATAAACCACTGCAAGCATATGACTAACAGCAAAAAAGAAACTGTTATGATATTAAATAAGAGCATATGTGCTTTTCAAACTACAGAAGTAGAAACCATGTTATATTCTCTTGATGTTGAGCTTGCTGAAATTAGCAGAAATAATTCAAAGATTGATAGAGAATTACCAATCAACAAAACTTTGGGGAATAATCAAAAGGCACTGAATTAATAAGAAGAGTACTGCCAATAAGTCAGTATTAAACACTTTTAGTAAACACTTTCAAAGAAATCCAAAAGAAACATCAAGAGGTCCATTACTATCTTATATGAAATGAGTTCTAAAACTATTTCTTCCTTTCTTCCCATCATGCCACCATCTGCCACCAATAACTCTTGATGTGCTTGCAGTTGAAATGTCGGCCTATAATTCAAAAAGGAGTCAGATTAATACAGGAGAGTGATACATTGAAATACAAAGTAAAAACAAAATAACAGGAAAATAAAGAATGCATAATTCTCAAGAGCTCAGAGCCACAGTATGTACGCATTCTAAAGCTTTGTTCTCCGAAATATGACAAAGGAAATGTGTGTAGAAACACATGTAAACTTCAATACGATACAAAACGCTCACCACATTATTGCACTACCAATAGCTCCCTTTACTCTATTTGTTTTCAAATTATAAAGAATTGCTTTTTGTCTAGCATAGCTTGCGAATACCAATGTTTCACCATTCTCAGAAAGGCAGAATGGGAAGAGATAATATTTCGAGTCAACAAACTTATCTACTTGTAGATTTTGAAAACTAATTTTAAGGAATTGAGTCCAAGATTGTTCAACTCCAAATTCCATCATTTGCCATATAACAAGATGAGTTTCATTTAGATGATGAGAAGAACAAAGGCGATCCATCAAAACAGCAATAGTTGGTTTAATATATGGTGACACTAAATTAACTGCTCCAGAAGTGGGTAGCAATTTCCTATATGTCTCAGTAGCAAGATCAAGCGAGATAATCACAAATTTCTCAACAGTAACATCCTTTGGATAAAAGGAAATCCAGTTAATAGTGCCACTCAAATGGACTCTTTGTGTTGTGAAAGTGACTCAAAATTGGAGAAATTGAAGTTTGCTGAAGCTGTCAAAATCGGAGCCCGATTTGAAATATCGGAGTACGAATTTTTGGAGCAGAATTGGCACTTTCATTCGTAAAAAATTGGAGTACGATCTAGAAAAATCGGAGTACGATTTTGCGCAGAGTCATAAAAATAAAACATATTTCTGGGCCTGATTTTGTTCCAATTTATGAGGGATTCTTTTACTATAAATATAGGTTTTGCATCTCTTATTGTTAACCTGAACGCTAATTGTTGCCCTAGATTTTACCTAACCCTCTTATTCCTTAAAGTTAACCCAAATGCTAATTGTTGCCCTAGATTTAACATATCCTTAATGCTTAATTTTACTGTATTACCCCTATTTATTTATTAACCCTATCTTTTTGATAGATCAAATCGGCCCTATTTTTTGAAGTGTTCTCAACAGATCACTCCTAAATCGCTCCTATTTTTTTGAACAAAACAAATCGCTTCAAAATTTCAATTTTGTGCTTTCCTTTATCACTTCAAAATTGTGATTACCATTTAAGGGTATTTCTGTTTTCAATCACCTTAATCACAATCAATCGCTGAATTTAATTTAGTAATCACTTTGAATGTTATGTTTTTCTCTTTCAGTTTTAGATTTTCACAACACATGCTTGATAAAATGTTTTAGTGAGCAATTGGATCTTCACCGCTTTCTCTCCAAAGATAACCCTATTGACCAAGTAAGCATTCATTTTTTTTTTTTATAATATTTTAGCTTTGATTTTTTATGTTGGTATTGCGAAGTGAAGATTTCTAATTTAATTTATTAATCAATTCGGATTTTACGTGGTTCTTTTTCGGTTTAAGATATGCATACTATGTGATTGATAAAATGTTGCAGTGGAATGGAAAACTTTCTCTCCAAAGATAGTCCTCTTTATCGAGCAAGCATTCATTTTTAATAATATTTTTGCTTTGGTTTTCTCTAGAACAATTTCTAATAATAGCTCTGTGTTTGGCGTAAAAAGGAATGATTTCTTTGTTATTTATTGTTTTGGATTTGATTTTCTCCAACCAATTGATTTGTGAATATCATTAAACTTTATTTGAAAAGTTATAAACTTTAAACGATTAGGTGATATTTTATGAAAACTTT
>Ga0315913_1000525_pt1 | contig 34993 bp, 15 predicted proteins | sample MpolsnodulesMG_FD_207736 | JGI IMG/M metagenome (GOLD analysis project Ga0315913, IMG submission 207736) | Medicago polymorpha root nodule microbial communities from Los Angeles, California, United States - small nodules | ecosystem: Host-associated > Plants > Roots > Nodule | place: USA...
ATATATGTATGTATGTATGTATTTTATAAAAGATTAAACAAAAACACCCATTATTGGTAGAATTTGGAAACAGATGCCATGATTTTTGGCAGAATATATTGGGCACCAATCTAAAATATAACTACAATTTTTTCTTTGTTATTCGTAAATTTTGGTATACACTCTTCAACTAGAAACAAAACAGATATGCCCCTGCATTTTAGTAATGAAAAAATATATGAAATGAAAAAACATAGTAGCAAATCTGTCAATCTTTCTAAAGAATTTTTATATCTTCTATCAAGAGTCCTATCTATCAATGTTTTAAATTAAAAGTAAATTTATTTTTAAAAAAACACACAATAACATCTCTTTATTCATCCAACTTCCCTTCAATTCTTTTCTAACATAAACTATATGTTGTCGAAAAACAAACTCACTCTCGTTCTTACCTACTCGTTAAAACAAGAATGAATTGTTTTCCAATAGTAAATATGGTTAAACATTAATAAGCAATAAACACGTTACTTTATCTCGAAACGCCATCAATGAAGAAAACAATGCTAAACAAAAAGAATACCAAAATTTGTGGAGTATCCAATTATGTATCCAGTCAAATTCCACATCATATAACATATGTGGTGATCATTCCACATTATTCATTGCATAAAGGTCCCCGTAACCTACTGTAGTGAATGTAGTCATTGGAAAATAAACTGAAGTTGAATATTTTGTTCTTTACTTGCTTCGCCAACCCATACTTTTCTAGATTGATGTAATATAATGTTGCAATAAGGTAAATAAGCAACCTCCAGTGTGTACATTAACAATGACAGCCTACATAAAATTTTCATAGAATTGACTTCCCAATTTTTTTTTTGACCCCATACTCAATAAAATAAAAAGTAGTCACAAATGATATGTTGTCAACTGTAAAACTAAAATATCTATCGATTATTGAAAAAATTATCATCCTTACTCGTTAAACTGAACTTTTTTTCAACGGTAAATACGGAATAAGAAGAATACGATGTACATGTTCTTAATGGGTGGTATGATATGCAAAAACATTTATAGTCAAACCATGTTCCTGCATACTTCTATATATCTATTATTTGACGGTTAAACTAACAAGCAATAAGCTTGTTGCCTCATCTCTGAACGCTAAGAAGAACATCATGAATACAATATCAATAAAGAAAACATTGTTTAAACCAATATCAACATATAAGAGTTGTGAAAATATTGATTTTTTTAACTGTATATTCAAACAAACCGATCAACCGAACCAATACAAACCGAACAAAATCGACTATTTTAGCTCGGTTTCTTTTTTGAAAAACAGTCAAAACCGAACCGATGAAGATTTCATTGGTTCAAACATTTTTTGATCAAAAATCGATCCAAACCGAACCGTTACACCCCTAACAGGAATTGAGCTGCACTCCTTTGAGGGTGTGCACCTACACACTCTCGAATTCTGAAAATCACACCTACCATACTATTGAAAATCACATTTCCACATGCTGAATATTTAAGGTTGCACCTTGCACCAGTTGAACTTCTCTCACTCACATATATGATATTTGTTATGACAAAACTTTTTGCATTTGATTTATTATTGTAATCATTATGATTAACCACTCTTATGAGTCATGACTTCTTATAACTTATCTGAACACTCATTGACCATTTTATTTTGTTAGAACTTTTACTTTTTACCAAGTATTCATATTAAAATTAAAAATTTAAGGCCAATGTGATCGAACACATGACTTGAGGACTCATATCTTATGGGTTTGCCACTGGACTATAGCAAATTTTGTGGATATTCCTTGCAAATTTGATATAAATATCAATTCAAAGTTTTAACTTGAATTTAATTTTCTTGTAAAAAAAAAACTTGAATTTAATTTTCTTGTATAAAAAACTTGAATTTAATTTTATATTTTATTTATTCTCTTTATAAACACCCATTAACAAGAAATATGTCTGTTCCTTCAAAAAAAAAAAAATATGTCCGTAAATATAAGTCTTAAAATATAAAATAACTATATGCATTTAATTTTTTTTCAAAAATAACTTTAATAGATACTACTAATTTATCTTAAAATATAAAATTCAATATTCGACATGTCTATACACAAAGTGCAATTTAGTAATACTTTCACCCAAATTCGACACATTACTACACTGCAATTTTTTCTTAATATATGTAAAATTTGTAATATATGTTTATAATTAAGGGCAAACGCAATATCACTCCCTTTATCCTACAGATATGATATCTGGCGTGCTTTTTAGAAATATGTTTTTGTACACTTGACAATTTGTACTTAAATTATTATATTGTGTTCTTTTTTGAACTCTTCACGGGTAAAGTTAGTTTAAATTTGGCCAATATTAATAAATCCTAATGCAAAAAAAATAAAAAAATTGAAGTTATTTAGTTCGCACCCCCTAGCCTAGGGTCCTGGATCCGCCATTGGTTATGAGTATTATATGAGAAGAACCACACGAAAAAACATTTAAGAAAATGTACATAAACTTTTTCCTAGGGTTTGTCAAAAAGCACGTCATGTTATCATTACTTACGAAACATCTAAATTTCTGTTCGTCTAACTATTTTTTAAAAAGATATTTTAATGAGTGTATTTTTATATAGACAAAAATGTCGTGTCATTGTAAATTCATACTTCTTTCATTCTATATTATAAGACAAAATTCATTTTTTAGATTCATTTAATAAATGATGTATATAACTCTTAATATATAAATATAGACCAAATACATTATTAATTGAATGAATTTAAAAAGTGAATTTTCTCTTATAAAAGAGACCGTAGTAGTGCACATAAGTGGATGTGTCGGGATTCAAACCTAAGTCATGACGTTTAACCCAACAAATGCGTCATTATATTAATATATTGAGAAAATTCACTTTTTAAATTCATTCAATTAATAATGTATTTGATCTATATTTTTGAGTTGGACTTTGTAGTCTTTTTAACGAGTGATCTAAATGCATTGATTAAGAAATTCATTAAAGGAAACTTTGTGTTGGAAATAAAAACAAATGTTTTTCAATTTTTTTAATAATTTTTTTTTGTTATTCAATGAAAAAATATTTTATTGTGTAAAAGTAAAAATTTAAAATAAGAAAAATACTTCCCTCCTAAAAATTTTATTTTGCAAAGCATCTCTCACTTTGTAACCTTCTCAACGACTCAACCTCATGAATTTTGCAAGTGACAGTTAAACAAACTATGATACTCTGCTGCTATAGGCGTTTATTAAACAAATACAATTCAACTTACACTTTCCTCCGTCACTATACATTTCCTCATTCTCAATTTCAACCGTTGGATTCGGAATTCGATGGATACAAAACCTCTTCTTCCTTATACGATGCCAATCACCTTCATTTACAACTCTACAAAACCGGTTTCACCGACGATGTTTTCTTTTGCAATACTCTTATCAACATATATGTTAGAATTGGAAACTTGGTTTCTGCTCGGAAACTGTTCGATGAAATGCCGCAAAAGAATCTTGTTTCTTGGTCTTGTTTAATTTCAGGCTATACTCAAAATAGAATGCCCGATGAAGCGTGTTCTTTGTTCAAAGGGGTGATTTCTAATGGTTTGTTGCCCAATCATTATGCCGTTGGTAGTGCTCTTCGAGCTTGTCAACAATGTGCTTCGACTGGACTAAAACTTGGGATGCAGATTCATGCCTTTGTTTGTAAATTGCCGTGTGTTTCCGATATGGTTTTGTCGAATGTGCTTATGTCTATGTATTCTGATTGTTCTGGTTCTATCGATGATGCTCGTCGTGTTTTTGATGAGATAATGTTTAGAAATTCTGTGACGTGGAATTCTATTATTTCTGTTTATTGTCGAAGGGGAGACGCAGTTTCTGCTTTTAAGCTGTTTTCCGGAATGCAAATGGAAGGTGTAGAGCTTAATTTAAGGCCTAATGAATATACTTTGTGTAGTTTAGTAACTGTTGCGTGTTCTCTGGCTGATTGTGGACTGGTTTTGCTTGAGCAGATGCTGACCAGAATTGAGAAATCAGGATTCTTACGTGATTTATATGTTGGCAGTGCTTTGGTTAATGGGTTTGCGAGATATGGTTTAATGGATTGCGCTAAAATGATTTTCAAGCAGATGTATGATCGCAATGCTGTGACTATGAATGGGTTAATGGTTGGATTGGCAAGGCAGCACCAGGGTGAAGAAGCAGCTAAAGTATTTAAGGAAATGAAAGATTTAGTGGAAATAAACTCGGAATCTCTTGTGGTTCTTTTAAGTGCTTTTACTGAATTTTCAAATTTAAAGGAAGGGAAGAGAAAAGGTCAGGAGGTTCACGCTTACCTACTTCGCAGTGGTTTGGTTGATGCTCGGATTTCAATTGGAAATGCACTTGTCAATATGTATGCTAAATGTGCTGCCATTGATAATGCTTGCTCAATTTTTCAACTCATGCCTAGTAAAGATACTGTCTCGTGGAACTCTATGATCTCTGGCCTTGACCACAATGAGCGATTTGAGGAAGCAGTTTCCTGTTTCCGTACAATGAAGAGAAATGGAATGGTGCCCTCAAATTTCTCTGTTATTAGTACCTTGAGTTCGTGTTCAAGCCTGGGTTGGTTAACGTTAGGACGACAGATACATGGTGAAGGGTTCAAATGGGGACTTGATTTGGATGTTTCAGTTTCAAATGCCCTCTTAACATTATATGCTGAAACTGATTCTATTAATGAATGTCAGAAAGTTTTCTTTCAGATGCCAGAGTACGATCAGGTTTCTTGGAATTCTTTTATTGGTGCGCTAGCAAATTATGAGGCATCAGTTTTACAAGCTTTAAAATATTTCCTGGAGATGATGCAAGCTGGATGGAGACCTAATAGAGTAACATTTATAAATATTTTAGCGGCAGTTTCTTCACTTTCAGTTTTAGGACTGGGCCGTCAAATCCATGCTTTAATCTTAAAATACTCTGTTGCTGATGACAATGCTATTGAGAATGCACTTCTAGCTTTCTATGGAAAGTGTGAGCAGATGGAGGACTGTGAGATTATCTTTTCTAGAATGTCTGAGCGAAGAGATGAAGTTAGTTGGAATTCAATGATTTCTGGATACCTACACAGTGGCATCCTGCACAAGGCCATGGATTTGGTGTGGCTTATGATGCAAAGGGGACAGAAATTGGATGGTTTCACATTTGCCACTGTTCTCAGTGCTTGTGCTTCAGTTGCAACATTAGAACGCGGTATGGAAGTTCATGCATGTGCTGTAAGAGCTTGTTTAGAGTCTGATGTTGTTGTTGGAAGTGCGCTAGTTGACATGTATGCGAAGTGTGGAAAGATAGATTATGCTTCGAGGTTCTTCGAATTGATGCCAGTCAGGAACATATATTCTTGGAATTCAATGATTTCAGGTTATGCACGCCATGGACATGGAGAAAAAGCTCTAAAGATTTTTACACGAATGAAACAGCATGACCAATCACCAGATCATGTCACCTTTGTCGGGGTTCTATCGGCTTGTAGTCATGTAGGGTTAGTTGATGAAGGATATAAGCATTTCAAATCAATGGGTGAAGTTTATGGACTGCCTCCCCGAATAGAACACTTTTCTTGTATGGTAGACCTCCTCGGGAGGGCAGGTGATGTTAATAAGATAGAGGACTTTGTCAAAACAATGCCAATGGATCCTAATATCCTTATTTGGAGAACAGTTTTAGGAGCATGCTGCCGAGCTAACGGCCGTAATACAGAGCTAGGGCGGAGGGCTGCAAAGATGCTTATTGAGTTAGAGCCGCAGAATGCTGTGAATTATGTACTTCTTTCTAACATGCATGCTGCTGGTGGGAATTGGGAAGATGTGGTAGAAGCTAGGTTGGCAATGCGGAAAGCAGCAGTGAAGAAAGATGCTGGATGTAGCTGGGTCAACATGAAGGATGGAGTTCATTTGTTTGTGGCTGGAGATCAAACACACCCTGAGAAAGAAAAAATCTATGAAAAGCTCAAGGAGCTAATGAACAAAATGAGGGATGCTGGATATGTGCCTGAAACCAAATATGCACTCTATGATCTGGAGCTTGAGAACAAAGAAGAACTCCTTAGCTATCATAGTGAAAAACTAGCAATTGCTTTCGTTCTCACTCGCAAATCTGAACTGCCAATTAGGATAATGAAGAACCTTCGGGTTTGTGGTGACTGTCACACTGCTTTCAAATACATATCAAAGATTGTTGGTCGACAGATAATTTTACGAGATTCCAATAGATTTCACCATTTTGGTGGTGGCATGTGTTCTTGTGGGGATTATTGGTGAACATCCAAACAACTGTGTAGTTTCTTTGGATCTATCTACAGCATGGAAATACTGTCCACAAGATTCTTCACCACTGTTGGCTGCATGTTTACATTTTTGTAATTTGATTCATGTAGCCAACCCCACATAGTGGGATAAGGTTTGCTTGTTGTTGTAATAGCAAAGAAAAGTGAAGAAAAATAGTGAGACACATATTGAAATTGATTGGCATATTATATTAGGTGATAGAGATAAAAGCGTGGCAATGTCTGGTAGTTTGATGACAGTCCACCACTAAGAGAAGCATAGGTGCAATTTTTGGGAACTCTGACTATGTCTTTGTTTAGTCAGTTATCTGAATTAAAATCAGATTTGGACCCAACTAGTACAACAGAGCACAATTAAAAAGGAAGACATTGGTTGTGTTTTTGTGAACTGAATTTTATTCATTTTTTGTACGTCTTCTTACTGTAACTTTTCATTGACTCCTAATAAGAAAAATGCTTTATGACATTGTGGAGAACAACATTGATCAGCCGGTTGAGAATCCTTACATATTAACATTCAAGTCAAACTCAATAAGACAAGAATAGAAGTTTGCGAAGCTTATTTTGATGGTCTGTTTGTTTCTTATTTAAAATTACTTATCTCATTTAATTTGTTTATGGTTTGTTTGATGGTCTATTTGTATACTTGCAGTTGCAGTTATGGTTTTTTAATTTATGGAGTCATCGCTAAGACATGACTCAGTGGAGACCTGTTTGTTTTTGGAAGGATTTGTAACAAATGGATTTTTTTGGAATGCATACTGTTTTTATGAAAGGAGTCTGAAATATTTGGTAAGTTGTGCACACTGTTGCGTGCTTGTTGCTTACTGCATAGTGCATACTGCTAAATTTCATGCATACTGCATGTTTCCCTATTGCTTTCAGCCGCTGCCTCTTGCTACTTGCTGCCACTGAGACGGGTGAACAAGACTGACCTTATTGGTGCTGAGAAGGTTATTGTTGCTCTTAAGGCATCAAAGGAAAGTCCAAAGATTACTCTTGTTTGGTCATTGACTTATGTTAGTGCTTTATAGATTGCAACTATGAAAGTGGATCATAGATCATAATGCAGTCTGTGATTTGTTTTGGTTTTGCTTTCTTTGCAAGCATCTCAAACATGAGGAAAAGAGATGCATGGAAGAGCTGCAGTGCACCAAAAGGGGTTTCTTAGACTGATAGAAATTCATGTTTGCTAGGCATTGCAGCTCTTAGCAGCAAATGTTAGAAGCAGTTAGAAGCAAATGCTGTTTGCAATCCAATAGTGCTAATAATGGTACATGTTTGATTATGCTTGGTTGTGCATGTAGAGATGAGCCAGGCAGTGCACACAGCCATTGCGCTGAGGCATGTTTCTAGATTAAAAGGAAACACGTAACTTTTGTTAATGTTTGTTCATTACTAGTTCGTAGATCAATATTTATTTATCTGTGTATTTCAGTTCTGCATAAATGTTTTCTATATTGACCTTGTTCAGGATGTTGTGTACTTTTGAATTCGTAATTCCTTAGGGACTAAATAGGCCTTTAAGGATTGGGAATGATTTCTAGAAAAGAAAAGAAAAAAAAACCCTGTTGGCATTGTACTATTTCATCTTTGTGTAATGACTTGTCTTTTGAAATCTTTTCAATTTTGCAGCATCCATATAAATGTGGCATTAGACGAGAACAGGACTCATGCTGCATTTTATCTAGTTCATTTAAATTAAACTAGTTCTCTTGACATATCCCTCATTAGTTTCTTTCTTTACTTGATTCAAATAATGGATTATATATCTTGCAGACCACAACCCTCATTGCTATTAGAGAAAGGTGTTGTTTATTTGAGTGAGTGATCATTAAAGAAGCATTGAAGCAGAAGTAGCTTCAATTATGAATTATTGAACAATTTGATTACTGAGTTGAAACTTAAGCCTAACTTATTCTGTCTTTGGTTAATGTTATTTAGCTTGTTACATCCTCTTGAATGTGTCTGAATTTATTCCTCCTATTTTATAACACAATAAAGTATTAACATATACAATTGTTGATTCATTGCACTCTTACTTTGATAATAAAATTACTAATCAAACAATAAACATAAGCTGGAATTCTGATTAGGGTTTTATCTTGTTGAGAAGTTTTATATATAAATAATATGATATTTGGATAATTTTCTAATTTATCAACGGTTACAGATATTTTGTCTTTTCCCTAACCTAATATGATATTTGGATAATTTTTCTAATTTACTAACAGGTACAGATATTTGTCTTTTCCTTAACATTACCATAGATGGATGGTGCATCTACCAGAAACAGAGGACGCGCAAATGGTGAAACTGTTTCGTATGTATGAATGGAGAAACATAAAATAAAATTATAATATAAAACATAAACAAAGCACACTTCTGCTAAAATATGAGTACTAATTAAATAAGTGTCTTGAAATATATATTATATCTACCAAGCACACTTTTGATCCTAAAGTAAGAAAAGATAGCCATGTAAATAACATATCAATATAGTTCACCAAGTGCTGGTGCATGTTAAACGTTCCAATAAAATCCCAGAGGTTGATATGTTGAAGTCATTTGAAGAAACTGCAAACCTGAGAGGGTTGCAAACAACCTTCAAAGACCACCAGGGGGAAGGAAAGATATTCTTGTACTTAATAAAAGAAGACACAACCAGTCCAAACTCCACCATTCCATCTTTGCTGCTCAAAGGGCCGCCAAAATCCATAGACTTGTTCACCGACGGTGTCATATTAATCACGCTCTTTCTATGGGTGGTGAAAGATGGCAGACATGATTTCTTTAGAACGAGAGCTTCACCTCGGTAAAACCCTCAGCAGAGACGGCGTGGTAATAGACACGAGAAAACCATGTAGGGTTATTGACCGAGACCGAAATATTGAACTTGGCTGTGACTTGGGTGCGGTTAACCGTAAGTGAGTTGAGTGAACCCCCGGAGTCAACGCGGAATGTTGGGATATCGGTACTGTAACTGTCCATCAAAAGTTGGATGAGACACGAGACAATGAAGAGCACAGGGATAAAGAAGAATAAACTACGGCAGGTGGAACACGAAGGCATTGCTAGAGTGTTTGTGTTTGTGAGTACAAGTTGGAAAGAGTGATTTTGGAGTAGGATAGTGTTTCATAGACACTCCCCTCCTAGTTAGTTTTTAGAGTAAATTACACCATTTTCTCATACACACATTGTACCACTCTCATGTGAGAGTGTGTGTGAGACACAAGGTAAGTTTTTTGTGTGTGTGGGAACCGCATGGACACATGTCACAATTGTATGTGGTTGTACAAGTGGTACATGCCACCTAAGGTGGTCTATGTATCACTACCTTTAAACACAATAGAAAAGCGGCGGACATAGTATAAAGTAAAAAACACATCATTCAACACACACAGATGGGATTGTCTGTATATATTTTTAATTTTGCAAATTTTTGAATTATTTAAAAAAATAAATTATGAGTAATTCTTTCATGGTGGCTAACAAGCAAGTGACCTACAACTAGCATGCATTAATGTTGTGCACATACATCTAAGTTTGAAGGCTGAGAGAAGGTTGAAATAAATAAATTTAAGAACCAATCATTTTTACATTAAGAGGCATTATCTTCGGATAATCACTTGAAAGCCTATGAAACAAAACTTAGACTCTGTTAAAAATTTCCATGCAGAGAATTTCACAATATGAACCAATTTCTCTACTTGGAAGTCATCCTACATTGCACCCCTCGTTCAACAGTAAAACATTACTTTCTTGACCTTCTCTTTTAAAGCTGGTAGTGGCCGAACTGACTCGACTTTCGATCTTGTAACTTGTGATTTTGCATTTTCATGGACATCAGGTTCCATGTAGAATCGCGCTCTGTAAGCTGCTAGATGAGCATAGTACGCAGGAGGCACGCCCACACATATTTCAGACAATTAAATGTAATTCACGTGACTATATATTGATTAGTAAAGTCTGCTGTACTTAATAAATCATTTAAATCAAAATCCCTTGTAGATATTTTCTATTGATGTATAGTAAGACCTTTTTGAGCAATTTCTATAAGACTTACCTAAAGAAACAGACCGCGTACATCTTGCATATCTGTGATCAAAACATAAGAGGTTATTATTTCATCATAAAATAGTGCAAATATATTTGATATGATAAGATAGAGTTTATTTACGTGTAACACAAGTTATTAGTTAAGGACTGAATCTCATTGGCACTGAATTTGTTGTCGTCCCATATAACATGATAATGAGCTGGTTTGCTTGTACCTTGAAAATTCCATTAATGTAAATCCAACACTAACAATGTTCTTCTAAAGCAGCGATGTAGATGTCATTATCATACCTGAACTCCAGCATGACTGCACAAGTAGAAATCGAACTCAGTAGGATGACAAATCTTTGAATCCACCACAGTTCCTACATTAAACAATTATACATGTTTCAACTCCAGCAATAACAATTACATTGCTTAGAGATGTAATTGGAGAGTATTCCAAATATTCTGATGGAATTTTATAAATATCGTAAATATGCAATAATTCTGGCTAGTAGAATGTTTAAAGGCTTTTTACCTGTCCATGTTGTTTCTGTCGTTGTGATTGTCTGAGAAGAGTCTAGTGTGATGTCGTTTTTGAACCACGACAAATGTCACCAGAGGTTGGTAACCATACTCCAAAGATGCACAAGCCTACACATCTTTGAAATTTAAGCTCTAAGGAATGTCATAACTAATAGAAACAACTATAACTGTTTTCAAATATTATGTCGAAGTACCATACAAATGGCATCAAGCTTATATAGCAAAACCTGGTAGAACTGTCCTTCACTTACCCCATCCCTGTAAAATATTATCCTGCATGGTTTTTTCCAGTTGCTTTCTGAAATGAGAATAAGAGCTCTCTGCAGTAGCACAAAGTGCTATGATCCATATTAGCATACTGGTGAATGATTGAAGGTAATAAGCGCAAATTCTAATGTTAGAAGATGTGTTACTAAATTACCTTATCATGCCACCATAAACGATATCACGACAAGGATCGTTCCAACATTTGAAACGATCTTCAATAAGTTCCTCGCGAGGAAGCTGAGCACATACCAATCCTCACTTATTTAGAAAAATATCACTCTCCAACAATACCAATCCTGCATACTTTGTCACTTCTGGCCAGTCTTGGGAGGCTACAACCCGAATAACAATAATCAGAATCGATCGAACGTACAGAGAGCTATGTGTTGTTTAGAAGTTGAATTATAGAAAAATTTGTTTTGATTGGGACTAAGATTAACTTTGTTTGTTGTTCAAAAATATATTAAGTTTGTTTGTTCATTAGAAAAAGATTAAAAGTTAGTGTGTGTTTTAAGTTGAATTATAGGAAAATTTGTTTTGATTGTGATTAAGACTAAGTTTGTTTGTTGTTCAAGAAAAAGATTAAGTTTTGTTGCTCTTTAGAAAAAAGATTAAGTTAATGTGTTTTATCGAGTGAGTTTGTTTTAATTTGTTTTTAAGAGAGAAAACAAAGGGTGGTTGAAACAAAAGACATAAAACTACGTGTTAAAAAATTAATAAGGAGTAAGATTGTATTTTTGACAGACTTTAAGTTTTTTAATCAGAGAATAGATAGATAATTTAAATACATAGTATTGAGTTTTTACTTTTTAGTCAAAGACATGTGAAAGTAAGTTTGCTAAACCTAGTCAATAAACATTGTAGTTAGATTTCAGATTTTTTATTTTATTTTTTAAAATGAAGTTAGTTATATTTCAGAAATTACTACTTTGTAGTAGTTTATTAATTGAGAAAAAGAGTAGATGGGATAGGCTAGTGGGTGGCCAACATCTTCAGCCAATAAGCATGGCATCGTTGCCGCAAAATTCCAGCAGATAATAATAAACCTAGTGTGTTTAAAGAGTATAATTCGGGAAAAAAAAAAACAACATGCTGATTTTCTGTTACATACGATATATAGAACTACTGCGTTCATTATTCACATTTTCTATTTGAAGAAACTACACTTATTCAAACTCATCCTTTCTCCTTCAATATTTTCTCTATAATCATGTTTTTTTCTTTTAGAGATGGATCGGTATCCATTTCCAGGATTAGCTCTCTACGAAGCAACCCTTGAGGCCAGGGAAATGGAAAGAAAAACGTTTCATTATTACATTAATGACTTTGATCGAGACCCTTTGGCGTGGTCGATGCCATTGGATAACCATCACTGTGGCCAATTCTCCATGGTTGCGGTTCAGTCAAATGTGAATATGGAAGATCACAGTGAAGTTAAGGTTGGCAATGGTGCACTCTTTGTTGGAGTTTATGATGGCTACAAAGGCGACGCGGCATCCTACTATTTCAGGAATCACATTTTCCAGACCCTACTGAGTAAGTCATGTTTGTTTCTGCTTTCATTTTTTGTACATCTTGTTTGCGTTCAAGTGATTGTTTCAATAAAAACTCACATAACATATTTGCATTAATATCTTCCAAATGTTGTAATATTCCATATGTGTAGTTTTTAAGCCTAGAAGTGTGATGAACTGGTTATAAATTGCAGGGCATGTTCAGGAGAATGATAACAATATGTCTCTAGACATTCTTAGGAAAGTTGTTTCTGAAATTGAGACAGGGTTTATTGAGTTTGCCAGAAGACATTATGTGCAACATGGTCAGCCAAAGATTGGTATAGTTAGTTCAGGTTGTCTGATTTGTATCATAGAGAGAAGGACACTATATCTCGCCAACGTTGGAGATTCGCGCGATATACTTGGTTCGAAGATGGGTATTGGTCCATTTAAAAGATTGTGTGTTAAGCAAATGGCTAGAGATGACAGTTGTAATAATCAGAATATTCGAGATGAACTCGCTGCATTGCATGATGATAATATGATTTGCAACTATAATGACGAAGCATGGCGTCTTAGGAACACAATCGAGATATATTCTTATTTTTTATTTGCTTTCAATCTATCTTCTAGTATAAGTAACCATCCGACATCGTATGCAAATTACTGATTGAGTTTTTATCTAGAGAAATGATAATTGTACAACCATTTGTAATCATTTTTTGACAACTCTTGTTATACTCACACACTGTTTTTATTCTCTCTCTTCATCTCTCTCTCTCTCTCTCTCTCTCTCTCTCTATTGATTTTAATCAATAAAAAGAGAGAAAAATGAAGTTGTCAACAAAGTTGTCTCAAATGGTTGTTCAAATATCACAACTCATTTTATCTATCCGAAGCACCGACATTAACCAATACATGTGGTTATAATTAATCACTTGTATATTTTAAAATGATTGTAGTGTATGTGTTAGTGTTAGACTGTTAGTATAGTGTTCGGTGTCCATGCCTCGTGTCTATTTTAGTGCTTCATCAGAGAGATTGATAATCGCCGTTTCTTAATTACTAGGGTAGCTAGCATGATAGGCATACTAAAAAACAAATATTAAAGTAAGAAAAATTGAAGCAAGAGCATGAGAAGATATACTTACGGAGGCAAAGTCAAGTTCCCTTATTCTAAAGCTTGAATGATATTAGAAACAATAGGAACAGTGTCATTGAATGTTCCTTTAGGAAATTAAGGTAAAAAGTTCCAAACCATTGCTCATGAGTTTAACCAAAGAAAGATCAGCCACTCCTCCTCCTCCGGTGTGGATATCTTCCTTCTCTTTGAAATAGTATCATCATCAGTATCGTTGTTGGAAGAGTCGTCATTACGGATTAAGGAAGTTACGAAGGAGGTTAACAGCTTCTTTCATAGCACTTTTATCATGCTCGGAAAAGTTAATTTCAGGAAGCAAACAACTATGCCAAAATTGATCTATGAAAAAGAGAAAAGAGGAGTAAGAGAGAAGAGAAGAGATTACTGACTAATTGTACAAGTGATGAGAAAGGCAGAATGAGAGTGAGTGAGAAGAGAAGACGGAGCATTGTAGTCAGACCGAGGGAGTCTATACCACATGAAATCACATAAAAATAGTATATTAATTAATATTTAATTTTTTACATACACATTACTGATTGAATTTTATCTATACCACATTATTTTTATTATTTGTGGTTCACTTCTAAGCGACTCATTGCTTAATGTTGACTTGATAGACAAGCAGATGTACAGGAAATGCGTATATGAAGAAGATACCATTCACTACATGGACATCATTCAAAGTCCCCTGGGGGGATCGTGTGGTTTCAACTTTTACTAGACCTTTGCTATCAGCGGAACCAGAGATTTATTCAAGAGTTTTAAAAGACACTGATAGATTCATCATATTTGGATCTGGTGGATTTTGGAAATAGTTGACAAATAAGCAAGCTGCTAAAATTGTTAATGCTAGTCCACGAGATGTATGTTTATGGCTTGTTCTTGCTAATTACTTATTTTTGGTAGCTAGTTATTGGTTTGTTTGTTTATGATATGTTATGATGTGTGTTTGGTGTAGGGGATCGCAAAAAGACTTTCAACGTATGCTCTACAGATTGCAGCTGAAAATAGGAAAAGAATATATAGAGACATATTACATTATCCTAAAGGAAGTTATGTTAGTGGAGGGCGGTGTTTTAGTCAGAGAGCCAGGCAAGATTATCATGATGATATGGCTGTGATTGTTATATATATGGACAAAATGTTGAATGGGGCTGTGAGTCCACAAATAATGTCTTACAGAGGTCACTTTAACACTTTTCAACCTTAAGATTTTAGATATCTTTAGTTGTATGTGTCTATCTGACATATGCCAAAAGTTGTAAGAGTGCATGTGGAATTGTGGATTTCTACTTAATGTTGTGTACATACATATAAGTTTGAAGGCTGAGAAAAGGTTGAAATAAATAAATTTAAGAACCAATAATTTCTACATTAAGAGGCATTATCTTCAATTAATCACTTGAAAACCTAAGAAACAAAACTTAGACTCTGTCAAAATTTTCCATGAAGAGAATTACACAATATGAACCAATTTCTCTACTTGAAAGTCATGCTACAAAGCTCCTCATTCAACAGTAAAACATTACTTTCTTCACCTTCTCTTTTAGAGCTGGTAGTGGTCGAACTGACTCGACTTTCGATCTTGTAACTTGCGATTTTGCATTTTCATGGACATCAGGTTCCATATAGAATCGCGCTCGGTAAGCTGCCAGATGAGCATAGTACGCAGGAGGCACTGCACACATATATCAGACAAATAAATGTAATCCATATGACTATATATTGATTAGTAAAGTCTGCTTCACTTAATAAATCATTTAAATCAAAAGATATTTTCTATTGATGTATATTAAGACCTTTTTGAGCAATTTCTATAAGACTTACCTAAAGAAACAGACCGCGTACATCTTGCATATCTGTGATCAAAACATGAAGAGGTTATTATTTCATCATAATAATAGTACAAATATATTTGATAAGATAAGATAGAGTTTATTTACGTGTAGCACAAGTTATTAGTTAAGGACTGAATCTCATCGGCACTGAATTTGTTGTCGTCCCATATAACATGATAGTGAGCTGGTTTACTTGTACCCTGAAAAATCAATTAATGAAAATCCAGCACTTGCAATGTTCCCTAACGTAGCGACGTAGATGTCATTATCATACCTGAACTCCAGCATGACTACACAAGTAGAAGTCAAACTCAGTAGGATGACAAATCTTTGAGTCCACCACAGTTCCTACATTAACCAATTAGACATGTTTCAACTCCAGCAATAATAATTATATTGCTTAGAGAAGTAATTAGAGAGTATTCCAAATATTCAGCAATTCTGATCACACCCTTCGGCGAAAAGAAAATATCTAGACACTTATTTACATCATCTTGGAATTATGTTTTGCACATGATAGAAAAACCCTTATATAAATATCATAAATATGTTTAAAGGCTTTTTACCTGGTAAGATATTCCCACTCCTATCCATGCTGTTTCTGTCGTTGTGATTGTCTGAGAAGAGTCTAGTGTGATGCCGCTTTTGGACAACGACAAATGTAACCGGAGGTTGGTAACCATACTCCAAAGATGCACAAGCCTACTCATATTGGAAATTTAAGCACTAAGGAATGTCATAATCAATAGAAACAAATATAACTGTTTCAAATATTATGTGGAAGTACCTTACGGATGGCATCGAGCTCATATAGCAAAACCTGGTAGAACTGTCCTTCACTTACTCCATCCCTGTAAAATAATATCCTACATGGTTTTTTTCCAGTTGCTTTCTGAAATGAGAGTAAGAGCTCTCTGCAATAGCACAGAATGTTATGATCCAAGTTAGCATGCTGATGAAAGATTCAAGGTAATAAATGCAAATTCTGATGTTAGAAGATGTGTTACTAAATTACCTGATCATGCCACCATAAACGATACCGCGACGAGGATCATTCCAACATTTGAAAAGATCTTTAATAATTTCCTCTCGAGGTGGCTGAGCACATACCAATCCTGCATACTTTGTCACTTCTGGCCAGTCTTGGGAGGCTACAACCTGAATAACATTATTCAGAACCGATCGAACATAGGGAGAGTTATGAGTTATAGGAGTATGGAAATGCTTACGGCAGCAATGGATGGACACACGTCCTCTCCAGATTCAGGATGAGATACATCAGCTCCAAAAATTATTGTTGGAACGTCACTAACCAATGGAATTCTGCAACTAATAGCATCCAAAAGCACTGTGTTCCTTCCTCCCATCTAAAATTATATTGCATTTATTTAAGAAAATGAAGATTAAGTGAAAAATGGAAGTATAGAAGTGATTATTCTTAAGTAGCAAGAAACCAAGGTTATACTTTAGACTGTAAAGATTGATAGATTACTTAAACTTCTTAATACAAACCTTGACATTGATCTTTAGTGCTACATTTGACAAATACTGTCTATTAATCTTGAATACATATTTTGTAAGACAACATTGGGAAATCAGCCCGAGATCTGTTTCGCAGATTTTTTTGAGATCACCTGAAAAAAAAACTGTTGTCAGTCCAAGTACAAAATTCAGAACACAACATGTTTTCTTGTAAACATGAGTGGAAGCAGATTTGTCAGGAGAATAAAATAAAAAGGGAATATGTGAAAGCAAAAACAGTCTCAAGTCTCATTTTCATACACAGTGAAACAACTGAAGTTGAAAATGAAGTAGTAAAAATGTACTAGAATCTCTTAGAATCATACCATAGAGAGAGCCATTGTTGTCTGGAAGAATGGCAACAAGCAACTCTAGCTCTTTCCCCTCAAGTTTGTTTAGAGAAAAAGAATGTACATACTTCAAGGCCTTCTTAACCATATCTGGCCTTGCTGAGTATACAGGAATAACTGGTTCCTCATTAAATTCCTGTTATGAAAGGATTAAAAGTAATGTATACTGCAGATATACGACGATGACAATGATGATGATATGGAATAACAAGAGTGTGTAATTATAATTGAAAAAAAAAGTGATGTGGAGTGTGACACAAACAAATAGTAAGGAAAACGGCGTTGTATACTCCATACCTATAACATGGTCATATATATAAAAAGCAGTTGGGTATAACCAAAACTTGAAACTTTACCATGCCTAAACTTTGGCAAGTCTGAACTAACTGTTGGCAAAATGCACTAGCTGTTTTTTCTTTGACACTTCTCGAGAAATTGATACATGCCCAATATCTTACTTTGCTTCCATTTACTACTTTCTGTATTGAAATAACAAGAATTAAAATTCACTAAACAAAAACTAGCTATAATTTTAGTGTGTCTACGCTAACCTTGTTCGTCATGTTCCATTGTCCAACTTGTGGCAATATTTTTTTATCTCTTCCAGTTTCATGATATTTCAACTATGAAGATCCAAAATGTACTATTGTCAGTAGAAAGCGAAAAGGCAACAACAGCAAATGATCAATTCAACTCAACAATCTGAAAAATTACCCATGGAGCAGGAAGAACCCTAGCCTCGACTGATGCAAGTTCGTTGCCGATGCTGATGCCAAACTCCTTTGCATAAGGATTACAATCATAATCATTTTGATGAATTGTCTGTCAGTTATAAACAAGAGTATTTATCACACATATCATAGGCTATTCAGTTACAACGGACTCAAACCTATGCAGTACCGACACTTCAGATTGTAGGTGTCTCCGGTGTCTCGCATGCATTAAATTCAATCACTCCTGTTTTTTAAAATTAATACTAGTGTCTATGTGTAAGTGTCATGTCTAGTGTTTGTGCTTCGTAAACCCAAACAAAAAATGACAATAACCTGAAGAATATCATTCTCCCTTTCGCGTGGTCGCTGGCATGAGACTCTTAGCATAGAAGTTATCTGCTTCTCACTAAGCCCTTTTGTATATCTCTGTCCACCAACTATCTTGCATGCCTAGTACAAGATTCACATAAGTTATTTATTTAAAAAATATTTACAAAAAAAATGGTTTCATTAATCAATTCATACAAAAAGCTTACCTCCATAGGCAAATAGTTCACCTTCTTTTGACTTCCTACTTGAAGGCAAGGTAAATGAGGATACATGATTTTGTATCCATACATTTCTTGAAAGTAATCAATTACTGATATCATGTTCATTTTCTCATCCAAAGGGAAACTATTGGGAGGAAAAGATAAAAAGCCGTTACCTCAAATGTCCAATGTGTTAAATTCACAACTTTTTGTAATGCAAAAAATAATTACAGAGCCATACCTGAGTTCTCTTGTAGGCTGTGATGTTAATCCTGTTATCCTGTACTTCCTTCTAAAACTTCCTCTATATGTAACTTCTACTTTCACACCTCTCAAGGCTTTCTTAATCTGCTTGAATGATACCACAAAGATTTCTCGGTCAGATAGTGCTTAACAAAGAATTCTAGTTGCCATAGAAATATGAATTTCTTACCTTGATGCGATCTGCATCTGACAATGGCTTTGAGTGCACATCTTTTCCTAAAATATGAGCTGCAATGTCAATCACAGGGAGCGGTTCTATAAACGTCGTAGATGCCATGTCTGGAAGAACAAAAAAATTAGAAGAGAAACAAAGATATGCATCTTGTGTTAAGGACGAATCAAGTGATTGAACTCAAGTGATTAATGAACTTCAATTAAAGACAAATTGTTTGGAAGAACTTGTTGGTTAGACTTTTATCGGCCGAACTTTGGATTATGAAAGCCCTTTTCCAAGAACAGGAGGGTGGAGACAAAAAGAATCCCATTAAAAAAAGATGAAGATATGGTAGAAATCTCACCAACATTAAGTGATAATCCCATCTGAGTAGGCCTTATACTTTGGTAGAAACCGCTCCATGATTCCAAGCCACCACTCAGCTTATGTGGTTTTTTTAAATCCGGAGAATAGTGTAAGCTCCCAAATGATACATATCTAAACATGCAAATTAAGGTGTCAGAAACAATAATATGATATGTTAAAACTTGAAAGACAAAGCACAAATTCACCTATGAGATGCAAGCTCCTTCAATACAATGTCAATGGCATTGATGGCTTCTTGTGGAGTTTCCACTTTTTTTCCACTGAGAAGCTCATGTAACTGATGCATACTAACACGAGCTAAAAACTTGATTGTAACTTCAAATTTTCTTTCCCTTAACACAAAAATTTACAACTCATAATTGTTACAAAATCCAAAAATTTAAAAGAAAATTTACATGGTTTTTTCTTGAATAAATCAATCACCTTGTAGTACTAATACCCTCATCATTCTCAATCAATAGTATATTGAACACTTTGTGTGTAAAAGGAAGCGAACCGGCAGTGTAAAGATTCTCTGCACCATCATAAACAGGGAGCTTCTTTCCCAATTCAGTGTTCTGGTGAAGCTTCACTAACTTAGCTATGATAGCTTTTCTTGTTTTACTAGAGATAACTTGAGGAGTTATATCAACCTTCAAAAAACACATATGATAACTTAGCAAAATCCTATAGTTCTAAATTACAGTCTGCATTTGCAATTGTGGTCGCAATATAAATGTTCTAGACGTCGCTGCAACCTCAATTGCTGCTACATTTTGGCGCAATATCAAAGTTTGCAGCGTAACAGAAACCGCAATTTCAACAGTCAAAGTATATATGTCACTTGAAATTTACCCCTAGTTTTTACCACTTAAAAAAAATTGAATCATTTTGTTTCTAAATTACTTACATGGTAATGGCTCAAGTCAGATACTGAAATATCTGCAAGGAAGTAATTAGCTTTGACAACACATTTTGTTCCAAGTTTGCCATAGCCAGGCCTAGAAGGAAACACAAGACTTTTGCAAGAGGAAGAAAAACATGAAGCCAGTTGAGATTCAAGTCCAGTTTCTTCCTTCATTTGTACTGGCTAACTAGTTCTGTAGAAAATAAAGAAGGAACTTTCACTTATGACAAAACAAGTTCAAAGTTATTTTTTCTACTCAAAACCATTACAAAGCTCATGCAATGGTTCTAGAAGAAAGTCAAGAGCAAGCAAGAAAGTACACAAGAGTGGGAAAGACAAGAAGCCTTTGTAAGGGGAAAAAATAAAAATTAAAGAAAAATAAAAGAAAGGTATATGGTATCAAATCTTGGCAGAATTTTATTTCATTTCATCTTGTACTAGGCGCTGTACATTCTCTGAGTCTGAGATTGAAAAGATGGGAGAAAAATAAAGTGACATGCATTACATGCAAATAACAAGAAACTAACAATATACTATAAAAAAATGTCATTAATGAACATTAACATTGTTGCGTATTGGAATTCTGTGTCAGTGTGTATGACTTACCACTCTTACTTTTTTATGGGCATAATAATATAAACTTTCTCCTCACTGCTACCACTTTTCCTTGAGAAATAATTTCAAAGTTCCATGAGCTCTCTCACACTCACACATATACAGTATATAATAAGTGAGGCAAAGATGTTGTGCACGAGAGAAATTCAGCTCGTGCAGTGCTGCTATATTGTTTATTATTTGTGGGGGTATGGTATGGGGCCTGATTTCATTTCATGTCATGAAGCTAATCTTGTACTCCCTTGGTCATATTAATTAAGTGAATTTATTGGACAATGTGGATTATTTTTTATATAACATGTTTTAACCACCACATGTTGGATTTGTCTCGATAAATAATTTTAAAATATTTTCAGAATATTTTAATAAATAATTAAAGATAGTACAAATTAAAAATGTGCATCGACATGCATGACATAATCAACTATGTCAAAGGACTGAGAGAGTATTTATGAAGCGATAATGTTTCAATTGTCATTTAATCTTAATGAAATAACTCGTATTTTATCTCTACAAAACTAACCAAAAATGTAAAAGCCTAATTGATAAGCTAATTTGTATTGAATAATTTTTTTTAGTTAAACTAGCTTATAAATATCAACTCACATAAAAAAATTAATTAATATTTTTTTCAAATATGTCATGGTAAAATTTAGAGAGAAAAAATGATAAATTAATAACTAATTGAATTAGCTTCCGTTTGGATGGACGTTTAAATCAAATTTCTCACGTCCCAAATGTGACTGTGGGTTTGGTGGCTTTCCACCTCAATTGCAAACACAGCATTAGTATATTTAGGGGTGTTCGCGGTGCGGTTTGATTCGGTTTTGAGAGTAAAAGTCATCCAAACCGTAAGATAAAAAAGCATGCGGTTTGGTTTGGTTCGGTTGACTTTAAAAACAAAATCCGAACCAATGCGGTTTGGTTTGGATCGGTTAGTGCGGTTTTTTTGAGACTATATAATTTTTTGTTTCAAACATTAAAATTAAGTTAAAAAGCCGAAACACAACATATTTTTGCAATGTTTTAAATTTCATCAAACATTACAATTTAATTTTCATTTTACAATGTTTCCAACGACATAGAGCTAGTTAAAAACGTGGAAAAAAAGTAATCATATTTTATAAGAAATGCAAAATACTAAGATTTTATCATTCTCTAAAAGTACAAGCATCACATAAATACGTTTTTGAAATAAAAAGCAAAGAAGGAACTAAACAAGAGAAAAAATATGTCATTTTATAAAAGTTTTCATAGTTTATAAGAGTATTGGTCGAGGTGACATATGTTTAATTAATATTTTTCTTATGTTGCGGTTTGGTTTGGCTTGGTTCGGGTTGTAAAATGAAAACCGCAAACCAAACCAAACCATGCAGTTGAGTAAGAAAATGATCCGATTACATCCGAACCATATGCGGTTTTTTACTGTTTCGGTTTGGGTTGGTTCGGTTTGCGGTTTTTCTATTGGGTTGGTTCGGTTTTGAACACCCCTAGGTGGGCATGTAACACCCACGTCTGACGAGGACAGGAGAGTGATCGCCGGTGCACAAGGCACGCCAATGAGCGGCTCCCGACAGCTTCTAGAGGAACTGAATCACATCGGAATGAGAGGGATCCTGAGGCAGTGTAGGTATGAGACTACATGGCTGAAGGAAGACTTATAAGAATTGTTTGGTACTACATATATCAACAAGATGCATCTTCTTTTTGGTAGCCCATTCCATAAGAACTCCACAGTTAAGCGTGCTTGACTTGGAGTAGTCTTTGGATGGGTGACCTACTGAGAAGTTTCCTGGTAAGCGTGTGAGTGAGGACAAAACACGTTGAAAAGACTCATGTTTGTTTGTAGGGTCAGTCGACAATGCTTAAAGTCGGGAGTGTATATTTTTACATAAGAGGGGAGGGTAGTGTAATTCAAGCATCCTTGAGGGAAGAAAAGTGTAATTTACTCTATAATTTAATACGTTTAAACTCTGTTAATTCTATTTGTTTTTTTAGCGATTAACTTTTTTCATACGAGTATCAACTCCCTTAATTTTCGAACAATTTTTCTTCCCATTTTCCACTTTGATGATTTTTTCAAACATGAGTTCATTCATCAAAACTCTTCTCATTTCTATATTCTTTTTTACTCTCTTTATGATTGTCGATATTTGATTTTATTTGATGGTAAAAACAAGGCAAAATTACATTATAGATCCTTTATCTTATTTATTTGTAAGAGTTGAATCCTTTATCTTTTTATTTTCCCACTTAGGTTCTTTATCTTTTTAATTGGAAAACAGCTGCAAGATATATCAAACAAAATATAGTAACACTAAAATATCACGTGACAAACCTTTCTGTAGTATCTTGAATGATTTTGATGAATATCAATGGTTGTAATCGAACGAATAATATCTTCTGTGTTCTAAATTTTTGAGACGCGAACAAGTGGTTGTTAAGTGTGTAACAAAGTTAAGCAATGGTGGATAGTTTGAACATGATTGTGACGGAGAGTATTAAAGTCGGTGGTGGATACTTGTTTCTTGTGGCTTACCTTTGCTTCCAAGAGTGAGGAGAACCGACATTGAAGTTTCAACATGATTGTGACGAAGGAGTATAGTCGTCTTAAACGGCATCGTCGTCGTCAGTTGACTATGCCAGAGAGATGTTTTACTATTTAGTTCCCTCATTTTCTTCTTCATCATCATCATCACAAGAAGAAGCTCTTACATACATTGCAATCAAGAAATATTCATTGTTATTCTGGTATGTATGCTCGCTCTTTCCCCCTAGCTTTCTCTATCAAATTCACATGTTGATAAATTATCGCTGTTTCTTCAATTTAGTCCCTAAACTGGGTAAATATTGTAATTGTCAACTAGTCCCTGAAGTATACAAAATTCTTCAATTTATTATTCCTTGATAAGAAGATGCTAGGTAGGGATTAAATTGATGGGTTTTCATCTCTGAAGCATGTGTACTTGTAAAACAGCGAAGTAGCCATAGTGCGTACGCACCTATACCGGGTATGCGTACGGTAGACTTAGGGATGTGAATAGGCTAGGCCAGCCTACTGCCTGATCTGTTTAAAACAATGCTACGCTTAGACTTTTGAAAAAAAACCTATTTAAGTAAATAGATCAAGCTTAGGCTATCAAAAAAGGCTACGAAGCCTGATAGGCTGGCCTATTTATGCATATTATTAAAACTTATTTTTTATTTATACTAAAATATAATTTATATTAACCATAAAAATAAAGAAAAAAACTCAAATAATGGACTTTTTAAATAGGCTTTAAGACCTTATAGTGAAATAGGCTTTTAAGGCCTTATAGAGATAGACAAGTCTTACGGTGAAATAGGCTTGAAGGCCAATTTGGCCTTTTTAAAAATAAATAAAATGGACTATTTAATGACTTTAATTTGAAGTAAACCTGTTAATAGGCTTTCAAGCCAGCCTTTTAAATAGGTCAGACCAGACCAAAAAAATAGGCCTACTAAAGGCCATAGGCCAAACTCAGGCTTGCAAAATTATCCGTAGGTCAGGCTCAAACCTATCAAAGCCTGGCCTAAAGCCTGACCTGGCTGACCTATTCCCACGGGTAGTCGTGGTACTCCATTTTTGTTAATCATTGTATGAGTGAAATTTGTGGCTTCCTTTTATACGTTAATATGACAATATAATATTATTTGTGCGTTTGAGTTTCTTTGTTGTTTGTAACCAACTCTAAATTTCGACTTTTTAAACTTCTAATGTGATTTATTTTTTTGTTGTGAGTTGAAGAATTTAACTCTTCTATGTTATATTCTATAACAAAACTTATGATTTTATTGAAGTACCCGCACCTTACTTTTTTTTAAAATTGCCGTATTCTCGTACCGGTACCGTACCCATATCTATGCAACATAGGTTTTCATATACCTTAAGCACTAAATTGCCAGATTTCATATAGCTTAGGGACTATTTAATATACTGTTTTAGTTTAGGGACTAATTTCGTGAGAGAGTGATGGTTTAGGGACTAAATTAACGGTTTATTCTTAATCAAATTCCGAGGCTGTTGACCTTATATTACAGTATTACACACTGAATTTTCTGCACCACCTTCATTATTAATTTACATTCTTAGGCTATTTGTGTCTAATTTCATATATAGATTAGACTCCATGTTTAATGTCTATTTATTTACTGAGTTTTTTCCTGTTTAAATTGACTTGTTAGCTTTTCCAAGGACCACAAACAGCTTGAAATCATAAGTGTTGTTTATTTATTCAATACATTAAACATTAAATATTAATTTATTTTTGAGTGTAGCTTTGTGCTTAGTGCAGGACTTGGAATTCATAATGGCTGGGCAGCAAATGAGCAGTGTTTTTGATTCTTGCTCCATACCTTCATCTTCTGTGGTGTCTTTCAAAAAATATGATGTTTTTCTCAGCTTTCATAATGAGGATACTCGCAGTACATTCACGAGCCATCTTTATGCTGCTCTGAGTCGAAGCATAGTTTTAACCTTTATAGATGACAACGAGCTTAAAAAAGGAGACGAGATCTCGCCAGCATTCATCGAAGCTATTGAGGAGTCACGTGTATCTATTGTCATCTTTTCAGAAAACTATGCTTCCTCAAAATGGTGCTTGAATGAGCTCAAAAAGATTCAAGAATGCAAGAAATTTATGGAACAGATTGTGATACCTGTTTTTTACAAAATAGATCCATTACATATGAAGAAGCAGACTGGAAGTTACAAGAAAACCTTTGAAAAGCATATGCGAGATTTAAAGAACGATAATGACAAGTTACAGAAACTACAGAAATGGAAAGACGCTCTCACTGAGGCAGCTAGTTTAGGTGGTTGGAACTCTCAAAATTATAGGTAAACTCAATGATCTCCTTCTCTTTCACATCTGTTAGTCTTTTGATAGTGTGTTGTTTAATTAAAGATGCTAAAATCATGACGCAAGTTATGTGATAACAAGGGCCCTTTTACTTCCCATGTTTCCTTCCTGTTCTCATTTCACTTTTTTCTTGAACTAATTTTTGAAAAAAGATCTAACATTTTCAGAAATTTTGAAAAGGTCAATACATTGTTTTCTTGTTTTTGAAAATGCATTCTTCCTAGCTTTCATTTTATTTTCTCTCTAGCACAATTTTTCACTAGTAGAGTCTTTTATCTTCTTGTTCACAATTAAACTGCATAATTGTATATATAGCAGTTGTAGATATTTGGGGTGAGAATCAGATATTGTGTAAGTGTGTATATGGCAGTTACATATATTTGGGCTGACACTCAGCCACACAACTTGTAATCGAAGTGTATTAATATGAGAATTCTCTCAAGAGAGAATTCACAACTACATACCTAAACTTCTGAGTTTGACAGTTGATGATACATTTTGTATACTAATCATATAGATATATTTTCCTTCTACTGTATTAGTTAGACTTGTAAAACCTTTTTCCTCTTCTTTCATGTTCTAGGTATGAATCAGACTTCATTATGAACATTGTCGAAGATGTTTTGCAGAAACTGAATCTTAGATGGCAATATGAAATTAAGGGGCTTGTTGGAGTTGAGAAAAATTACGAACAATTTGAACCAACACTGGAAATTGAGCAGCAAATGGGCAATGCTTTTGAGTCATCCTCTTTACCTTCTTCTTCTGTAGTCCCTTTGAAAAAATATGACATTTTTCTCAGCTTTCGAGGTGAGGATACTCGCAAAAACATCACAAGCCATCTTTATGATGCTCTGAGCCGAAATAATGTTGAAACCTTTATAGACAACAATAAACTTAAAAAAGGAGATAAGATCCCACAAGAACTCATCAATGCCATTGAGGAGTCACATGCATCGATTGTCATCTTCTCAGAAAACTATGCTTCCTCAAAATGGTGCTTGAATGAGCTCAAAAAGATTCTAGAATGCAAGAAATATAAGGAACAAATTGTGATACCTGTTTTTTACAAAATAGATCCATCAGATGTGAGGAACCAGACTGGGAGTTACGAGCAAGCCTTTGCAAAACATAAGCGAGATTTGAAGCACAAGAATGACAGGTTGCATAAATGGAAAGAAGCTCTCGCCGAGGCAGCTAATTTAGTTGGTTGGACTTGGGACTCTCAAAATGATAGGTAAATAAAACGAACTATCCATCTTTCTTAATGTTATGTTTTCTAATTTAGTTATGTATATATTATGGATAATATAAGAAGATGAAGGATGTCAATTAAATATAGGATGGGGTGGTGTGTGAAATGATGCTATCCCCTCATCTCCCAGTTAAGTTTGTTCAAGTTAATCAAACATAATACACAATTATGTTATCTTTTTAAAAACCTTAACACCCTTGGTTAGCATGCATCTCCTTTTCCTTAACACCCTCGGTTTCCATAGTTTTCTTCGGATTGATCCCCTTCTTCACATCTATTCTTCTTTGGATGTGAAAGATAGGGTGTTGTTTAATTAAGTTGGCCAAATTTGATTCTCAAATCCAACAAGGTAAGGATGCTAAAATCATGACACAAGTTTTGTGATAACAAGGGCCTGTTTACTTCCCACGTTTCTTGTTTTCATTTTCACTTCAACTAATCAATATAAAAAAGTGTAGATCCAATATTTTCCTGTCAGTTTTCTTTTAAAATTTTGATAAACAGATGGAGAATTTTCAGAAATTTTGAAAATGCATTTTTTTTTAAAATGCATTCTTTCTAACTTGCCGTCTTATCTTCTCTCCTGGACAATTATTCACTACATGAGTCTTTCATCTCCTTGTTTGCAATTTAAAATTAACATAAATTTTAGAAAATGAAAGTAAATGGGGACTAAGTTATTTGTAGAAGTGAACAATGACAGTTGATATGCTTGGCCATAGGTTATATGTCCTTCTGGAAATTATCTAGGTCATCTTATGTTTGTACCTGCATACACTTATCACACAATTTTTCAAATCGGTACTATCCATCTGTGTCTGTGGCTTCTCATTTCCTCAAATCTAATTTTTGTTTCTTTCATGCTCTACGAAGCCACTACCATTGTGTATAAATTTTGTATACTAATCATATAGATACATTTTTCTTCTATTGTATTTGTTAGACTTTAAACCTTCTTACCCTCTTTCATATGATAGGACTGAATCAGACTTCGTCAAGGAAATTGTCAAAGATGTTTTGCAGAAACTGAACTTTAGACCCCAATATGAAATTAAGGGGCTTGTTGGAATAGAGAACAGTTATAAGCAAATTGAGTCAATACTGAATATTGAGTCAAACGAAGTTAGAGTCCTTGGAATATGGGGCATGGGTGGCATAGGAAAGACCACCCTTGCTGAGGCTTTATCTAATAAACTGTATTCCAAATTCGAAGGCCGTTGCTTCCTTAATGGAATGGATGAATCAAACAAGCACGGACGTTGCTTCTCTACATTGTTAAAGGAAGCCCCTTCCTCCGTGACACGGATTGCACGTAAAAAAGTTTTTATTGTGTTTGATGGCGTGGAAACCTTAGAGCAAATAGAAGATCTTATCCCAAAAATTGATGGGCTGGGACCGGGTAGTAGGGTCATTATTACAACTAGAGATAAACGCATATTTAGTAAGGTCAGTAAATGTGAAATATATGAGGTTAAGGAATTGAACAAACATGATTCTCTTCAGCTATTCAGTTTGACTGCCTTCGGAGATAAATATCCAAAATTTGGATATGAAGATCTTTTAGAAAGTGTAATTACCTATTGCCAAGGCAATCCTCTTGCTTTAAAAGTTTTAGGTGCTAATCTGAGTTCAAGAGGAAAAGAAGAATGGGAAAATGAATTGAAAAAGCTACAAAAGATTCCCAATATGAAAATTCATAATGTGTTAAAATTAAGTTATGATGGCTTAGATTGCTGTCAAAAGGCCATATTTCTAGACATCGCATGCTTTTTGAGAGGAGAGAGTAAAGATTTTGTAACAGATCTATTGGAAGCTTGTGAGTTCTTTGCAATAAGTGGGATAGAAGTCCTTCTAGATAAATCTCTCATACAACTGAAACTAATTTGGCATGCCAAGTCGGAAGTTGATGGTATAGAAATGCAAGACTTGTTACAAGAAATGGGACGAGAGATTGTTAATCAAGAATCTAAAGACCCCGGAAAACGAAGTCGATTGTGGAAAGCTGAAGAAATATCTGATGTATTGAAAAAAAACAAGGTATGTAGACAAATGGAATTACTTCTATATGAAAACACATGTTTTTGGTTATGAAATATAACAAGCAATGCATGTATGACAACCTTTCCTAATTATTAATCTAATTTTTGTTTGTTAGGGAACTGAAGATGTGGAAGGTATAACATTTGATTGTACGGAAGTTGGGAATCTTTACTTAAAATCTGATTCCTTTAGAAGCATGACAAACTTAAGATATCTTAAAATCTATAATGTATCTTTGGGGAGCACATGCAATGTGTACTTTCCTAACGGTCTTGAGTGGCTTTCTGATAAATTGAGGTTCCTTCGGTGGGATGGATACTGCCTTGAGTCTTTGCCACCAACCTTTTGTGCTGAGATGCTTATAGAGCTTCACATGACTCATAGCAAGCTTAAAAAGCTCTGGGATGGAATTCAGGTACAAATGTGTTTGGATATACTTGTTAATTTATTGAGGTATGAGAGGAAGTCTGATGCTCATTCATAAAATTGCGCCAGAGCTAGTCTGGCATGTCTCTTTTTATGCTTAATTAGGTTTAGTTTCTCTTTTAATCACCACTCATGCATGATTATGAATTTAATGGTTTCTAAGCAATGTCGTGTTTATTTCTCGTTACAGAATCTTGTGAATCTAAACATACTTTGGCTTGAATCCTCCAAAGATCTAATTGAGATTCCGGATTTATCAAGGGCTACAAATCTTAGAAAAGTATATCTCTTTGAATGTGAAAGCCTGTGTCAGCTCCATCCATCCATCTTTTCTCTCCCTCGACTTACATATCTATGTTTAGGAAATTGCAAAAAGATTGAAAGCCTTAAAACCAACATTCATTCAAAATCTCTGTGTGTACTCTTACTCGATGGTTGTTCATCCCTCATGGAATTTTCGGTGACATCAGAGGAAATGACACAGTTGACCTTACGTGGCACTGCTATACGTAAATTATCTTCATCAATTTGGCGTAATTGCAAACTTACTTCTCTTGACCTAACTGAGTGTAACAAGCTCAACATTGTTGAGAAGAAGTTATCAGATGATCATGGGCTTGGGTCTGTTACGGAACTAGACCTTTCAGGGTGCACAGAAATCGATGCATCAAGTCTGTGGTCCATCCTTGATGGCATACAGTCTTTAAAACGGCTAAAATTGACAGAGTGTTGCAACTTGGAAAGCCTTCCTGAGAACATACAAAACCATTCAATGCTAAAATGGCTTGATTTAGATGATTGCAGGAAACTTGCGTCTCTAACAGAGCTTCCACCATCCCTTTTATATTTGAAAGCTGTTAATTGCACTTATCTGGACGCAGACTCCACACAACGGTCATTGCTTGAGAACATGGTACAAACCTTCTCTAAAGACCCTCCTTATGAAGAAGATGATGATTTCTCTTTCTTGCCAGGAGCACAAGTTCCATGCAAGTTTGATTTTCAGACAATAGAGTCATCAATAACCATTTCTCCTATTCCAAAATTTGGCTTGCGTGGTTTCATATTTTGCATAATTCTTTCTGAGGGCTTCCATGTTTACCACCATTCCCTTCATTGTATCATCTTTGAACACGGCAAAGAAGTTGACAGATTTCGTATTGTTCACGAATATACTGGGACATTAATTTCAGATCATTTACTGATATGTTGGCATGGTTACAACATACTAGAAAGTGGAAGTAATGATTGCAACTTATCATTTCAATTCATACTTCAAGGTCCCAATGAAGAATTGCGGTGGTCAACAGAGGGGATAAAGGGGTGTGGGGTCTTACCTGTATATAACTTAGAACGTGGGTTGGATCTGGATGGCGGGGAAATTGGTAAATTAAAATTCAGTGCTGAATATCCTGAAGGGTTTGATTGGCCATGGGAAAATCATAATGACGAGTTACAGCCAAGAGCATTTGAAGGTGAAGTCAGAAGCTCTAACAATGAAAATGAAGATGACCAGAAACATTCATGCTGTTCAATCGGTATGAAACTTTTCACCCACTTTCTAATTATAAATTCCATATTATTTTTACTTAGAAAGAGTTTAATCCTTCAAATGAATAATTGTTTAAAATTTTTCATGATTCTAGAAAACATTTGTCGGTGAATTGTAATAACTTTGTGCTGAAACAACATATTGGACAGGTCTTTTTTTGAGGCACTTGCTAAGAGGGTCAAGAGAATAATACAAGCCAGAAATGCTGTGATCTCTTTCAACAGAAGAGTAGTGATATCAAGTTGTTCTGGTATTAAATTCATCATTTAAATGCCAAATTGCAGTGATATGTTGGCTTGTTACTTATACCATTGCAGAAATATTCCTAATTTTATTCGGTTGTTTTGCGTTTGTTTGTACTAATTGATTGTGATCGTGTTTATATTCTTGGTACTTTGGTGCACTCAATAAAGAATCGGTTATAACCGGGATTTCAGAGTTTCATAAATTTGTGTATAGATCCCTATTCATTTTCCTTATTGGTGTCATTGTTCTTGATCATTGAAGTAGTAATGCAGTTTTCTTCAAACGTCTTATGGTTCGGAACTAAAAGAATTGCCGTTCTTCTTCCTCTTTCTCCCTATTGCAGTAGCTACTCAAGTTTCATGATCAAACAAACTTAACAACTAATCAAATAGTGAAACATGCTGCATTTTTTTATTTAATAATGTTCATTTCATTTACTCTTGTATCAGAACTCTTTGGAACATGGAATCTAATATAGACGTTTTTGCTTAGGCTATATATTTCAATGAAACCTTGAACACCAAAATCTACTCGACTTCTCTTTGCTAGAAATGGATTAGAAATCTATGCATTTCATTATTGTGAGACAATATTTTACTATTGGTGTCAAGTAAGTTTCTAACGGCTGAAAAAGGAATATTATTCTTGAAGCATACAGTAACAGAAAGCATGACATAAAACCAAAAGTGAAAAGCTTGTTAGTACGAGAGCTTGTCCGACGAAAAACAAAAGGGAAAAGCTTAGTACGAGAGCTTGTCCGATGAAAAGCATTGAATAAATATAAACCATAGGATAGACTTTTGATTGTAACTTGTTTTGACTTTTTATTTATCTTAAAAATATAACAGCACTATCCAATACTGCCACTCGTGTTCTGTTTTTTCGAACCATATAGCATTCCTGCAAACAAAATGACACGGTTATCACTTATTAACTGACATTAAATACCAAAATAAAAATCTCTCAAATTTCCAATTTCTCACTCATTGAATCCTTTTCTTCCATACTTGAACAACACAAGCATTTCCTATTAAAGAGTTCAAAACAAATGTGATGCATGTCCACAACACTAACAAAATGGATAAGCCTTACAAGTTGAAACTTAACAAGTTTGCTGACATGACCAACCATGAATATTTAGAAGTACCTATGTTGGATAAAAAGTTAATCACCATGGACTGTTCTGAGGCACGCCACATGAAAATGGAACTTTCATGTATGAGAATTTTAACAAAGCTCCCCTCCTTCTGTTGATCTGGTGAAGAAAGGTGCTGTCACGGATGTCAAGGATCAGGGCTATTGTGGTAAGTTAAAAAGTTATTATTTAAATTCTTTATGACCACCTTGCTTACACGCATTCATATTGGCCGATCTTTGATCGGATGACTCATATTATGAGCAAACTTTTTAATTATTTATTAAATTACTGATCACATGAATGCATAGGATTCCTGATTGCAGGGGAATCCGTTTTCAAATTTTTACTATTCATTATTTATCATAGAGATAAACCTAGGTCTGGTACATTCTTAGCGCTATTCTGTAATATAGCTTTTTATAATATTGTTGTTTGGGATTAATGTGTTGTATATGCAGTTCCTGGGTTTTATCAACTGGTGTAGCCGTTGAAGGTATTAACCAAATAAAGACGAAGAAGCTCATGCCATTGTCTGAACAAGAACTTATATATTGTGATAATCAAGAAAATCAAGGATGCAATGGTGGGCTAATGGAATATGATTTTGAGTACATAAAGCAAAAAGATGACATAACAACAGAAAGCTATTACCCTTACACTGCAAATGATAAATCATGTGATGCATCAAAGGTGATACCATGGATTCTAAACTGTTATGGTGAAAAAATGTGACACATAACATAACTTAAGAAACTTATTTAAGATGCAAAAATCATTCCAGTATCTTATTTAAGAAACTTATTTAAGAATGAGCTTTGAATGATTCACATAAAATTTATCTTTTATCAATGTTTGATGTTGTTTTTCTAGTATGTAACAAACTGTATTATTAACTTATGAATTTATAATATTTGAATATTAGATTTGATGTCAATATGGATTTTTATGCTTTTATATTCTCACATAAATAAATCTTTTAATTTGATTTAACTGCTTGCAATTCTAATGCATGTAACTTTCCTTATTCCCTATATCTCAAAATATTTATTCCAGTATCAAATGTTCAATTAACCAGTTAATGGATATTGTATCAGAACCTATAAAACGTCTAGCATACATATCTATTTTCAAATTTACTCTTTCTTGGACACTGAAGCTACTTCAATTAAATATTTGTTACTAAAGCCCATAGTACTGTTTAATTTAGTCATGTATATAGATTTTTTTTTTTTTTTTGGTGTCCGGAATTTGAACCCCGACCTTACATATATTATGCATTGTCTTTGTTGAGTTAAGTTTACAGAGACATGTATATAGATTTGCTGACACACTTAGGAGTGCCAAAGAATTAACTTAGCAAAAACATACTTGTTTGGATTTTTGGTTTTCTATTACTTCGGTTCAATCAAAACACTTTTAGATGACGATTTCATTTGTCGTTACCACGACTAACTATAATGAAAAGATTACATATGGAACCGCTGCTAACTCGTATCATATGAAATTAGTCCTGAGTCATCACCTTTTTACTGCTATATATTGAAATTAGTTGAAAAGATCGTTATGAAAAAGTGCAAAAGAATCCAGATGTTTAAGTACGGAATTTTAATTGGAAACTTCTACGGTGCAGTCAGAAAACTGACTTTTTTGAAAAAGTTAATTTTGATTTTAATGTTTGATTCATTTTTAAATTGTTGATTACTGATTAAAGATCAATAGTAATTCATCTAGTAATGCTTGCAACATCTTGAACTTACAGGTACTATTTTATCGTTGTCATATTTAACGTGCAAACAAACAGATTTGATGATATTATGTGATAGTTTTAAGTGTTACACTTTGTGGGGTGTTACACTTAAAACAAGGTAGGATAAAATTAGATTAAGTGTAGTCTTGTTAATTTGATGAATTGACGACGATACTATGGGGACTGAACTTTTGAGGCCACTGTACAAACAGTGGGGTGTTACTCACTACACTTTTGATGTTATAGTGTTAACTTCACCAGAAAAGTTATTTTGACGACTTCACCATAAAATTTTCCATTTTAATTAGGCGAATAAATAGGATCTATACCTAATTTTTCAATCGGTTTGTTTACATGCATATTTTGCCATATTCAATTCAAATAATGCAAGTCAACATCATATTGAATACCATGCCATTTTACAGTTCAACTAGTTGATTGCGATTTTACAATTTTCTATGTCGATTCTACAAAAGTCCTTGAGTAAAATCCTTCGATTTTGATTGCGATTTTACGAGTCCCGATTTTGCTATTCCCTTTCGACCTGAAGTAAAGTCCCGATTTGACAACCTTGATCATGATTCTCAATCTTTCTACAAACCCTTTAT
>Ga0315913_1000529_pt1 | contig 34940 bp, 25 predicted proteins | sample MpolsnodulesMG_FD_207736 | JGI IMG/M metagenome (GOLD analysis project Ga0315913, IMG submission 207736) | Medicago polymorpha root nodule microbial communities from Los Angeles, California, United States - small nodules | ecosystem: Host-associated > Plants > Roots > Nodule | place: USA...
TGATTATAGGTTCACCTAAGGGATTAGGGAATTATAATTAGAAAAGAGGGCTTAGGATCAAGGGATTGACCTAAGCTATTTTGTTAATTTGTCGTTAACTTTATAACATTCGTAGACTTAAGAAACATGTTGCTAATGAGCGATGAGCAAATGAATCGAATGACCTAGTCATCTCTCCATATTATTTGTTAAACCAATTTTTCCTTAACCATTTTATTTTAACTTGCAAATCAAACCAATCACCTCAGTGCACCCCCTGTTTTACAAACATCGTTAATAATAATGACATTCTCGAGTAGAAGTTGAAACAGTCCCTGTAGATACAAATCTTATAAATTTTATTATTTCGATATGAGTTAGTACACTTGCTAATTTTCTATCAAGTATGCACAACCCTAGACGCATATTGCATAACATCCAAGCACGTGAAAAACAACCGGAGCATGTTGGCACAAAAATTCTACTACTTTGCATGATCGTGCAATTTGTAATCTTGTGATTCTCTATGTAAAGATAACAATGGATCGCATTGCGAGCCGGTCTCTTTGTAATGGAAAATTTTACAATATAAAATGTACTTGTTTGTACTTCACCGAAGTAGGAGACTATCTCACAATGCATAAATAATTGAACAAATTGTAATTCAGACATTTCCCATCATCATAGTACGCCTCAGCCTCAATAACTTCCGAGCAATATTATTCTTCAAACAATCAACACACTTAACCGAAAGAAATGAAATACAACAAAACTACGAGAATTGTCTAATTGGGGAGAATATTAACAAAAATATACCTTATTCTCAAGCTTCACTCAGAGAGGGAAGTGTAATTTACTAAAATACGATTTGGTCAGATGTATGATTTATTTTTGTAAAATCAATTCTTATTTTACTTTTCTAACATAAAAGACCTCGTTTAAATATTCGTGTTAGGCCACAAAATATGTTGGGACAGACCAAGTTTCGCTGCCTTATTAATTAAAAAATATGCAATTCGTCTCTGTAATTTGGGCGCGTTTTGATTTTCGTCCTTGTAAAAAAAATTAAAAACATCCTTGCAAAAAAAATTTGTTTTAAAAAGGTCTCTAGTCCCACTATTCAGTTGAAGTGTCATGGTTGCCACTTGGCTGTTGCTGGCTGTGCAATTTTTGCTACGTGGCATGCCACATAATTTTATTTTTTTTCTTTCAAGATTCTTTTTTTAAATTAAAAAAAATCTGAAAATAAATTTAAAAATCATAAAAAAATTAAAAAATCTGAAGAAAAAAAAACTGAAAATTAAATTTTCAATTTTTAATTAAAAATATTTTTTTTTTCAAAATTCTGAAAATTCTTTTTTTAAATTATAAAAATCTGAAAATAAATTTTAAAAAATCAGAAAAAAAAACTGAAAATTAAATTTTCGAAAATTCATTTTTTTTATTTGAAAAATATATATTACATTTTTGTTCGAAAATACTGAAAATTATATTTTCAAAAGTTATAAATTTTGAGATTATATAATTTTTAATTTTATTTTCCAAACATTTATTTCCAGATTTAAAAAAAAATTAATTTCCAATTTTTTTCTTCATATTTCAAAGAAAAATTGGAATTTTTTTATGATTTTTTTAATTTATTTTCAGTTTTTTTAATTTTAAAAAATAATTTTCAGAATTTAAAATATTTTTTTAAAATTTTTAATGATGTGGACTGCCACGTCAGGGCCACGTGGCAAAAGTTGCACAGTCAGCAACTGCCACGTGGCCAAAGCTATCCCATGTCAGCAAAAAAGTGGGGCCAAGGACCTTTTTAAAACAAAAAAAAATTTGCTAGGATGTTTTTTAAAAAAAATATTTACAAGGACGAAAATCAAAACGCGCCCAAATTACAGGGACGGAATGCATATTTAAGCATTAATTAAAACGCCAAGAATGATATAAAAGTGCATAGTATATAATTGTGAGCTAAAGTCGTAAAATATTGGAAACACATACTATGTTTAATATATACAACAAGAGGGAGAAGCAAGAGTACTACTAGACAAGAAAATAAAATGAATATCCCAAGATAAAAGGGGATACAATCAAAGCTTAAAATAACTATTCGATTGTATCACTTATTCTACAAGAAACAAGAAATATCCCTGCTGTTCCAAACAACATAAAGTGTCTTCTTATCCTTGATTATATATACACACTTGTTGAACCAATTCTCATAAAGAACAAAATATCATCTACATTAGGATATGGCCTCCACTTCTCCTAAATTCTACACCATCTTTCTGTTCCTCAGCCTTGCTCTCCTACTTTTTTCCACATGGGGTACGTCTATATAATTAAGCTATTGGTGTGTATTGATCAATATTCTTTTAAACACGGAAAATGTTTGATAAATTATTTGATGAATTATAAAAAAAAAATAGAATTGATCTACTAATACTAAATAAATAAAAAATGTTAATTTACAGTCAGATAAGTGGAGTCACTCTCATTTTGGTTATTATGTGTGCAGAGGTACGAGCAGATCAATGTCGAACTCGAAGGCGCGATACAACATGGGGAAATCTTTGTTTGGACTCTGAAGTCTGTAATAGATATTGCATCGGCTCTGAACACGGAGTTGGCGGGACTTGCATGCCTGATGGCCTTGGATTTGCTTGCTTCTGTGAATTCATCTGCTGAGCAAATCATCAACACTAAATTTTTGTTCAAAGCAATGTAATTTCTATTTCTAAAGTGTAATAAATAATAATAAATCATGGGAAGAAAATGTTCTATTTTCTTTCTTGTACCTGTTATACACAAACTTATATAAATAAATAATCGTGATGTGCAATTTCTTGACGTCGAAATGTCTTGTTTTAGAGTATGAAACAGTCGAATAATAATAAACAAGAGATATTTCTACTTAGGTTTTATCAATGTGAAGTCGAAATGTCTTGTTTTATAGTATGAAACAGTCGAATAATAATAAACAAGACATATTTCTACTTAGGTTTTATCAATGTGACGTCGAAATGTCTTGTTTTATAGTATGAAACAGTCTGATTCCAATTTCTTTTGCTTATCAAAATATAGCATATACATGACTAAAAAGTCAATGAAGTAGAACAACTCAAATCTGTAGTCTCATAAAATTGTGAAACAGGAAGGACATTCTCCCTAGTTAACAAAAATTGAAATTGAAATCCAAAACAAAATGTAAAGATAAACATGAACAAGAAGAAAGAAAAACACTCAATCAATCTCCACAACAAATTCAACAGCTCATGTTATTAATATGATCCAAATCCGGGTTGATTCTGCAAGGCGAAACTTGATGCCGGTGCAAACCATCCAAGCTTTTCAATGAGTTTCTTCATCATATCACCAGCTAAGTAAGAAAGCACTGTGGCAACAGCACCAGTGCTAACATAGTAAAACACTGTTTGAAAATATATTAAGTAACTGTTTGGTCTCTTGATATATGCTTTAGCAATAGAAAGCAATGTGATGCATATAAGTGAAGCTCCTGCAACTGCTGCTAGCTTGAAATCCTTTTCATCATTCTCACGGAATGTGAAGCCATATACAACTGGTGGTATTAGTCCAAAAATAATGAATGATAAGATTGCAATAAATGCATGAAGAATGAAATTCTTCCTCTGGCCTAGCACTTCATTGTATTGATCCACCACTTCTTCTGTGTTTGATCTTTTTGGTTCATTAGCTTTTAGTTCCCTAAGCTGCAAACATATAGCATAAGACTTAAGCAAATAACTCTTTCAATATTATATTTTGAACATGTAAAATCATGTAGCTTGAAAATAAAATATTTTGAAAACATAAAACTCACACTGTGACCAAGGGCAAAAAGTCCACCAATCAAGTTTGCAATAGCCAAAGCAACAATGTTCACTGCAAAATGATGAAATTATCATTAACATTGTAAGATAAATTCCCAAAAATTGACGAATTAATTCTCTTTCCTTTATCTTAGGAAACAACATCCTCAAGAATATTATCAAGTGATGCTACAAAAATATTTAGGAAATAAAGAATAATGATATATCATATATGTAACTTGTAAGTAAATTTAAAGTCTTACATGTGGCAGCATCAGCACTTGCTGCAGATGTTACAACACTAAGACTTGCTAATGATTCAGTCAAACCACCATACACAATACTTTTCAGAATCTCCAACGGCTTGTTACTTGTTGGTGCAACTGGATTACTATGAGTGAGAAGTGGTGTTCCTAAAGTTACAGGTGGAACTATTCCCTCAGCAGATCCTGTTTAACAAAATGTATAACATCATCTCATTGCAATAAATTAGATTGATTATTTAAGAATTGAGTTATGTAAATGTTCCAAAGTCATTTATCAAGAGTTAATGAGGATATTTTTGATAAAATTGTTGCATTTTTTATTAGTCATTTATCATATTTATTAATTTGTGTTAGAAACCTTAAACGACGCTTATTTTAGAACATAATGAGTATGATATTTACCTGTGGACGATGATCCCTCAACTTTAACTTCCAGTAAGTCTGAATGTTTGTTGTCTTCAAAGTCAATTTCAGGTTGTTTGGACAAAGTGGACTGAGAACCAGAACCTATAACTTTCCAATCACTATTGTCTGCAGATCCATTTTCGGGTTGCTTTGTTTTTGGAACCTCAGAACTAGTACCACCTATAACACCCCAATCACTCCAAAAATGTTTCTTTTTTGTTACAACTTGACCTTTTTGAGGTCCAACAATGACCACATCTTCAATGATTTGCATGGTTTGTTTTCCTGAGTCATCTATAATTTTAGTGACTGTTTTGGTACCTCTGGTTACAGATTGATTCACTTCCTCAGATTGACCAAGTATTGAATCAGCTTCATGTTGTGATGCAACTTTGAATGTTTGTTCAGTCACTTCAGGATTTCTTCTTTGGTTACTTGATAAACCTATTTTTGAGAATCGTGAATCAAATCTTATTAAGAATCGTAAGATACACTATTAGTAAAAATCAGAAGGAGAAAAATTAAGTAAAAACAAGTCACATTGTAACATTATAAGTTTTACATACGTGAACAAGTTTATATATCATGTATGAACCTCATAATAATTTACTATATCATAAATTAAACGACATAAAAAAAGTAGACGACTAAACTATGCTTAGGTAGTGATTTATTAAATGAATCGGAATTAATTATACTGTGAATCCAGATTCATCATAACAAATCGAGATTCATGATGAGATTTTTATTCATTGTATTAAGTTTTTATCGTGATGAGATACAACTAGCATATATCTTAAGATACTGATAGCCATGATTCGATAAACAAAATACGTTAGGTAAGATTACTCAAGAAGTTAACTAATCAAACATGTTCATCAAAATACATTACCTTGATCATTTAATTCTCCATCTCCATTAGATACCAATCCTGGGAATAACCAGCTACCTGTTCAAGACAAAGAAAAATTCAAATTTCAACCAGACTCCAATGTAATCGGGATCAAACCAACTGGCGAAACAATCAGTTTTCAGTTCAACCAGTTGAACCGACCAATTCAGTCTAGTTTCTAAAACATTACTATAAACTCAAAAAAAGTACCTATTGGAATGAGGAAACTGAAGCATGATGAGCATCTTATTGTATCAGGTTGTTGCACAGGTTGAATGTAGATCTTTTGAATGTACACCTTTTGGATACAAACATTACAATTAGGACAGTAGAATCCATGTGTTGGTGGTTTCTCAAACACCTTTTCCAAATAAAGTTCTTGTCTTTCTTGGCCATTTTCTTCTACTACGATAACTGTGCTACTTTCATTTGTCACATTGATCAAAGTAGAATCCTCAGGAAGAGGAGGATCAGAAGCAGGTAAAATTGTGTCATTTTCATCAATATCCTCTTTTTGGATGATCATTTCAGCATTCCTTTCTTTTATCTCCACTTCAAATTTTGGTTTTGTCTCGGATTCAATGAAGTCTAGGCCTCCACCTTTGAGTAACATTAAATTCATTAGCAAAATTAATATTAGTCTATTTGGGCCTCCATCTTTGATTTTGTAATATGACTCATGAGCTCTGAAGCACAGATCGGACACGACAGGGACACAGACACACCGACATCGATAATCATTTAATAAAATCACATAATTCAATGGAATCATAAGTGTCGTGTCGGTGTCAGTATCGGACACTGACGCATGTCCCACACCCAGACACTCCTAATCTAAGAAGTGTTTGTGCTTCATAGTTCATGAGTTTATTCCCATCGTTAAAAAAATACTTTCTAATCGGTTAAACTAACTTTGATTTACTAATAAAAGAGAGTACGTTTGAAAGTGTGTCTTAAAAAGTGTACTCTTAACACCCCGCTTATTATTAATACATTTGTCGCTAATGACGGTTTTACAGCAGTCTCATATGGAATTTGAACTTCTTTCTTTGAGATTACAAAATCAAACTCATAAGACTTTGTTGACATGAACATAAATGCATAATTGTAGGTATAGTGTATGTTAATTTGAAAGCTTCTTAATTTAAATCACCTATGAAGGGATTTAGATTCATGATGTGATAGTTATGAATTTCTATGTTCATTTATTTTTACCTTTTGCTTCTATGTAATTATTATCTGAACTGCTGGTACTGCTGCTGCTACTATGCTGGACAACACTCTTTCGTTGCAAGTTGATTTCTTCAACTTCATCAGTATCAGCTTCATTGTTCCATTGATTTACATTAATAACTTCCATTTTTCTCTGGCACACTCAAAAGGCAAAATGTCTAGCTGATTTTGATGTGTGAAATAATATTTAGCAACTGATCAATTTATATTGAAAATTTGACATTTGAAAAGAAAAATATGACACGTATTATATGCATGTGGCATGGTAGTTAGGTGTGAAATTACATTGTAATAATAATGTTTAATAAATATAAGTTTGATTTTGAAATCATAAGGTTCAGTTCCAACTAAGGGCCAACTAGTTCATACCATGAACAAAAATTAAAATTGTTTTTCAGGGTGCCATAGCAATCAAAAAAATATTTTAAAAATGATAACAAGATGTTTTAAGGGTGTCAGCAATAAATAAAGGATGATGTTCTTTGCACGTTATTTTCTTTGACCATTCAAATATTATTTTCGAGATAATGAAATAAATTATTAAACTTTTAATATACCCTCTTGTTCTTTATTGTCAAGACAATATTGCGCCTAAAGAATGAGATCAAATAAAATAAAAATTAGGATAGATAAAAACAAATGTTAAAACTCATTTTCCACGAATAGAGGAGCCATAAATAGGCTTAATAATTTGAAAATAGTAAAACATTCTGACAAACGCACACACACATAAATAAGTAAGTAAATAATGTTCTAGAATATCTTATTGATAATAAAAAAACTAACAAGGAACATCAATATTATTTTTTAATGGCCAGATTAGTAGGTTAATTACACTAAAAAAATTAATGCATTAATGATTATGTTAGTATTTTCTCATTTGTGAGGATTTGAACAGTACATCTTTAATTTCTTAACTCTTGAAAAGTACATTAATTGAATATGTGATGAGTTCGAAATTCAATTTTTCTGTAAACTAATAAACCACAATTCCTACATATATAGATAATATCGATGCTTCCATTTCTTTTCTTTCTCTTTCTTTTTTTTATGCAAAATATATAAGCTTTCTTTTTGACAAAGCTAGTATGAAAGCTTATTATAAAATTTTAAAATAAAGACCTTTTAGTTCGTGATTTGTAGGTATCTTAAGTTAGCCATCATTAATTCTTGAACATTGACTTCTGGTAAGTTCTTGGAATCTAACTCTTTTAAACTTTTTCTATTTAAAAAAAGTTTATTGAATTGCATGATTTATTTATATTTTTACACGACATATTTTTTATTTATTTTGACAAAGCAAGTATGAAAGCTTATTCCAACTAAGCTTATTTACTCAAAACACGTCCTGCCCATGACCTTTTCCTATAAGAATCCAAATCCAATAGGATCTGGACCATCAAATAAAAAATTGGGATGTAATTAAACCTATGACAGAACTATATCTATAAGTCTAACTTATAACCAATACCTGAATAATTTAGAGCGGTATTCCAATATAGCTAATATTATATCGAATGCAATCCTAAATTATTTAGAGAAGGTCAATGAAAAATGGATCCAGCTAGCTCTTAACTCATCTTTGTAATGCGGCTGAGATATTGAATGATTTAAGGAATATATAATACTGCGTACCAAATTCCTCTGTCGAGTATTTTTTTTTAAGGGAATATCAGTACCAAATTCTCCTTAACTCATCTTTATAATACGGCTTAGGTCATATAAATGAGTTTTTTTTTTTTTTTATAAGCAAGAGGTGTATTGTCGAATGGAGTACATGGGGTACTCTAACCCATTACAATAATACAAAGATGATGGGGGAGTTAACCCCGTTACAGAATAAGTTATAATTATTGACTACAGAGGCATTCTAAAGGATTATCTAACCAATTTGAGAATACAAAATCAGATGCCATACCCCTTTGAAAATTATTGCATTCCTCAACAGCCAAATGTTCCATACTGTAGCTAGCCAAATCAAGAAGCGAGTTTTCCGATATGCCTTTCCTTTCAACTGCTGTCCATGTTGTAGAAAATGTTATGTGCCAACAATGTCTTCATCAATAATGATTCCCATCCATTCATGTATCTCTTTCCAGAAATCAGCAGAATGCCTACAAGAAAATAATAAATGAGAGCTTGACTCTACAAGTTCTGAGCAGAATACGCAAGTACCGCTTTGTGAATACTCTTCTTTTAGGGAATTTTGGTATACTCTTATAAATTCAGGTAACCATATGCATATGCAAGGTCGGTCCAACAGTTATGGAAATTTAAAGCTAACTCTAAAGAAAGTTTTAATAAAAATAATTTATAGTAATTTTATTTAAGTTTTACATTATTTGATTTTTGTCCTCATGAGCTTAGCTCAGTTGGTAAGAACAATACATAATATATGCAAGGTCTGGGGTTCAAACTCTGGCCAACAAAAAAAAACATGATTTGATTTTTAAGATGCAAAATATTTTAATTATATTAATTGGTGTATCTTTTTTTATATATCTATGAGACTTTTTACCTTTTATTTATCAAAAGCAAAACTAGTTCATTTCATCTAGAATCAATAGGTAGATATAGAGAGGTACACTATAATAGGTGTGGGGGTTAGTATGAGATAACTAAGGAGGCTCTAATACAATAGAGGTCTGTTTGGATTGCCTTATTTTAGAGCTTATGCAAAACAACTTACGTGAATAAATAAACTTTTATGTATTATTTATAAGCTTGTAAATGTGCTTTATGAAGAGAGAAAAAAAAGTTTATAAAGATACAATTTTCGTTAGTGAGAACTTATAAATTAACTTTTTTTTTTTGAAGAAACTTATAAATTAACATAAAAACTTATTTATTTGCATAAACTATTTTTCATAAGCTCAAAATAAGCTCAATCCAAACGGAGCCTAATCAATTGACTTGTGGCCTAACGAAATACATTGTGTAATTAATGTTAACTCTATGATTTTATAATATAAAATTTAATTTTCAGCTTCCCTCAAAAAATAAAAAATAAAATCAGCTGTCATTTTATAGGCTTTAGTAAATTGTCCAACATTTTTATTTTATCTTGTAATGTTTTCAAAGTTTATAATCGGATTTAGAACTATATGTTAATGATATGATCAATGGTAAACAGAAGAAAAAAATACATGTGCCTTAAAAGTTTGATTATATGAAAATAGACTAAAATATTTATCGAGAAAAGAGGGTGTAAATTTTAACATAAGAGGATATTATAGTGTTTTTTAAGTATCTTTTTTAATTAAAGGCTAAAGATATATATATTAAACCAACAAAAGATGTCTCTCAAGCACAAGGCCAAGGAGAGAAAAAATAAAAGTATATTACATCAAAGAGCAACAGCAACAACAGAAGGAAAAAAATTAGAAAATTGTCCTTAAGCACATCAAAGGATCCTGCCTCTAAGTTTGGTATTCAAAATCAAATAGAACATAAAACGATTTTAACCACCAAAACGTCGTGCTCTTTACTTTTTCGAGAAGAGTTGTGAGCAAATCAGCCTTTTGCTTGAAAATTCTCCCATGCATGTCCTTCCATATAGTGTTCAACAGTGATATCCAAATGATATTGAAAACCAAACAAGAGTTTTTAGAAGGAAAAAAAACCCTAGCCTCCCACATTGAAGAAGATGATCTGATAAATTTCCATGAGAAGCCATTTCAAAACCTAACCATCCTGGTATATAATTCCAGAGGTGACCATAAAAGTCACATCTGAAAAACAAATGCTTGTCATCCATACAATTGCAATTAGTCGAACAATGATTAACAGAAACAACAATAATATTTCTCCTAGACAAGTTGTCCTTTGTTGCAATCTGATTTAATAATAAGCGCCAAATAAAGATGTATTCCTAGAGGGGAATCGCCTTCAGCCACAAAACTTGATTGCCATCCACATGAAATTTGACATCAGCATCAATTAAGTTGTTATGAGTGCTTTTGACCTTGAAGGGAATCGCTTTTAACTCACTTTGATTAATTCTGTTGTAAATATTTATTAGAGAACCTTATTTTATTTTATTTTTGAAGGAAGAGAACCTTTAATGAATCTTTTGCAATAAAAAAATATAAAAAGAAAGACATGTTTTATCAAGTAAAAAGAAAGATATTGGAATAATTAAAAGAGCACAACTTTATTAATTTGCCTAAGACATCAAAAATCTTAGAACCGACCTAGAAAATAGTATATTAAATGTTAAGTGAATGTTGTTTTCATTTTTATGAACAGGGTATATGATATTGATTTCGTCTTTCTTTCTCTGATTCATTATTAGCGGTTGCAAAATAAAGATATAAAGAAACTAAAAGGAAACTGCTTTAAGAAAGAAAATATATAAACATGTTCTAAATAAACTTGAGAAATTTTATTTCAACCATAGCATATAACAATGATATGCATGGCACAATAATACAAATACACACCACAAATTAAAAATCTATATAAGGCACAAACTAGAGGAGGCCTATGAAGTTATTATAACAATACTTTCACACTCACACATATAGATATCTATCTATAACACACAAGCCATATAGCAACATTATGAAATCATGGAACATTAGGGGATTTAGCAACGCTTTGAGCATATGGACCAGCTTCTTCTTCTGTGGCTTTGTAATAAAGACACATCTTTTGATAATCAGGACAAAACAAAGGCCAAAACAAACAAAGTTTATACCAAAACAAGCAAGTTATAAACGTTGGCGGTGGTGGGAACGGAAAATCTCCAAACTTATCAGATTCGTAAACACTTCTATCCTTTGGTGGTTCAGCTCCTCTACCGGCAGCTTCGGTTTGGCCGTTAAGAATCGCCGTAACTAGGAGAACTAAAACAAGTGAACCAGTGATTGTTTTTGCCATAGTGTATATAAGAAGTTTTTTTTCTCTCGTGTTTGTATGAATAAATTGTCTCCAAAATCACTCCAATTTATAGAACTTAAGATTAGAGGGATGAGAACTATTGATTTCCTAAAATGGAAGTGAATTAAATTTACCTTATCTTGAGGAAATTGATATTAGCAAAAGTTAATTAAGGTAGCTGAAAAACGTGTTGCAAGTTGCAACCATGGTTTTAAAGATTAAGGATAATAGTTTCCTTTTACTTATGTTGTTTAAGGTTGAGCAGTTTTTAGTTACATAAGGAATAGATAGAAAGTAATTAAGTTAAAGGATAGAATAACTAATGTGTGAATAGAAATATGGTGTGATCCAATTGGGCCATTGATTATGCGGTTTGTCTTCACTTGTCAAATGGAAAAGTTCATTCCATGTTGATATCTTTTCAATAGTTTAACATTCTTAATTTGTTGTGCATGCTTGTGTGAATGCAATAACTAGTTAGTTTTTTCTTGAAAGTTTCAATTTCAGATGAAAATGTTACTTCTTTTTATTTTTCAAAGCTTCTAAAAAGGTACTCGATGCTTTCACTAAACTTCGAAGGCGATTTTAGTTGGAGCAAAATATAGGTTGTAGAAAAATTTTGTGGGTAGGATGAAATAATAAGATGGGGGTTGGGTGTGAAAAATCTAGAATTGTTTAATATTTCACTGCTTCCATAATCCATAGTGTAGATGTATGGAGGAGAAGGATGGATGGAAAAAATATTTCTGCAATATCGATATAGTCAAGAGAGTAAGTGGTTTGGAGAAAATCGATGAACTCGAAAAATTAAATCAAATCAAACTAAAAAATTTCCAATATTGTTAGGTCAAAAACCGAACTAAATTGAAGGATACCGAACAAATTGTTTTGGTTCTCAGTTTTTAATTTTAAAATTCAACAAACGATTAACTGAGCTGAAATGTTTACTAAATTTATCAATCCCGCTTTGAATTAACACATACCAATATTTTAGTAACATTGTCACCCAAACAACGAGACAGCAAACTCGTTTTTCAATTCTCAAGCTCATTTGCCAACATCATCACCAAACTAAAATGTTTTCATTTTTGTATTATATTTTCTTTTAATATTTAGGGAAATACAAGGATGAGGATTCAAATTGTCCGACTTGTCATTTTTCAGTTTGTTTTAAGCATTGTAAACTTTTTGTTAATGAAAATATTTATTAGATTTGCAATGTGTATTCCATAGTCGTTTATATCTTTTCATTGGAAGTGCAATATCATTTGGGATACATTTGATTTTCTAATCATTTGCTCAAAATGTATTTTGATCATTTGTTTTTAAAAATATATATTCAAGATCTATATAACTTTTTTATTTTTTATCAATTGCATTTTCAAGCAAATCGATCAATTAAACTGGATTTCATCATCCGTGGATTTTATGTATTCAGGGAACTAAGTTGGAAAATATTGATGATTTTCTTTGTGCTACTCTTTGGGGCAGTCAAACTTTTGGTTACTCTTATAGACCCTCTGTGGGGGCTTCCGGTGGTATTCTAACTCTTTGGGACACAATTGAGGTTGATGTTTGGTTAACTAGGAGTATGGCTCATGTTATTATTATTCAAGGTGTTATGGTGAAGAATGGGGGCGAGTTTGCCCTTGCAAATGTTTATGCTCTATGTGACCCCCTCGGTAGGCAGAATATTTCACCTTGGTTCAATTCTTAGCAACTTTAGCAACTAATATTGGTGTGTGGGTGGTGATTTTAACGTCATTCGGTCTCCAACTGAACACAAGAGCAGAGTGGTTGGCACCAGTGTTGAAGATTATTCTCATTTCAACTAGTTCATTGATAGTAACGTTCTATTTGATCTTCCTCTTTGTGATCAGAACTATACTTGGTCTAGAGGGGATGGTGTCTCCATGCGTCTTCTTGATAGATTCCTCCTCTCTGAAGATTGGTCTGTTTGTAGGCCTCATTTTATCCAGCGAGCATTAATTCGCGACCTTTCTGATCATTGTCCCATTTTGCTAACTATGGATGAAGCTAACTGGGGACCTCGTCCTAAGCTAACTGAGGAATTCGATCTTTTAATTGAGGAGGTAGAGGAGTTACACTCTCTTTCAGCAGACTTACATTCCTTATCTCGCATCAAAACCAGCATGCAATGGCAGAAATCTAGATTACTTTGGTTGAAGGAAGGAGATGCCAACTCTAAAAAAATTCACTGCATTATGTCCTCTTGTCGACGGGAAAACTCTATTGCTTCTCTAATTGTTGATGGTGTACCTATGGAGAGTGTGGACGGCATTCGGGGAGCGGTGTTTAATCACTTCTCGTCGCATTTTCGATCAGTTGTTGTTGAAAGACCTAGCGTTGAGAATCTCAATTTCAAGATGCTTAATATCGGCCAATGTGAAGATTTAACCAAACCTTTCACTGTTGAGGAGGTGAAGCAAGCTGTGTGGGATTCTGACAGTTATAAGAGCCCCGAACCTGATGGTATTAATTTGGGCTTTATCAAGGATTTTTGGCTGAAACTTCAGGATGACTTTATGTGTTTCATCTCAGATTATCAAAGGAATGGGAAGTTATCAAAAGGTATCAACAATACTTTCATTGCCTTAATTCCTAAGGTTGTGAGACCTCAACGCCTAAATGATTTCAGACCCATCTCTATGGTCGGAAGTTTATGCAAAGTTCTCTTTAAGGTTCTCACCAATAGATTGCGTTGGGTTATGCCTAGTATAATTTTAGAAACACAGTCTGCTTTTATTCGTGGTCGACAAATTCTTGACAGAATCTTGATTGCTAATGAGTTGCTGGAAGATGCTAAGCGTATGAAAAAAGACTTACTTCTTTTCAAAGTTGATTTTGAGAAGGCTTTTGATTCAATTGATTGCTCCTATCTGGAAGCAGTTATGAAAAAAAATGAATTTCCCTACCTTATGGCGTAAGTGGATTAGGGAATGCATTAGCACATCATCTGCTTCGGTTCTAGTTAATGGTTGCCCAACGGATGAATTCAAATTTGAACGTGGGTTGAGGCAAGGTGACCCCATATCACCTTTTTTACTTTTAATAGCAGCTGAAGGCTTGAACATTATGATGGATGCTTTAGTGGAGGCTGGCCTTTACTGTGGTTATAAGGTGGGCGCCAATAATCTTGCTCAAATCACTGATTTACAATTTGCTGATGATACTTTGTTAATTGGAGGTCGTAGTTGGGAAAACATTAGAGCTTTGAAAGCTTTGCTCCTTCTTTTTGAGGCGACATCTGGCCTAAAGGTAAATTTTCCCAAAAGCATGCTAGTTGGTGTTAACATTCATGACTCTTGGTTGGCCGAGGCGGCTTCTCTTCTTCATTGCAAGTTGGGCCATTTTCCTATCCTCTATTTGGGGCTGCATATTGGTGGTGATCCTCGCAAGTTAAAATTTTGGCAACCTTTGCTTGACCGCATTAAGTCAAGATTATCGAGTTGGAAAAGTAAAAATCTTTCTTTCGGTGGTCGCTTAGTCCTTTTCAAGTCTGTCTTGTCCTCTCTTTCGATCTATTTGTTTTCCTTCTTCAAGACTCCCGCATGTATCATTTCCTCTATTGAATCTTTTTTTAATTGTTTCATTTGGGGGGGAAGTGAGGAGGTTAGGAAAATTTCTTGGATTAATTGGGATACTGTTTATTCCAAAAAGGAGAATGGAGGTTTGGGGGTGCAGAGGAGTAGGGAATTTAATTTAGCGCTTCTTGGAAAATGGTGTTGGAGGATGAGGGATGAAAAGAGGAGTTTTGTGGTATAAAGTCTTAGCAGCTAGGTATGGGGAGGTGGGAGGTATTATTGTTGAGGAGGGAAGGTTTAATTCCGTTTGGTGAAACAACTTGATTATTATTAAGAATGCGCCTGGTGTAGATGGTGGCCATTGGTTCGATGATAATATTAGGCGAGAAGTAGGTGATGGTGCCCAAACTTTATTTTGGTGGGATCCTTGGATTGATGGCATGGTTTTGAAGAATAGTTTTAGTCGCCTTTTTGATCTTGCTATTAATAAAATGACAACGGTGACTGAAATGTATTCGCTTGGGTGGGGGGAGGATGGTGAGGCTTGGAAGTGGAGGCGCCGATTATTAGCTTGGGAGGAGGAGAAGGTGCGGGAGTGTTGTAATTTTTTTAACTAATATTGTTTTGCAGCCTCATATTTCTGACAGGTAGATTTGGCACTTACATGTGACTAACAAATATAATGTCACAAGTGCTTATAATCATTTGATGTCAACAATAATGTTGTCGCTGCTCATGCAACTGAATTTTGGAACAAAGAGGTGCCCCTCAAAGTTAGTCTCTTTGTTTGGCGTGTCTTTCGGAACAGGTTATCAACAACGGATAATTTAATTAAAAGACAAGTCCTTCAACCAGATGCTCAAGTTTTAACAGGTGGTTGCGGCATGATGGAGGACACATAGCACCTTTTTGTCTCTTGTGAATTTTTTGGGAAACTTTGGTACGGTATCTCTAACTGGCTTATTTTCCACATGGTGTATCCAGAACATGTATCAGACCATTTACATCAATTTGGCACCTTAGGCGGGTTCTCCAAAAGTATTCACAAAGCTTTTAACCTCATATGGCTTTCTTGTGTGTGGGTGGTTTGGATCGAAAGAAATGCTCGGGTCTTTAACCAAAAGAAGGCCACTCTTGATCAATTACTCGACAAAATTAAGCTTCAATCTTACTGGTGGCTGAAAGCGAATCGTCCTAATTTTGTTTTCTCTTATCATTTTTGGTGGTTGAACCCATTACCTTGTTTGGGCATCTATATGTAATGGGTCTTGGCATTTGGCCACTTTTTGATTTTTAACCTTTGATTATTCTGATGTAACTTGATATTTTTTCAGCTTGCTTTTTGGCACTTCTTGTGCTGATTTTCCAGGCTTTTGGTAAGATATTCCATTTTATCTTCTTCAAAAAAAAAAATTAATATCATTTGTTTACTATGGTCCAATTCCCCTTTTTAAAAACATTGAAAAGCGAATCAAACAAATTCAATATAAATTTGATCAGTTTGAATTTTTTTTTTTGGCCGAACACCGAATCAATCTCAACTATTACTCCCCTAATTATGTAGAAATTAAATTTTGAAAATAATCATGAGTTTAAAATAATCATGATTTTAAATTTCTATTTCATTGCTTATATGTCTTCACAATTCCGTCTTTGCCTCTAAATAAGTTGTTTAGGAGTTATGAATCGATTGTTTCGGAAGATAACTTTTAGGCAATATTACATTAGGGGTCCTTTATCGTATTAATTTGTAACACTTTCGTCCTTTATCTTTTATTTTTTTCCGTTTATCTCCTTTATCTCTCATAAAAGCACATATAAATCTTTTTTCTCATTTATTATTAAAAAATACATAATTTTATTTTTTATAATATATTTTTATTAAAATTAAAAAAATCCAGAAATAAGATGAACATGTTCATCATCTTCATCTTCTTCATTTGAATCTTCGTCATCTTTCTTGAATCAGAAAAAGTTCTACACAAATATATCTCCAAATATCATGAATTTATGTTATGTTCACCTCAAATCATCTTATAAACACAAAAATCAAAACCCCAAATTCTAATACACCATGCATAAATGAGACAATTATATGAAATAACCTATAATGAAAAGTAAAAGAATTAAAAACTAACAAAATTGCATCTGATTGTTGAATCAATATATACAGCAATGTTCCTACCAACTGAGCTAAGCTCAAGGGAACGAAGAGGCCAAGTTATTTAGCTATATATGTAATGTAACACTCTCACACTCACACAAACATTATTTATTAGTATAAATAGATATATAGATATCAATATAACACACAAAGACCATGGCCACGATCGCTCATCATGGAATAGAACTTGGAGTTTTTTTTTTTGTCGAAAATATATTTCATTCATTCAATAAGCTGTAACAACACAAATTACACCATGTGCAGATCACTACCCACTATTGGGGTGAAGTACAGAATTTTGTAAAATCAAACAGATAAAACTCTAAAGCACTAGATTTGCTCCTGACTTATACATCTACGGAATCACGGTAAACTTGGGAAGCTAGGAATGAAGAGAAGCAAACCAACATAACAATAAAACAAACACAAAGCTAAAACTAACCCTAGAAAAGAAATTTTCCCAACAAGACTAACATCACAACCCTAAAAGAGTTACAATACAATCTGGAAACAACATATCTCTAGACAGCAGACCCCGTTGTTGGTAGACCAGAGCTACTTCGACGGTACGAGAGAGAGAGAGATCATGTTAACGATAACAGATCCTTTGTTGGTTGTGCCCAAGGAGAGAAAAAAAGTCTTGCACTGAAAGAACCTTTTCACATGCTAAAATCACAAACTCAAAGCAATAACTCATAAAACAATGGAATGTTAAAAATAGTAGGTTATTACCACCTTGTGTTTGCACACAACTTAACATATCTATCGCACTCAGTTTGGAAATCAATGCACTCTCCATACAAAAACTTACAATCTACTTGAGGCCCATACATTTTAGATTTGTATAAATTAGGATCATCTTTCCTCAGTTTGTAATTACCTCTTCCTTCACCCTCATCAACACTATAGGCACCATTCAGAAATGCCACAACAATGAGAACTAAGACAAATGAAGTGGTGATGAACTTTGCCATAGTATAGCAATGTGATTGAATATTGATTACTCTCTTACACTTTGTAATTTTTTACTCTTTTTTTTTTTTTTTGGTGAAGTGAGTATTTTTTTGGTGAAGAAATTGTCACCAAAATCACTCCAATTTATAGGACTAATAATAATTACCTTAAATGAGAAGTGAATCAATTAAACCGTGTGGTGTGGAGCCATGCTCTTAAATATATTAACATGTGGTTTGGTTTCCTTTTAGGGCTGTCGTTTAAGGTTGACTAGCTAATTAATCGACCAAAAGGAGTAATAAATAGTGTCCTTTGAGGTAAATGATATAGCATAACTGGTTAACCAAATTGAAATTTTAAGGTGATATCCCTTGGGCCATTTTAATAGTTGCACTCACTTGTAAAATGGAGAAGGGCTGCTTTCAAGACTTCACGTGGCATGATTTCTATCTTTAACAGTCTTTTGTACTGACATTTTTTTATTGGACATATATTTTGTAATCATTCTTAATAAAACTTCTCTCTGCCTTTAAAAAAAATTATTCTAATTAGCATCCTTAATTTATTGAGTATGTCTGTGAATGCAACTACTGGTTCTGGTTAGTAATTTATATTTTTTGCAGATGAAAATTTTCTTCAATATGAGAATTGTTATTATATATGTGTAGTACCCCAATTTTGTCCGGATAAATTTCAAACAAATAATCAAATTTGAATTTCATTATGTTTTCTCATCATTGTTAATTTATTTTAAGACATACAAAAATGACATAAAAATTTAAAGTCCAATGATTGAGCCCACTTACAAAAGGAGTCTGGAGTACAATGAAATATGATAAAAAAAAAAAAAATCATTTTATCTCAGAAAGTCCCTACACATAATCGACTCCCGAATCTAAAATTTGGTTTTAAAGACCACTTTTTCGTTTTAAAGGATTTTTCTGATGTTTTCCTTATTTTAATAAACTTTGGTGGCGACTTCATTGTTTTTCGAGCAACCCTCGAATTTTTCGGCCGCTACAATATGTATTTGGGACAACACGGAGATTGGTCTGTTGGTAATGACTTAGGATTTGAGTGCACTCCTCTCTTTTGATCTTATATGTCTTAATTCTCCAAGTACCAACAATTCATGTGTTTGGCTAATAGATACATAGCTTTGCTCTCGCTTTAACTTAGTCTCTCGCTACAAGAGTGTTGACAATTTGAAGTTCACCATTTGGTTAATAGATACCTCAAATGAAACTAATTATTGATAAATAGTGTATGATGAAACACCTCGAGGGCTCCTTGTCGGCGTGTTTGGTTTCACCATCGCGAGAACTGAGAGAGATCAAAGGGATGGGGGATACTATTGGACTAAAGTGATGTATAAGAGAGGGAGAGCAAAGGTACCAGTTTGGCAGAGGTCAGACGGCAAACAAGGAATTAGAATTCGGCAAACGACGAAAAGCTAGGCAAGGTTTCGATCGGGATAGGCAAGGGGAACCTATATGAATAAATTGGTATATGCATGGTACCATTGAATAATTGGATGGTGGGTATCTATCATGCCAAACTTCTGAGGCACAATTGTGCTCACTTCATTTATTGATTGAAACCATATGATGACAATTGAAATACTTTTTATTTTGGTTGTGTTTATGATTCATATTATATCTATCTAAATTACAATTATTTATATAAATAAATGTAAAAATATTAACTTAAATTACCTCGTACTAAACTTAACATTGTTAATATGTAAGTCTTCGACCCATCTAGGAGCGTACAATAACTCTAAAGCTTCTCCTTCATCAACACTGGTCACAAGCAAGACCTGCTCATTTTTTTCCAAAACAAAGCTTCTTTAATCATCCCGAACAAGGGCAGACCTAACTTAGGGCATGGTGTGACCTAGCTTAGGGCATGGTATATATCAATGATCTTTTGTTTTATTTTTCTCTCATTGCATGGAGTGAATTGGCTACCAAATTGTTATTAATGTTTTCCTTAAATGTGAAGTAAGTGAATTAAATTCGGGTTCGCATGAGGAATATTATTTTTACAAAATTGAAGATTATGTGGGAACCATAATATTATTTTTTTTGAAGAATGTGGGAACCATAATACTAAAGTCTAGATTATGTGGGAACCATAATATTAAAGTCTAAATAGAAGGAATGATAAATAAATAGTACTACTATATTACAAATGACATATGAATTAAATTTGGGTTTGATAAATGTGAGAGCAATAGTATTAAATTAAATATTTACCACGTCTGGTTTGCTTTTTTTATTGTTGTTTAAGGTTGACCACAGCTCATTAATTAATTAAGTAGAAAGAGTCTAAAAGTCCTAGCTCAACTGGCAAATGTCGAAATTGCAAGGCCGGACGTCGTGACTCGGGTTCGAACTCAGGACCTCGTTGTTGTGTGTGAGTTTAATATCAGTGGATTACTGCTTCATCTAAGACAAAAAAAAAATAAGTAGAAAGAATGTTAAAAGATGCACTTTGATGAATTCTAATTTTTTACCTAAATATGACATAATAGTATTTGGGTGGTTACTACTTACTAACATAATTTAAGCTTATCAGCGGTGGCGGAGGCAGGAAATTGAAGTAGTGGAGGCAATATTTACAAGTAATTTTTTTTTTTTAATGTGTTATGTAAATGTTATAAATCCTATTATAAAAAAATGTTATTGTTATTTTTTGGGTACTTTTTAGTGGACGTCCCAAAATTAAGAAAATAAAGTAAGTATTTCAAAAAAATACATCACCTAATTTTTTTTTAAGGATTACCTAGAATTTTTTATTAACTAAAAAAACATATAATAAACCAAGCAATTGCGATCAAGGGCTAAAATGAGTTTCATCAAAGATAATTCGTTTGAAAGATTTTGAGTTTGATTTTTTGGTGGAACAATTTTTTATCAAACTATCCTTACTCCCGGTTATCAAGGCCCATTTCTTTTGAAAAACAAAGGTTAACACCAAAAAAAATGTAATATTTTTATGACATATTCTCTCTAAAAGTAAATTAACACAAACAACACGGAGAAATGAATGGCTTTTTTTAGTGAATGAAATTAATGGCTTTAATGGGTAAATACATGTTGTTATAGTATCATTATACCTTATAAAGTTATAATACTTTATGCCAGAAAAGAACTAGGAACCGAAGCAATTAGTGAGAAGAAAATTATATTTATGTGTATACATGTGGTATAGAGAAAAGCAAAATGAAAGTGAGGGCACGTGCCTGCAGAGTTGGCAACGTAGCTCCGCCACTGCTTATCTGCTTCTGTTCTTTGCAATTGTAATTTTGATGTAGATAGGGCGGGAAAGTCGCATCGTAAGAAATAGAGTTTACGTGTGCTTGATGTTGTTTCTACATGAAACTTGCTTTTTTTGTTTGGTTTGGGCTCATCTTGGAACTAAATAGTATTTTCAGGTGGGATAAATTAAATTAGTTTGGAAGATTGCTCTTCCACCCCTAGCCCTTTCATTGCTTATAAGTCCCTCACAATTCCATTTTTGCCTCTAATAAGTTGTTGAGGAGTTACGAATTGATTGTTTAGAGAGAAAACTTATATTGTTTATAGAAGATAACTCATGAACTGTGTTCGAGACCTAACTCTTGATGGACCAATGTCATTGTGAAGAACAACACTTCAAATTGACAAACATTAGCACTTTTGTCGTTAAAGTTCGGACATAATCCAACAACACTTCCAAAAAAAAAAAGACTTTAAATTGACAAACATTACACAAATTGTTTAACTTGTGCACAAAAATTGCTTACGTTTCTATCTTTAATTAAAAAAAAAAATTGATTAACTTGTACATTGTATATGTCTCAGCAAACATGATTTTTTTTTATAAACAAAAAAAAAACTAAATTAAAGAGGATATTTGAAACTTTAAATCTCGAAAAAATTAAAAGATTTGATCAATTAGTTGATAGAATTTTGGTTAAATAATAATCTGATTTTGAGTTTAATTTATTTCCACCGAGAGGATATAAATTTGTTTAGGTACAAATATCTAATTATACGTAGTTAATAGTTATAACAAATCATATTCATCGAAATATATTACGGTGAATAGTTTTGCAGAGTTAATATTTCAATACGTGTGGGGTGTGCCCTATCAAGAAATATTCATTACCCCTCCAAAAAAACAAAATTCAATGCATGCATTATGTAAAGGGAAATGCTAACATGTGCTCTAAGAGTATATGTGAAGCAATTTAAATTAAAAATTATGGTTTTAAAATTAAGCCATTTTAATTTTAAAAATTCAAAATTAGTGTTTTTATTAAATATTTATCATTTATAGAATCCTTAACATGTACTCTACTTTTATATAAATACTTTGAATAGTTCAGCAGATTTTGTTCCATTAGAGATAGAGATATTTGGCTCCTATATGCAATATTCTTTTTCAAATTTATAGATGATGATTTTTAAGCTAGATATAGCGTTCCTGGTTAAAACACCAAGTATATGTTAGTTTTGTTTCTTTTGCGAACAGTGCTTTGATTTGATACTGTTCCATTAAAACTCCAAGTATTTGTTTATGTACTTGTTCTCTTTTCTTTTAATATTATTAGACAATAAAAACTGTATGAGACTGGCAAAACCTCTAATTTCAGTATGAGACTTAAATTAAGGGATTTAAAATATAGAGCTTTTGGTTTATGCATATGTAACATTTTTTGCTTATAAAACTTGGTAAAAATAATATTTTTGTTAATCGACCTAAAGTTTGAGTTTTAGTAACCTTACCTTTCGATAGACTCTGATTTAAATGTTGAAATCGATGCTTATAAAAAAAATGTGAAAACTGAAACATGTATTGTTTGGATACAAGCCATCTGCTTGATCAACCCGTTGGGATTAACTCAGCTTTCTTTCTCTAATTAATTTATGTCAATAAGTAATTCTCTTAATTAAGATTTATTCTCTAATTAATTTTCTGCAAAAAGTAATTCTCTTAATTAAGATTTATAATGTGTTCCGATACAAACACACTGATCACAAGAAAGTACCTAAAAGAAATTATTTTATTTCAACATCGCATATAACCATAACATATAACATGGTAGCATAATACAAATTCAAAACACACAGATATTATATATCCTAGCTTGACCGAACTTATCAAAGAAAAGGCCAAGTTATTTAGATATATATGTAATGTAACACTCTCACACTCACACAAACATTATTATTAGTATATATAAATATATAGATATCAATATAACACACAAAGGACATGGCCACGATCACTCATCATGGAATAGTACTTGGAGGTTTTTGAGCACACAACTTAATATAGATTGGGCACACAGGAGGGAAAACCATGCACTTGTAAAACAAAACCATACAAGCTGTAAAATTAGGATCATCATTCTCCAGTTTGTAGTTACCTCTTCCTTCACCCTCATCAACACTATAAGTACCATTCAGAAATGCCACAACAATGAGAACTAAGACAAATGAAGTGGTGATGAACTTTGCCATAGTAGAGCAATGTGATGGATAACTCTCTTTACACTTTGTAATTTTTTTCTCTAATCAATTTGTTTTGCTTTGAAGAAATTGTCACAAAAATCACTCCAGTGTATAGGACTAATAATTACCTTAAATGAGAAGTGAATCAATTAAATGTGTAATTGCGTCAGGAAAATGATTTTCACAAAATTAGGGTATAAGTTAGTGTGAAAACCGTGTGGTGTGGAGCCCTGGTCTTAAATATATCAACATGTGGTTTCCTTTTAGGGTTGTGGGTTAAGGTTGACTAGCTAATTAATTGAACAAAAGGAATAATAAATAGTGTCATTTGAGATAAATGATATATTTGAGTATTTTTAAAGGTTGACTAGCTAATTAATTATACATTTGATTAACCAAATTGAAATTTTAAAGTGATATCATTTCGGTCATTTTAATAATTGTATTTAGGGGTGGCAAAAAAATCCGTGCCCGTGGGTATCTGCGGATAAAATCCGTCATGGGCACGGGGCGGGTAGCTAAACGGGTATTTAACTACCTGTTACTTTATGGACACGGACACGAATATGATGATACTCATGCCCGCGGATATCCGTACCCGTTAATAAATTACGTAAATTACTAAAATATCCATGTGTATATATAAGAGTGTGGTGCCTAAACAAAACCCTAGTTTACTATACGGCTTTTCAGTTTTCTCTGTACAACTTTTCAGTTTAGTTGTTCTTTCTCTCAAGACTCAAGAGCGTCAAAAATTTCTCAGCCTCTCCTCTACTTTTGCGGCCAGGTTTTCATCTTTTCCTTCTTCTCTCTCTTTTTTATTTTCTTCTTCTTCTTCTTCTCCTTAGCATGATTACTTGGTTATAATTTTAGAATTTAGGGCTTTCTAATTTTAGAGGAATAAACTAATTTTAGGGCTTTCTATTTGTTTTATGTATTTGAATTGATTTAATCTTTTTTGTTGTTTATTTCTTTGTTCACCATGAATTGTTAACAAAACTTTTTTTTGTAATGTTGTTTATGTTTTTGGCTGAATGACCTGAATGACATAATTTTGTTACATGATTCTTTTATGATATAGAAGTAGATCAACTGAATGACCTAAAGCTGCTATACTAAAATGAATATAATGTTAATTCGCAATCAGTAGAAGAAGCTAAATCACAATATGTTTCACTTTCCCTCAATAGTATGGTCACAGAATGAAGAAACTAAAACTAAGTTTTTGAATGATAGAACAAAATGAAAGGATACACAAACTCCATCAATATTAATTCTAAAAAGAATAAGGAAAACTTCATATATATTCATACTGATATAGTTTTAAATCCGAAATTTGATATAGTAATCGATCTCTTTAATGTGGCTAGCATATTGTTTATCTCTTTAGTATCATTGTTATTTTCATTTATATATGCAGATCATGTTCTTAGATATTTGAACTACTATGTTCTATTTCCTCTTAAAAGAGTTTACTAATATTTAGTAGTACCGGTGTTTAATTAATCATGATGGTATTTGCATTGTTTTAGTATAAAAAAAAGTTGAATTTTGCAGGTTATTAAAAATTGAATTTTTCTTTGTAAAAAAAAAAAATCAAAAATTTATGGGTACCCGCGGATATCCGTGGGTATCTAAATACCCGTGGATTACCCGTATAGAGATACCCGCACGGATATGGGGACGGGTACGGGTACCATATTTATCCAACGGGGCGGAGACGGATATCATACTACCCGTACCCGCGGATACCCATTGACATCCCTAGTTGTATTCACTTTTCCTTCAAAACAAAAAAATAGTTGTATTCACTTTTAAAACGAAGAAGGTCTGCTTCCAAGACTTGACGTGGCATGATTTAATTTCTCTCTGCCTTTTAAAAAAATTAGTCTAATTAGCATTCTTAATTTGTTGAGTAGGTGGGTGAATGCAACTACTGGTTAGTAATTTGTTTATTTTTGCAGATGAAAAATTTCTACAATTTGAGAATTGTTATTTTATATTTGGGACAATCGACGGAGATTGGTTTGGTAGTGACTTGGGATCTGAGTGTACTCCTCTCTTTTGATCTTATATGTTTTAATCCTCCAAGTGCCAACTAATTCATGTGTTTGGTTAATCGATACATAGCTCTGCTCTAGCTTTAACCTAGTCTCTCGCTACAAGAGTGTTGACAATTGAAGTTCAATCCAATTCAATAAAACGAATACTATAAGAGCAATTTTGATTGGATGAAATATACAATAGCAAAAATGAATGAATGAAGGTAGCTTTGTTAGGGTTTCATTAGAAAGAGAGGTTAAACGCGAGTGTATGGTGAACCACCTCAAGGGCTCGTTGTCGTCGTGACTGGTTTCACCATTGCGAGGACTGAGAGAGATCAAAAGGATGCATGGGGGGGATACTATTGGACTAAAGTGATGTATAAGAGAGGGAGAGCAAAGATACCAGTTTGGCAGAGGTTAGGCAGCAAACAAGGAATTAGAATTCGGCAAATGACGACAAGGCAAGGTTTCGATAGGGATAGGCAAGGGGAACCTCTATGAATAAATTGGTGTATGCTGTTGAATATTTTGGATTTACTTTAATTAATTATGAAAATATAAATGAAATATATAGTATTAAATAGTTAATGTTATTGTACTCGGTATTTATATTGGGCTTATTGTGAACGGACCGTGATGGGTTGGACCGTTCTTATTAGTCAGCCCATTTGAGAGGTCCCTGCCTCCACTGATGAGTATATAATCTAACTATTAGACACATTGAAAAAACTAAGAACGCTCATCAATAAGGCAGCAGAAGCATCTCTCAACCCTAACCTCCTCTAATGGCTTCTATAACAGGATCTTAATGGTCAATCACCAACCAATTAAATCAGGTACACATCTATTCTATTTCTTCAATATGCCAGGATTTGTATCTATGATTTTAGGACTCTGTTAAAATATCTTTCATATCCATGGTGCCATTGAATAATTGGATGGTGGGTATCTATCATGCCAAACTTCCGAGGCACAATTGTGGTCACTTAATTTATTGATTGAAACTATATGATGACAATTGAAATACTTTTTATTTTGGTTGTGTTTATGATTCATATTATATCTATCTAAATTACAATTATTTATATAAATAAGTGAAAAAATATTAACTTTTTTTTTTAATAAGCAAAAATGGTATATATAATCACACTAGCAGAGACGCCTCTTTAGCACAAGACGTACTAAAGAGTTAGCCTAAAAAATATTAACTTAAAAAAAATTTAATAAGAAAAAATGGTATATATAATGACGCTAGCAGAGACGCCTCTTTAGCACAAGACGTACTGAAGAGTTAGCCTAAAAAATATTAACTTCAATTTGTTTTTAATAAGCAAAAATGGTATATATAATCACACTAGCAGAGACGCCTCTTTAGCACAAGACGTACCAAAGAGTTTGCCTAAAAAATATTAACTTAAATTACCTCGTGTTAAATTTAGCATTGTTTAGTCTTTGACCCATCTAGGAGCGTACAGTAACTCTAAAGCTCCTCCTTCATCAACACTGGTCACAAGCAAGACCCGCTCATTTTCTTCCAAAGCAAAGCTCCCTTAATCATCCCGAACAAGGGCAGACCTAGCTTAGGGCATGGTATATATCAATGATCTTTTGTTTTATTTTTTTCTGATAGCATGGAGTGAATTGGCTACAAAATTGCTTCTAATATTTTCCTTAAATGTGAAGTAAATGAATTAAATTCGGGTTTCGTGAGGAATATTATTTTTACAAAATTGAACACTATGTGGGAACCATAATATTAAAGTTTAAATAGAAGGAATGATAAATAAATAGTACTACTATATTACAAAGAAAAATGCTAAATATCGCAAGAAATTCTCCCATGAATCCTTCACGAGTGTACAACACTGCTTGCCATTTTTTCCCATCAAATCCGGAATTAGTGGGATATACCAGTTTTACCCTTTTTTATTAACATAAAAGCACCTTCGTGAAATTTTGCGAGTTGTATTACAAATGACATAGGAATTAAATTTTGGTTTGATAAATGTGACAGGGAGAACAATAGTATTAAATTAAATATTTACCACGTGTGGTTTGCTTTTATGATTGTTGTTTAAGGTTGACCAGCTCATTAATTAATTAAAAATAAAGAATGATAAATAGTCTAATATGAATAAATGACATAAATTAAGGATACGTTTAAGGTTGGTGGTGGACATATGTAGTATCAAAGATGCAGGTGGATGAATTCTAATTTTCATCCTAAGTATGACATAATGGTATTTGGGTGGTTACTATAATTTAGGCTTATCTGGTTCCTCATCTTTGCAATTGTAATTTTTTTTTAGATAGGGCGGGAAGTCACATTGTAAGAATAGAGTTTACGTGTGGTTGATGTAGTTTCTACATGAATCTTGCTGTTTTTGTTTGGTTTAGGCCACCTTGGGACTAAATAATAGTTTCAGATGGAATAAATTAAGTTTGGAAGATTTCTCTTCTAAATTGCTTATAAGTCATCACAATTCCGTTTTTGTCTCTAAATAAGTCGTTCAGGAGTTGCGAATCAATTGTTTCGGAAGATAACTGTTATTGAATACGGAACATAACTTCTGTAGTTGTTGGTGACGTAGCTTCCGATGGACAAGTGTCATTGTGAACGACAATACTTCAAATTGACAAATATAAGCATTTTTGTCGTTAAAGATGGGACATAATTCAAAACGCTTAAAAAAAACTACAAATTGACAAAATTACACAAACTATATTGCTTAACTTGTACACAAATTGCTTATGTTCTATCTTTAATTTTTTAAAATTGCTTTAACTTGTACATTGTATATGTCTCAGCAAACATAATTTTTTATTAAAAAAAAACTAAATAAAAGAGGATATCTTGAAAAAATTAAGAGATTTAGTCAAGTTGATAGAATTTTGCTTAAATAAAAAATAATCTGATTTTGAGGTTAAGTTATTTATATGTACCGTGAGGATATAAATTATACGTAGTTTTATTTTTTTTAGGGATATATATACGTAGTTATAACCAATCATATTCATCGAAATATATTACGGTAAATAGCACGTGTGTCTATCAAAAAGAACATACGTACATGCATTATGTAAATACTTTGAATATTTCAGGAGATTTTGTTCCATTAGATAAAGAGAGATATCTGGCTCCATAAGCAATATTCTTTTTCAAATTTTATAGATAATGATTTTTAAGCAAGATACTACGTTCATGGTTGAAACTCCAAGTATATGTTAGTTTTTTGCTTTTGTGAACAGTGCTTTTATTTATTAAGAACATGAGTATTTCATATTAACTTATTCTCTTTTCTTTTTATAATGTTAGACAAAAAGAAACTGTTGATGCCTCAATATAATACAGACCAAACCCTTAATTTCAGAAAGAAACTTAAATTAAGGTCGTCCGATCATTTTCAATAGTAAGTGGAGCTTAAAACAAGTTTTAAAATATAGAGCTTTTTCTTTATGCATATGTAACTTTTTTGTTTATAAAACTTAGTAAAAAATATTATTTTCGTTAATCGACCTAAAATTTGAGTTTCAATAACCTTACCCTTCGATGGACCCGAATTTAAATGTCAAAACTGATGCTTATAAAAAAAATTATGAAACGGAAACATGCATTGTTGGATACAAGCCATCTGCTTGATCTGCCCGTTGGGATTAACTCGGCTTTCTTTCTCTAATTAATTTTTGTCAAAAAGTAATTCTCTTAAATAAGATTTATTCTCTAATTAATTTTCTGCAAAAAGCAATTCTATTAATTAAGATTTATAATGTGTTCCGATACAAACCCATTGATCACATAAAAGAAATTATTTTATTTCAACATCGCATATAACCATAACATATAACATGGTACCATAATACAAATTCAAAACACACAAAGATATTATATATCCTAGCTTGACCAAACATACCAAAGAAGTTAAGAAGAGGCCAAGTTATTTAGCTATATATGTAATGTAACACTCTCACACTCACACAAACATTATTTATTAGTATAGATATAGATGTATAGATATCAATATATCACTCATCATGGAAGAGTACTTGGAGGTTTTTGACCACACATCTGATTATAGAGAATGCACGCAGGAGGGAAAACCAAGCACTTGTAATACAAAATCAAACAATCTATTGGAGGCCCAAACTTTTCAGATTTGTATAAATTAGGATCATCTTTCCCCAGTTTGTAATTACCTCTTCCTTCACCCTCATCAACACTATAGGCACCATTCAGAAATGCCACAACAATGAGAACTAAGACAAATGAAGTGGTGATGAACTTTGCCATAGTATAGCAATGTGATTGATTACTCTCTTAGACTTTGTTATTTTTTTCCTCTAATCAATTTGTTTTGCAATGAAGAAATTGTCACAAAAATCACTCCAATTTATAGGACTAAGAATTACCTTAAAGGAGAAGTGTATCAATTAAATGTGAAATTGCGTGAGGAAGATGATTTTCACAAAATTAGGGTATAAGTTGGTGTGAAAACCGTGTGGTGTGGAGCCCTGGTCTTAAGTATATCAACATGTGGTTTCCTTTTAGGGTTGTGGGTTAAGGTTGACTAGCTAATTAATTGAACAAAAGGAATAATAAATAGTGTCATTTGAGGTAAATGATATAATTGAGTATTTTAAAGGTTGACTAGCTAATTAATTTTGGTTAACCAAATTGAAATTTTAAAGTGGGTCATTTTAACTGTTGTATTCACTTTTCCTTAAAAAATAAATAGTAGTATTCACTTTTAAAACGAAGAAGGTCTGCTTCCAAGACTTCACGTGGAATGATTTAATTTCTATCTTCCAACAGTCTTTTTGAACTAACTTTTATTGGACATGTTTTGTGCTCTAAGTTTCTTCTTAATAAAGTTTCTCTCGGCCTTTAAAAAAAAAAAGTCTAATTAGCATTCTTACTTCGTTGAGTATGTGTGTGAATGCAACTACTGGTTAGTAATTTATTTTATTTTTCATATGAAAATTTTCTTCAATTTAAGAATTGTTATTTTATATTTGGGATCTAAGTGTACTCCTCTCTTTTGATTTTATATATTTTTATCCTTCAAGTACCGACAATTCATGTATTTGGTTAATCGATACATAGCGTTGCTCTAGCTTTAACTTAATCTCTCGATGTAAGAGTGTTGACAATCTGAAGTTCAATCCAATTTAAATAAACAATGAGTACTCTAAGACCAATAAAAAGTATATGATAGCAAAAGTGAATGAAAAATGTAGTTTTATTGGGGTTTCATGAGAAAGAGAGGTCGAACGGAGTGTATGGTGAACCATCTCATGGGCTCCTTGTTAGGACAGCACTACTTTCACTCACCCCAAAAATTCCTTTTCTATTTTTCTCTGCTTTAGTACGGTACTCACTTTGGACCATGTTTTTTATGAGGGTTTGGGCTTCATGGTCAGTTTTTACTCTCATGCTTCCTTCAGCTGAGACATCTAAAAGCATTCTATGGCTATGTTTCAACCCCTCAGTGAAAAGCTACAGTTGGGTTTTCTCACTCAAGTCATGTATCGGACACCTATTAAGCAAAAGTTTAAACCTCTTTCACGCATCATACAACAACTCGTTTTCCCCTGCTTAAAGTTAGTGATCTCGTGTTTTTTCTCCCAATATCTAGACATATATAGGAAAAAATATCTCCAAGAATTTAAGTTCAAGTTCATCCCAAGTTTGAATGGTTCCACTAGGTATGGATAGCAACCAGTCTTTAGCCCTCTTAGTTAAGGTAAAAGAAAATTACCTAAGTTTCTTTTAATTTTCGGTTATATGGAGTGGTTGTACACATAACTGATAGGTCTCATAGAAATGGTTTAAATGTTCATGAGGGATCATGGTGTCTCTCCCGTCATATTGGTTTTCCTTAAGCCCTTGTTGAACAAAGGTATTAGTATCGAAGGCCACTGGGTTGGCTGGCTGAAAAACATGGGTAAGATGTCCACAGTTGGCAACTAACCCATAATCTCCCATCATAGGTCTCGCAGTTGGTGGTAGTGGTAGTGGACTACCTCTGTGATCTCCGATTATGATTGTTTCAGGTTTAACAGGTGTTAAATTAGTGTATTGTGTTCTAAAACTAGGTTCAGCTGATCGAGCTAACCGAACTGCTTTCTGATTCTCCCTTGCGGTCTTCTCGATCTCAGGATCGTGCAACAAATCTTCGGGTTGCACTCTACCTCGCATAAACAACAAACGAATATCTTAGTAGCGTTGCACAATACAAAATAATAATGAAAACTGATCCAATAAAATTTTCCCTAATTACGGAAATTAAATTGCAAAAATCCTAAATGATAACAATATTGCCTTGTTGAAATAACTCAACAGTCCCCGGCAACGGCGCCAAAAACTTAATAGGATTTTGGCAAGTGTACCAAAACTATCGAAGTAATACTTAAATTCATATCCACGAGGACCGTTGTTGACTTCTACTCAACAATCTCATTATCAAAAATGATGTATTAAATTTATGGTTGCCCTAGGCATTGGTTTTGTTGCATAAAGCTTAAAATAGAATGCGATGAAATTGGTTGGAAATTTAGATTAAAAATGGATGATAAGCCTTTGAATCCTCTATTGCTCACTGCGGATAATTTGCCTCTCTTTTCTCTCAAAGTTAACATAGCTTTATGATACGAATCCGCAAACGTGCGGTTCTATCGAGTAGTAAAAATATCGTTTCACAAAGAGTTATTGTAATTACCGATTTTGTTTTCAATGTTGATTATCTGAAAAGATTAAGTATTCAAAGTTCAACAGTTTTCTTGGTTAAAATTCATATTATAAAAAGCGTTTAGGGATCATTGGTTCGTCTTAATAACAAATCACAAACAATTCAAACCTATATTTTTATCTTATGTTAAATTCATTTTCTGGGGACGAGTTTCTCTATTATATTACATGTTTCCTTTAAGAATACACGAATGTATTTCAATAACAACCAAACCTATTATCATGGTTGGATGTCATTGAAATCCTTTAAGTGTGAAACTTATGGTCTCAAGGTTTACAAAACTATTCTCATGTTTTGCTTACCTTGTTTAATCTCATTTGTTCTAATATCAATCTTCATCTTTCGATCCTTCGATTGATATTTTAAATATAACTTAAAAAAGATGAGAATAGATTAGAAAACGAATTTATATAAGACAAAGTTCTAGACTTGGCTTGAATAGGATTTAATCATTAGACTCATCCTATAATCCCAAGACTAAAAGGGTCTACTCACTCATATTCATTGTAGACAAAAAGTAGTAATTAAAAGATATAGAATGATAATGCATAAAAGTAAATGGTTGAATAATAAACTGCATAATTGTAAAGAACAAGGAAATAAAATGCAAGAAGGTAAAAGTGCAGAAAAATAGAGCAAGAACTTAGAACAAAATAATAAACTTTGATTGCAATTTAAACAAGTTCACAAGATATTCCAAGGTAGTTTACAAGTCTCATATAACCCTAGATATAGCCTATAACCTTAGACAATGTATTAAACTCGCATTACAAGGCATTAATAGGAAAAAAAACCAAGAGTTTTCATCATTAAAAAGTGTCTGCATAACGTGCACGATCGTGCTAATAAGGCACACGATCGTGCTTGATTTAAAATGCCAAAATTGGGCTTCTGAAGGGCTGCACGGTCGTGCGGCTGATGCGCACGGTCCGTGCGTGACATTCGCAGTTGATGGGCAAGGTTTGATCAAAAAGGGACGCACGATCAGTGCAAAGTGAGGCACGGCCGTGCCACTTGAAAATGGCATGGAAACTTGATTTTTCTGCTTTTTCCTGGTTCTTTATCCATGCTTTTGTTCCAAAGACTTGTTCAACATTATTTTTATCTTGAAAATAAAACATAAACTTTGAAGTAAACTAGTTCTAAAAACATCATAAATTGTGGCTTATCAAACTCGCTCATGCTTAAATCTTTACTAGTGTTTTTCAAGATTCTTTTTCAACCCAACAACAAGTTTCAATCGAGTGTGTGTGTGGAGTCTAGCTTTTTATTGCTCCTGTGTAAATGGTACTATGAGGAACAAACTAAAAGGTATTATGAGTGTGTGCGGTTTTTTACCTTTATCATTTAAAAAGTGTAACAAACTAGATGAGTATATTTATACTTACTTTTTCATTATCTCAATTATACCCTTAAACAACTTTTTCTATAATAAAAATTGTTGTTGGTGTCATTAAAAAAAAGAATTTAGATTATATTTTTTTATTATATTAATTGTTGGTGTCATTGAAACAAATAATCATGGTTAGTTTGGTGTGTTATAACTTGAAAGCAACAAACATTTAAATTTTTAATTTTAATCAAAATCAAAATGTCATAAAAAAACACCGTTCTTAATTTTTAAACGTTAGCGCAATAAAAAGAGCGGAAAAACGGGCATGTGAGTGTCTGTCTTTTTGCTGGTATATAATAAAGAAAGTGGCATATTTTGGGATGACTTTTTCTTCTTCAAGTTATACTCTTAAGCAAATTTAACAATAAGAATGTTATTTTATTGGTGACATTAAAAAAGATAAGAATTTTTTTTGAAGAAAAATATAAGAATTTATATTATATTTGTTACAATATAAATATAAAAGTGCAAAATATCTACTATCTATAAGTGTAGTTTTAATTAAAATCAAATAAACTTTGATCTGAATTTCATAAAAACTAACTATTCCAAAATTTGTGGCACTTATCTTGTAATGTTAGTTATAACACACAGTACATAAGTCCTCGTAGAATAACCGTCAAGGAATATTTGATTTAACGGAAGCTCTCTCTACTCTAAGGGTCCGTTTGGTTCGAGAATTAGGAGGGGAGGGGAGGGGAGGAATTTTATCGAAGGAGAGGGGAGGGGAGATATTTTAATTAAAAGTGTGTTTGGTTCACAAGGGGAGGGGAGGGATTTTAAAATTATTTTACTGTTTTACCCTTAAACTTAATTAAATAAGGATAATAAAGTAACAAAACAATAACGATGTAATTTATAACAACACGATGTAGACGATGGAATAATGAATTAGTAATAGGGTTTTACAATGAGTAATAAAAGTTGTTACAAGGAAAAATTCTCAATAATATACAATAAAAAGTTGTTACAAGAAAAAATTGTTAATAATATGTAATAAAAGTTGTTACAAGATAATATAACCTATAACCTAATAATAGTAAAAGTTGTTTCAAGGATAATATAACATAATAATAATAATAAATGTTGTTACAAGGATAATATTG
>Ga0315913_1000531_pt1 | contig 34935 bp, 27 predicted proteins | sample MpolsnodulesMG_FD_207736 | JGI IMG/M metagenome (GOLD analysis project Ga0315913, IMG submission 207736) | Medicago polymorpha root nodule microbial communities from Los Angeles, California, United States - small nodules | ecosystem: Host-associated > Plants > Roots > Nodule | place: USA...
CACCTCAAGTTATCACATCACTAACATAGCATAGCAAGCATGTTTAATCTCTAATCAAGTCATCGACATAAGCTCATCATTTATCAACATCAATCAATGGAAGGATTACTCACCTTATTCTTCATTTAGCAAACTTAACTCAACAAGTACAATTCATCATCTCAAAGGTATAAGCAAGAGATTATCATTATCAAAGGAATCACCACATCATATATATATATATATATATATACACACACACACACACATATACAAATCTCACCTCATCAGTATTATCAAAATAATTGTCATCAATTCATTCACCAAGTGTATAAGCACAAATAAGCAAGACATGCAATTAGAGCATATATCATTTATTTACAACTATCAACAAGGTCCACCAATGTACATATACACCAATCACAATCTCTTGACATATATGAATTCACCGATAATATCACAATCAATTAACATATAATTGTCATATATACATTAATCAACATCAACTATATAATATACCTCAACAACTCCATACACTTTCTCACAATCCAAGTAAAGGAGAAGATACAACACCTTATGATAAACATCATATTCAACACCTAACAATCATTCACCTATCTTCATTTAATCATATGAAGCTATTCACGAAAGATTTATAAGGTAATTGGTCTTAAAGATTATTTTCGACAAAGTTCGCCTCTCATTTTACAACTTTAAAACAATAGAGACAGATGAACCAAAACCAAGTAAATAAACTCTAGGGTCTTGACTATGCATACACTTAGATCACATATGAGTGTAGATGAATATACATGTGCGTTTCATCGGCCGACTACGACAAAATCATCAAAATTATAAGTTACGACAAGTTCGTATCATTTCTTCTATATTGCAAAACCAAATCATTTTCAAAACAAAACCAAGTTAGATTCAACAAGACATAGGTTAAATACTCTTAATTGAACTCCTAATACTTTTAGTTTTGAAGTTTGGTAACAAACCATAAGTTTTGAGTCGACTTAGAAACGGTTATGCTGAATTTTCGTAAAAATTCACCAAGACCTTCTTGGAGTGTTTTCATCATAACTCAAAATCTAAAAATGATTTTCACGTCAAACCAAAGTCATTGGAAATCTAACAAAATTATCTAAAACTTTCATGTTTACACCAAAGGCCAATTCAAAATGGAAAAGGGCGTAAAATAGTGAAATATGAAGAATCTGATTCACCAAAATCGTGTCACGATTTTAGAAATCGCGGCGCGTTTTTATGTCCAGAAATTACTGAACTTTCTGCCAACAAAATCGTGGCGCGGCTGCAAAAATCGCGGCACGATTTTGACAGCATCATGTCCAGCAATCAGCTTTTCAAAAAGTGCGTTTTCCACCATTTCGCGCATAAAATTCAAACGTTAATCTGTTTTCAATGCCGTTTTCGCCTACGCGCTCCTGACACTTAGCTCTATCATAATCAATCAAAAAATTCAAGTTTCAACTGTCCCAAAATAATTTTCCAGAACCTCATATGAACACTCAATTTTCAAAACGGTTAACAATCGAATTTTCACACAAAACTCCCGTTTTCTCCCAAACGACTCGACTAACACAACCACAACATGAAAACAAAAATTCTACTAGGTTCAATTCCCTCAACCATGTCAAAAACTCAGTCTACAACCTCATGTAACAAAAGTTCATTTTGGTCCTTCACATGAACAACTTAACACAAACTTCACCAATTCAAACAACAACTTCACAAAATGGAATACCCATGATACAAATCAACAACAATAACATATCCAATTCAACAACAACTTCATTTGAACATGAATTCATCACAATCAACAACAACAACACTAATTTATACCAATTTTAGCAAAATCAACAAAGCATACATATAAACATATATTGAGCATGTAATTTCATCATCAACAACTTGATTATCAACAAATTCAAATACCCAAACATCTCATCAAAATACAAGCACGGATTTCATCAATTAAATTCATGATAATCACTTTATACAAATAAGCACTTGTGGGTTTAAGGAGAAAAAAAGATTATACAAAAGATTATGAATGAAATCTAACCCCCTTACCTCAATAAGCAATAATCCTAGCATAAGCTTCAATTAAGCTCCTATGGGTTCTTCAAGCTTTCTCTACAACCCCCCTCTCTTCCTCTTGCTCCTTTCTCTTTCTCCTCTTCTCAAATTTGTAAAAATGATAGTGTAACCCTATTTTCTTTAATGACCAAGCTTATATAGTCTCTACACATTGAGCTTAACCCTCTTAGTGTCTTAATGGGCTCACAACACTTATAAACCAACCCCCAGAGTTTCTATCCACTAACGGTCAAAAAATAATAACGATTCCTTATCGGTTATAAAATAAACTACTACAACCTACTAGTAACCTAATAAATAATGGTTCTCACTTGAAACGCTAAAAATAATCCTCACCATGAAATTACAAATTTACCCTTACTCACAAATGACTAAAATACCCTTCTAATACCGAAAACCCACTAAAATGCACACATAGACAATTAATCACATACAAGCATAATTAAACACACATAAAAACAATTAAAATTAAATCTAGAGAAAATCGGGCCGTTACATGGGATGCGTTGGAAACTCTTCATGAGGGAACTGACGATACCAAACAATCAAATATTAATACACTTGTTCAACAATATTAGCTCTTTCGCATGGAGGATGGTGAAACCATATCTTCCATGCAAATGAGATTCACTCATATTGTAAACAAATTGCAAAACCTTGGTAAGACCATTCCAAACCAAGATTGTATTAATAAAATTTTGAGGTGCATGACTAGAGATTGGCAGCCTAAAGTTACCGCTATAAAGGAAGCTCAAAATCTCAACAATCTTAGTATGATCACTCTCTTTGGCAAGCTAAAGGAACATGAGCACGAGATTATCCGTTTGAAATCTAGTGAGGAAAACTTAAAGAAGAAAGAGAAAAAGTATATTGCACTAAACACCACCTCGTCCGTTCCGAGATGATTATGTTGAAGTATTTGCGGGTGAGGATTGTTATAACTACATTTTAAATGGCTTACATCCTCCCGCAAATATGAAAGGTTGTGCACATCTTGTTGATAAGTGGTTGACTTTTTCGGACATGGGACATATTGTTGCTAATTATTACAAAAGGTGTGTGGTCGTGTTGACAAATCTTGAAGTTGGAAAATCAAAATCTTTTTTCCAACTAAGAGGGCCACCACTGCCGGGTAAGCAAAAAACTCCCATCATGTGCCTCGGGGTAATTCCGAATCATTTCGTGCTTATTTATTTGAAGAATGGTTGTCCACTACCTCCATCGTCTACGGAGTGGTACAATCACAAGAAAGAAGATGCGGTGACTTGGGAAGATGAGTATTTGGATCAACATGAGTTGTTCCAAAAGCTCATGGTTATTGAAAGTAGAAACAAACCGCTGCAACCACAAAAGGAGTCAAACAAAGCGGCGCCTAATTTGTTGGACACTCTCGAAAAACCAAAGCAACAATATGAAGTTATTGCAGAAGATGAGGAAGATTCTATTTCACTTGATCTTCCCTAATCACTTGGTCTTTAATGAGTGATTTTTTTGTCGGTGTTAGTCCTTTTTTTTGGTAGAAATTACACCGACGTATATCTTGGGGTCGAAATTGTAACGCCAATTTTTTGTGGCCAATATATAAGTAACATTATGTAAATTTATATAAATATATGATAATATGACTTTTATGTGGTGAAACTAGTGCATACTTGTTAATGTTTACGCATTTATGTTTACGCATTTTATGTACATTTTATTGATTATTACGTTTCGTTTAGTTACATTCTAATGCTTTTGTGAAGTGAAACATGTCCGAGGTTGCAAAAATTGAAGGCCGTGTTAGGTACTCCGCTTTTAAAAAGACAATTAAGGTTATGATAAGCCGACCGTCTCTCATAATGATTTGAAGGCACACCTTAACACTTATTTTGAGCATCTTGGTGAAAATCAATATACACGTCACTTGTTTGGTCAAATGCCATGCATAGACCTAGGAGAAGATAGAGACGAATACACATAGAAAACGACAAGCTATATGCCTTGGCTTATTGAAGACGATAGCGACGTCGAATTTATGTTTCGGAATATGGTGGAAAATAATACATTATATATGTATGTTCGTTCCATATGCAATTGCGTTGAATGCGTTGTTTAATTTAATGATATGTAATGAGTGGTAATGTATTGTTTAATTATGGACACTTAATTATGGACACTATGTAACGTTTTGATGAATTTCAAACTTGTGTATTTTGAACCAAATGTCGGTTTGATTTAATTATGGACAATTGTAAAAGATATTGTATTTATCTTATTTATCACTGAGATTAAATGTTGTATGAGTTATATTGCATTTGAAAATGTTCTGGTTTAATTACAGGTAAAAACTGACCGAAAAATGGCTTAGAAATGCTTTAGAATTATGTAGAACCCACTGTATGCATAATGGTTTTTTTCGACAGTTATTAGCAGCCGGTTTTTAAAATGACAATTTTCTAATTTCTTATCGTGTGCAGAACCAAAAAAATATATATGTTACTATGATATAATACGATGTATTTATCGATTCCTTTGATAATTTCCGTTATCATTTTCGTGACAACAACTCGCACGTGCCTTTTGTTGAGAAGTTGTCACCGACCTTTCTCTCTTCCTAAATCATCATCATCATCGCGAATCAATCTTCGTCGTTACGCGCGTTCATCTATTGTTCCTTTTCGAATTTTCAATTTCAATTTTACACTCTCAATTTCTACCGTAATCGATTCGATTTTAGGTTCGTGTAACTCATCAATTTTATTAGGGTTTCCTCGTTCCCAAAATTGATTTTTGATTTTAGGGTTTCTAATACTAGTTACGCTTAATTGAAATTTCTATAATCAATTATTATTCACTCTTTCAATTATATGAATCCGTTTACCGTGATTTTACTCACACTGCTTATTTTAACAAAATTCAAATTTTTTTTATTTGCCCCTTCATTTAGATATTTCTATATTCAAATTGTTGACTTTAGATTAACATTTAAATGAATTTTGAAATTGAATTTGAATATGAAAATTTTGACTTTATTTAGATTGATTTTGATATTGATTACAGGGTCTGAAGTAGTAGCTGATTTTTGTAAGTTATGTGAAGAATTGAGATGAAACTGAATCAAGCAGGTTCTCAGTTACCTGGACTAGCCCAACTCAATGGGAACGGACAGATGCCATCTTTAGGCGGTGTTTCACGATCAGCACTTAATATGGACCCTGAATTTCTTAGAGCACGCGAATTTATTCAAGAGAAGATGTAAGTTAACTTATTACTTTATTTGTTTGACCACATTCGGTCAGATCGGTATTATATTTAGTGTTTAACAACGAGCATTGAGGTGCATTTATTTGTATTCCGATATATAGTTATTGCTTGACTTTGAACAACTTATGGCATTAATGGCCTGTTTGGATTGGCTTATTTGAGCTTATCAACTGGCATAAGCTTTGTTAGACTGTTTCCGAGAACTTATGAAAACAGCTTATGACAAATTTCACAAGCTTTTTCTGATTATTTTCATAAGTTCTCCAATATAGCTTATAAAAAGTTTATAACAGCTTATAAAAACAGTTTATATATTTATAACATTTACAAGAATCAGTTGACTTTATTTTATCTTTTTCCATAAAAATGGCTTATGCATATGCGCGCTTATCATGATAAGCGCTTGTGCTATAAGCTGCAAATAAGCTGTTTATCCAAACAGACCCTATGTCTATTAGATTACACTCTGTCTATTAGTGTTCCGCCTGCTTTGGTTTTTTTGCCCGAGATATAATGTAATATGTGCATAAGATATATCATGGTATTCTTTTTCATTCTTGTTGATTTTACATAACGGCAATGATTAATATTTTACATTTTACATTCCAGCTGTGAGACGTTATTTCGACGGCATCAACAGCCAATTAGTGAAATGCAAAAAAGGAGGATTAAGGATCTTGCAAAACGCCTGGAGGAGGGCATGTTAAAATATGCTGATTCTAAGGTTTTTTCTGGATATCATGTTATTTTTATTTTTCATGATTAGGAGGGATTCCTTAATTTTAATTTTTAAATGCTCATTATTTATGATTCTGGAAGTAATTGTAAGGTGCCTTCAAGCTTCCTCCTTAATTTCAAAAACTTATTTTGTTGACAATGTTTTCGACTCGTCTTTTAGGAGGAGTACATGAACTTGGAAACACTAGAGAGTCGTTTATCTCTTTTCCTCCGACAAGCAACTATGAATAATCGCAGCCAACAGTATCCCCAGCTTGTTAGCTCATCTCCTATTGGTACAATGATTCCAACCCCTGGTATGTCGCATGGTCCAAATTCAAACATGGTTGTTGCATCTTCTATAGATGCCTCAATGATTTCTTCCAGTGGCGGTAATAGCGTAGTATCAACAACTTTCAATGGTGTAAATATATTACCAACTGGTGGCATACATGGAAGCTCCTTAAATAGATCTGATGGTAATAAAATGCTACAGTGCTTAACCAACCTTTTCACTTTTGTTTTCCTTTTTTTTCATTCTGAAACCTATTTATTGTAGGTTTATCAAATGGATATCAGCAGTCTTCTACCAGCTTTTCTGCTGGCTCAGTGGGGAACATGTCATCAATGAGTGTGCCGAGACCTTCAAGCCAGATGATTCCTACGCCGGGATATACAGTCAACAGCAATCACTCACATATGAATGTAGATTCATCTACTAATGGTAACGTCTTCTCCAGTGCAGAGTCTACTATGGTACCACTGTCACAGCTTCAACAGCAGAAACAGCATGTTAGTCACCAAAGCCAGGTATTGCCGAACATTGGCAGCCAAATGAGTAGTGGAATGAGATCTGGTTTGCTACATAAACAGTTTACAAACTCAAATGGTGCTGTGAATAGTGGGCTAGGCTTGATTGGTAACAATATTCAACTCGCAAATGAACCAGTCACCTCCGATGGCTATGCTTCAAGTTATGCTAATTCCCCTAAACACATACATCAGCACTTTGATCAAAATCAGAAACCAGTAATGCAGGGTAATCCTTCTTATTCTCGCTATTTTATGAAGGAATGATCCTAGGACCTGTACTCCCACCTAGTACCCATGTGTAGTTGTATCACCTTTTTAGTTAATATTGTTTGTTGGTTAGGTTTATGTCTATCTGGTGTGTGTGTATGTTTTTGTCCTTAGAAATTGACATATCTCATAATGGGTAACGATTTTATTATCAGGTGATGGATACGGATTGAATAATGTTGACCCTTTTGCTTCTGGAAACTTTTATTCATCTGCAACATCTTCTGGGTCTATGATGAACACTCGGAACACAAATTCAGTACAATTGCCATCAATACCCAAAACTAGCTCGTTGATCAGCGGTCACTCAAATTTGCATGGTATGCAGCAGTCTGCTCACATAAAGTCTGAAGCAATCAACCAATTGGAAAAGTTGAATTTTCAGTCTTCATCAACTTCAAGAGACGCCCTTCTGCATTCTCAACAGCAGTATCAGCAAAGGCCCCATCAATTTCAACAGTCAGAGCAGTATCCTCAATCACAGCAACAATTTCAATTGAAACTACATAGTCAACAGCCTCAGCATTTGGTCAATGATAATGCTTTCAATCAGTCTCAGTTGTCTTCCAATCTAGAAAACCAAGTGAAGTCAGAGCCTGGAATTGAGCATCATAAAGACGTGCTCAGTTCTCATGTTCCTGAACAGTTCCACATGTCTGAGATACAGAATCAGTTCCAGCAGAACTCATCTGAAGATTGCTCTAGAGCTCAATACCTTTCCTTTCCATCTGGTCAGCATAATTTATCCTCATCAGTACCTCAAAGTTCGCAACAAATGTTGCATCCACACCAATTGGTTGCAGAATCTCAAAATAAGTTCAGCTGTCTTACAGTTGGGGCTCAATCCAATTCCAAACAATGGACTGACTCACAAGATGGTAACCCAATGTCTAACAATAGTTCACACGACCATCATCTCCATGTGGATTTTCATCTAAGAATATCAGGAAAGGATGAAGCTCATTGCAATAATTTATCATCAGATGTATCTATGGGCCAAGCCGTTGCTCCTAGGGGCGCAGCTGAGCCGCTAGACCCAGGAAGTACTACCAAAAATGCACACAGGAATCAACAACGGTGGCTTTTATTTCTACTTCATGCTCGACGATGTTCTGCTCCTGAAGGACGATGCCAAGAACGCTTTTGTTCTTTTGCACAGAAGCTATGTAGGCACATGGATGGATGCACCCTGCGCCATTGTTCGTACCCACGTTGTCATCATACTAAGGAATTGTTTCATCATTTTATACACTGCAAGGATCCATGCTGCCCTGTTTGTGTTTTTGTAAAAAAATGCCGGCGGGCATGTCAACTTAAGGCTCAGATTCAGCCACCATCTGAATCGAGTTTGCCAAGTGTGGTAAATGGATCCTGTAAATCTTACAATATTACAGCCACGTCATCAAGATTGATCTCAAAACCCACATTAGTTGTGGAAACATCAGAAGACCTGCACCCATCTGTAAAACGCATAAAAATTGAGCATTCCACTCAGTCTGTTAATCTTGAAAAGGACAACTCTGCTTCATCTGTTTCTGCAAATTGTGATTCTCTAGTTTCCAAGGACGCTCAGTCCCAAACATATCCCAATGCAGAGAAGTCTATCTCAATTAAATCTGAGATTACCGAAGTAAAAGCAGAAGTTTTGGCTCATGCCAAGCTTAGTGAAATGAAGATGGATTCGAGTAATGCAGATGATAAAATTCCTGATGGTGAGCCGGTGAAGAATGATGATCCTGGTAATTTAGCTAGGCCAGAAAATATGAAAACCGAGAAAGAAGTTGGACAAGATAAGCAAGAACATGTGATGCAGCCAGGTGAAAATGCAGCTGGAACAAAGTCTGGTAAGCCAAAAATAAAAGGGGTCTCTTTAACCGAATTATTTACTCCAGAGCAAGTCAGGGAACATATTACTGGTCTCAGGCAATGGGTTGGCCAAGTAAGTCTTTTGCATATTCTTGTATTATCATTTTCATCCAATTTTTTTTAATTCCATTGGTATAATAATACTACCATTTCAGTTGTACTTTAAAACCTACTGCAACTTCTTCCTGATATAATAATTTGATAATAGTATGTGGACTTAAAAAATCATGTGTTGCTGGCATGAAATTCATTAGTGACCTTTGGTTTGATTATACATCCGTTACTTACTTTATATATTAGTAGACGAAGGTTTCACAAACTGAAATAAACTGTCTACCTCAGCCTTTCAGGGGTCTCTTCACACACTAAATCAACTTTAAAATTAAGATTGAATGAAAGAATAAAAACAGACCCTGTACTGTTTATGTATATTTTGATGTCAACAAGTTTTCAACTCTTTCCATTTATACAAGAGGAAAATTGTTATGAATGAGGAAATGAGTACAAAGAAAAGTTGTAATGACAGGAAGTATGTGCTGAGAAACATGCAGATTGATAAAACTATGTGCCACAGCAAATATAGTTGTGTTTCTAATTTAGAGAAAACTATGTCCTTTGACATTAGTAACACTATGCGACATTGATAAAACTATGTCCTTTGAAGCGGCAGGCACTTTACTCTACCCTAAGGCTTGCACCAAAGAACAATATACAGATCACACACGCCTGTCACAAGAATATGCCCTCCTTTCTGCTGCAAAAGCCTATGAATTTAGTTTAGAGAAAAATCATCAAATCTTTGGGCATTCCCAAAATTCACCAAACAGGTCTACCTAAATAAATCAGCTGGATACTATGATTCTATGAATATGTTGCAACTTGGGTTCAGATTTACTTTGAAGGCTTCAACACTTACTTTGATATACCCTGGGCTGTCTTTATCTCTTTAATAGCCAGTTTTATGATCTACAGTACGTGGTGTTATATGAGATATCTATCATGCATTTCATTATTTGAATTATTTCTTTGTCTCATCTGTTTGGCTATGTTTTGATTGTTGAAAAGAGATCAAATTAAATCGAGCCTAATGGAATACACTCCGCTCTATTTAACATCCTAGGTTAAGTTACTTCTCGTAAAGCTAAGATTTATTAATATATGGAAAGTGCTCTCAAGTGCCCATGGGGCACTAGTTAAAGAAACAAATATAGTAAAAATATCTTGGAACTTGTGTAGTCAAATTCTTGAAAGTGTAAAAAATGTTTTTGTCAAACTCTTAAAACTTGTTCTGAACACATTATGGTTTGGGTGTACTCTACTATTTTTAAATGCTTTTTTTTGCTCTATCTTATGCATAAATGTTTTCTAATTGTCTTTGGTATCAATTTGTTACCATTATTCTCCATTTTCTCGTGACAGAGCAAATCAAAGGCAGAGAAGAATCAAGCAATGGAGCACTCTATGAGTGAGAATTCCTGTCAATTATGTGCTGTGGAGAAGCTTACATTTGAACCACCACCTATTTATTGCACGACATGTGGGGTTCGCATCAAACGTAACAATATGTACTATACCATGGGTACTGGTGATACTCGGCATTATTTTTGCATCCCATGCTATAATGATGCTCGTTCTGAACACATTGTTGTTGACGGGACTCCCATTGCCAAGTCAAGATTGGAAAAGAAGAAGAATGATGAGGAAACTGAGGAATGGGTGCGTACCACACGTGCCATTTTGTTGCTTGTTTAGCTGTTTATTTGCTTTATTAATAATGTATTTTTTGTTTGCAGTGGGTTCAATGTGATAAATGTGAAGCTTGGCAACACCAAATATGTGCCTTGTTTAATGGAAGAAGAAATGATGGTGGACAAGCTGAATACACTTGCCCTAACTGCTACATTGAAGAGGTAGAACGAGGAGAGCGCATGCCATTACCCCAAAGTGCTGTTCTTGGAGCCAAGGATTTACCGAGAACTATTCTTAGTGACCATATAGAACAACGATTATTTAAGCGGCTAAAGCACGAAAGACAAGAGAGAGCAAGATTTCATGGGAAAAGCTATGACGAGGTGATTAATATTCTGGTTGTCAGAAATACATCCTGTTCTATCTTTTACTACATGGTTACTTTCCTTTTTTATGTTGGACATAAAAAACCGAGCTTTTAAAAATACTTATTTGAATGACCTAGGTCGGTTTCCTGTCTTAAGTGTGAGTGGGTGTAGTGAGATCCGTGTTATTTTACCAACATTAGTCCAGCCGAATAGCATGGATCTCAATAGACCCTGCCACACCCAGGACTAGACGTTAGCAGCATATGGCCAAATGCCGGTAGAATAACATAGATCTCGGCCCATTAACTTATCTTTTTTGCTAAGCACCCATTAACTTAGCTAGGATGTCTCTGAAACCATCCTAGGTTTTGGGATTGAGCCTAACTCATGCCCAAAAAATTAGCTTGCAAGGTGAGCACTATCCAAGTCCTATAAGAACTGTGTATGCCAATGTCTAGTTCTGAGTATGGGTGTATTGAGATCCATGTTATTTTACTCACGTAAGTCCACACTTTAGATGTCAAATCCTGAACTTGAGAAGACGTTTTTGAGAGTTCCATGTTGACTACAGATATGACCTATGTGCTTACTAGGCTTGGGTAGTTCTCATATTGCAAACCGGTTTTGTAAAGATGAGTTAGGCCTAAAAGCTTAAGATGCTATCAGAGTCTGTCTTAGATCTGTTACTGGGCCAAGGTCTCTGTTCTAGATGTCAAATCTTGGGCATAAAGGGTGTGTGGTGAGATCCACGATTATTTTATTTTTTAGATGTCGAGTCTTGATCGTGAAGGAGTGTACTGAGCCCCAGATTGACTAGAGATATCTTAAGGCTTGGACATTCCGCATATTACATGATGTATGTTTGTACAGGATGAAACTTTAGATCCAAATGAAATTTAAGAACACTCTTTGCTAGTGCATATTGGTTTCTGATGGATTGCTTATTTTATTTTCACTTGGATGTTACTAGGTTCCTGGAGCTGATTCCCTTGTCGTAAGAGTTGTATCATCTGTTGACAAGAAGTTAGAAGTGAAACAGCGCTTTTTGGAGATTTTTCAGGAAGAAAATTACCCAACAGAATTCCCATATAAATCAAAGGTAATCAAAACATTGTTTTAAAGTACATGGTTTTAATTAAATCCTTGTCTATAATCATGAATACTGATGCTCTTAGCTTTCAATTCCAGGTAGTTTTGTTATTTCAAAAGATTGAAGGTGTGGAAGTATGCCTATTTGGCATGTATGTTCAAGAATTTGGAGCTGAAAGTCAATTTCCCAATCAGCGCCGGGTGTATCTTTCATATTTGGACTCTGTGAAGTATTTCAGGCCCGAGATTAAATCAGTAACTGGAGAGGCTCTTCGAACATTTGTTTACCATGAAATTCTGGTAATCTCTAGCATAATGCCTTGCTTTGTAACCCTTTCTTGGAGATATTTTAGTTCTGGCTAATTATGTTACTGTAAACTATGTTCTATAATAATTGAACAAATTTTCGTTACGTTTTGTTTCTATGTAGATTGGGTACCTTGAATATTGTAAGCTCCGTGGTTTTACCAGCTGCTATATATGGGCTTGTCCTCCGCTGAAGGGTGAAGATTATATTTTGTATTGCCATCCAGAAATTCAGAAAACACCAAAATCTGATAAGCTTCGTGAATGGTGAGCACAAGAGATTCGATATAAGCAAAGAGACAAAACTAGTTTTATAACTGTTAATGTATAATGTGATATGTTTATTCATCTCTAACTTCAGTATCCGTGAACATGTTTCTTCAGGTATCTAGCCATGTTAAAAAAAGCTGCGAAGGAGAATGTTGTGGTCAATATCACCAACTTATATGATCATTTCTTCACATCCACCGGTGAATGTAGGGCTAAGGTTACAGCTGCAAGACTCCCATATTTTGATGGTGACTACTGGCCTGGGGCTGCAGAAGATTTGATTTATCAGCTACGCCAAGAGGAAGATGGAAGAAAACAAAATAAAAAAGGAACAACCAAAAAAACTATCACAAAAAGGGCTTTAAAAGCATCTGGTCATTCAGATCTTTCAGGAAATGCATCAAAAGATCTGCTCCTCATGCACAAAGTAATTCATCATTTTAAATATGCAACAATACAAATATTTTTAAGCAATTTGGATGTTACATTGTGTGAACATGTTTCCTAACATTATTTTATGTAATAATTTTATTTATATTAAGTTCTTGATCTTTCTTTCTCCAGCTTGGTGAAACCATTTCCCCAATGAAGGAAGATTTTATTATGGTTCATTTGCAGCATGCATGTACCCACTGCTGCATTCTAATGGTGTGTGGCAACCGCTGGGTTTGTAATCAGTGCCAGAACTTTGAGATTTGTGATAAGTAAGGCTCTTCAATCTTATCTCCATGTTTTGGCATATGACGCACTGATATGTGTCCCAACCGAGTTTCCTATGTTTTTAGTTTAGTGATGTGTCCTCGTACCTGTGTCATATCCATGATTGTTAGATTGACGTGTTTACTGGTAACCTAAAGATCCATCAAGCAGTTTCTAGAATAGATTGGTGCAAGTACCTTTGAAGCATCTGGTAGTGGATATTAATATTAATATTAAATCATTGCCTTGGTAGAATGGTGTGTGGTGGAAACTGTCCAAAATGCCATAAGACATGCATTATGGCTGAGTTATGGTTTAAATGCTGAATGGTTACCTGTGCTATGGAGCTTTTGGCTATTATTTTTTTATTTATTTTTTTGGAAAAATTTGATGCAAGCCTTATCCTAATCAATGCTCAGGTCTGTGATATATCCTTGGTATTTAAGAGACTAATGGATAGAATGATAAATTGAATATTAGTGATAGAACAATTATAAAGTAACTACCAGAAGTAGCAGTTACATAACAGAGGGAAATGAAACTGCCATAATAGGGATAATAAACTGCCATCAACCAAAATAATCCTCTAGGAATTAGAGGGTGTAGTCTATCCCAAACCAACCAACATACAAAATACCTAAAGCTCTCCCTTTCCCTTTCAAACTATACTAAATTTATATTTCTGACTACCTAGAGCAGTTACATACCAGTTACTGCCACACATCATTTAATAATAATAAAATAAATTTCCTATTAATAAAATAAACTTCTTATTACTAACAATACCTAACAGTCGGTGCTTGTGAATCTGAATGCAGCCCTCTATCTCACTCCCCTCTCTGTATATATGTTTCTTTTATTTGGCAACTATGTTTTCCACTGACTCCTTGTCCAGTGTCTTTTCTCGAGTACCAGTTTCACACATGACATATCTCTCTATTTTCATGTCTCAGTACCTCTCTGTTTATATGTTCTAATTCTCGTGAGGGAAGAAAATGATGTTTCGGTTTTGTATTTTCCTGTGTTTTGCTACATTTTTATTGAATGTATATCAGAGTTTATGACACTTTCAGCAAGTTTAGCATGCTAGAAAATATTTGAATTATGTTCGTCATTTATATGTAAGTTGCTAATTTTATTATTTATGTTATGCCAAGTCTTATAATTTAGTATGTTAGCTTCTTAACATAGTTTCCATGGGACCACCATTTTCCGCAACACTATCCACCGTATTGACATGGGAGTTTTTTTGGCATTACACTCTCCATCCTTAATTTCATACTTACACTATTTGACTGCATTTTTTGATTTGGACAGTATTGAAACTCACAAACTGCTGTGGATATTTCCACAGTATCATTTCTTTGTTATCCCAACGTCATATAATCTCATATGTATTCTTTATTGCCAACAGAACAACTTTCAAACTTAACATATCAATTTTAGTCACGCATTTTGTCATGCCTCTTTTTAGGTGTTATGAAGCAGAGCTAAAACGTGAAGAGAGAGAAAGACATCCTATTAATCAGAGGGAAAAACACAGTCTTTATCCGGTAAGTGTCTAATTTTGGCTTAAAAAGTGTGGTTCATTACTTTTGTACTTCAATGTTAGATTCTATTAGCACTTTGACTGTTAATCATTTTAATGTCTTCCTAATTCTTGGTTCTTACTCTCAGAAGATAAGGTCTTGGTCAAATTGAATTCTAAATTTGAACAAGTATATTGCATGTTTAGTTTTGATTACTATACACTAAATTAACTTAGTGAAATGCTTGCTCGAGCATTTTTCTTTAAGTCTTTTTGTAGGCAAATCGCGTAATTTGAACACATAGTCTTGTTACCAAAACAATCAATTTATGATTGCTACTGATTAGAAATCAATTTAATTTTTTTAATGAACTTTATCTTGCAGGTTGAAATTACTGATGTACCATCTGATACAAAGGATAAAGATGATATTCTTGAGAGTGAATTCTTTGACACTAGACAGGCATTTCTGAGTCTCTGCCAGGGAAATCATTACCAGTATGATACACTAAGGCGGGCCAAGCATTCCTCAATGATGGTCCTATATCATCTTCATAATCCAACTGCTCCTGCATTTGTGACCACTTGTAATATATGCTATCTTGACATAGAAACTGGTCAAGGTTGGCGTTGTGAAGTTTGCCCTGAGTACGACGTATGCAATTCTTGTTATCAGAAGGGAGGCATTGATCATCCTCATAAGTTGACAAATCATCCGTCAGTGGCGGATCGTGATGCTCAGAACAAAGAAGCAAGACAAGTTCGAGTATTGCAGGTACTGTACAGGATATTACTTAATGCTCCTGTGGTTTGGTATCAGATTTATATTTTGTGTTGTTTGAGTTCATCACATTGCACAAGATAGAATTAGGGATTGAATTATCAGAGTAAAGTTAGTGGTTCCTTTGTAGAAAAGGTTGTAGAGTTTCACTCTAGCTAGCTGGTTTGAGCTTTTGTGGAAAAGACGCAGTGGATAAGATGGAGGATAATAAAGTGTTAGGTTTGGGAGAACCAGGGGAAACCATAAAAGAGATATGGAGTCAAATGGTATTTACATTGGATATCATTCAAGACTGGGTATTATAGTGTTGGCTTATCCATGAAGCTCCTTATGAACATGTTAAAACTACTTAGTTTCATGATGATGTTTATCAATAACTGTCATAAAATGGATTACCAGTGACATGATAATTCTAATTTCTTAAACATTTTAAACTAAAAGAATCAAGTAAAAAATCATTTTATGTTGCATTATTAATGGTATATAACTTGTTGTGTTTGGTCACAATGGTAGGTAGGTCAATTAGTTATTACTAATATGGGAGGGAAAAAAGTGTATATATATTTTGTCACTTCCTTTCATCATGTCATGTCATCTCTAAATTTTTGTTATTATGTTTTGAAATTTGTGTGATGTCATTGTTTGCTTATCACCATACATGTGAAATTTCTGCATATATTCTGATGTAAATGAATTGTGTAATTACAGCTAAGGAAAATGCTTGATCTTCTAGTGCATGCATCCCAATGTCGTTCTCCACATTGCCAATATCCTAATTGTCGCAAAGTGAAGGGCCTCTTCCGCCATGGTATGCACTGCAAAACACGTGCTTCTGGAGGCTGTGTTCTTTGCAAGAAAATGTGGTATTTGCTTCAACTTCATGCTCGTGCGTGCAAAGAATCCGAATGCCATGTGCCACGATGCAGGTTTGTGGACCATATTCTAGCTACTCTTTAGTTTATTATTGAATTTGCATGTGTTAATCTGTGCTTTGGGATTAATTCAGAGATTTAAAAGAACATCTGAGGAGGCTGCAGCAACAGTCTGATTCACGACGTAGAGCTGCTGTAATGGAAATGATGAGGCAAAGAGCTGCAGAAGTTGCTAACAATGCTGGATGAGCAATTTGTACATGTAAATACGGGGCGCTTCAAAGAAATGTTCTACACATCTAGACACCTATGCTCCAACGGCATCGGTTGTTTTTGTGAATGGAATACATAGGGTATACATAGCCTCCTAGCCTTGCAGATTCGCTGATTGATGACCCGGGTTAAGTTGAACCATTTAGGGCAGCTTCCCTAGGCTGCAAGGGATTAACCAGGTCCAGCGGGGGTATTTGGTGGCGCTTCCTTTTATGTTGTCCGATTCTTTGATTTTGTCAAGTTATTTGTATCATCAATGTCAAATGTCATCCTTGGGTGGCAGGTGTACTATAGTCCTAATTAGTCTGAAATTTCTTTACCAATATTTATGGGAGGGAGGTTGGTTTCAATTCATCTCAGTTTTACCCTTTCAAGAGATTCACTGCATTTTGTAGAATCTTCTTCTTTTATTTAAAGATGAAAGTAAATAATTAGAATCACCCTGTGTTGCCGTTTTTTTTATCTATTATTTAATATTAAATGAATTTTTGACAGGTTTTATCAAAAATAAATTGATGATCTATGAGGAGTAAATTAAACTTGGAAAAAAAAATATTAAAAGAAGAGATGTTTTGGTTTTCTTGGAAAGTCGCTGCTTCTACTTAATAATACCTTTTCAAAAATAATATTATTGTGTCCATCGGTACAAAGCTTCCATCATTAGCAACGTAACATGTGAAACACACAAGTCAAGTTTTTTTAACTCAACCAAATTTTTTCCATACGCAAGAGTCGAGGATCAAACCCCTAACCACTTGTTTAAGGGGAGGAGATTCTCTTCCGCAATAATAGAATCTTATTTGCTCCTTTTTATACCAATTATAGTTTCATTTATAAAAAATAATTAAGAGTGAAGATGTGCACTCTCTTAAGTTAGTAATCTTAGGGAAGGAAATCATTATGTCGATGTTTTAGCTAATGTTGGTTTGTCCCTAAGTCATTTTGCTATTTCGTTGAAGGTTAAGCAGGTTGGAAATGCCTTGTTTTAGGTTTGTAAACTCTTAAAAGAGGTTTTGGTCTAATCCCCTTCTTTTATTCTTTGCTTCGTTTTCTTCTTTTTGGATAGTCATAGCTCACTTATGACATCTTTCCTTAAAAAAAGTTAGTAATCTTATAAAAAATGACCATTTTCCTTTGTTTTAGGTGTTAGTACATGATATAATTTTCATTTTATTTTTGTTTAATTTGAAAAAGAAAAACCAAACTAACTCACCAAAACAGCAGTGCTAATCTTACGAAACAATTATACAAAAATGACATTGACACAAATCATGGTCGTGTGTTGTCGGCGGTGTGTATCACTCCATGCCTTTCATTTTTGTTGTCTTTTGAGTATAACCCACCACCGTCCACCGTTAGAGGAAGAAAAAAAAGTACACACTCCGTTTACTATTATAAGTAAAAACCTATTTTATAAGTTCATTTAATAAATGATGTATGTAGTCATTATATATACCATATACATCAATTTTCAAATAAATCTAAAAAGTGAATTTTTGCTTATAATAGTGATCGGAAGTTGTACCTATTAAAGTAACATGCAACTAAATTAGGAGCCTCTCTCGTGAATAAAATATGTACAAATTAGTTCCATTTTCAAAAGAAGTAATATTTTATGAAGTAATTTATAATTTATTTTGTATAATGATGTAAAGTTAGTGATATTTATTTAAATATTTATCATTTGACCCCTTACCGGTGTATTGTCGTTGAAAATATTGAGTCTTTATTAAAAAAATTATAAATAAATGAGATGCATTAAAATCCCGATTAATGCACTGGCATTGCGGTGCTCTTAAATTTGAAGCAGTATGAATTTAAAAGTGAAAAAATAAACAGTCCCTACCCTACGTGGAAGCACGGAATTCATCATATTTTGTGTGGCTTGGTTGTAAAGTTACAGGTTCGAAATTATCCATCCGATTTCAGTGAGTTGTCAGTCCAATTGGCAATTGCTTGCGATCACACAGCATTTTCAATTCATTATGCCAGTTAGTTTAGTTTGAGTTTAGAACATTTTTACAAACAATGAGTACCTCACCTTCAGCAACAACAATTGCTGCTGCTGTGTACTCAAAGTATAATAATATTAATACCACACTTTCACTTTCAGGACAAATCAACACTACTTTCCTCTCATACACGAAAAAGCAGCATACCCGCTCCTCCTCCTCTGTACAACGATTACCTCCTATAGCCGCTGCTCCAAACACCAGGGATGGCAAGGACAGCAAGAACAACACCCAAAACAACAACAACGACGACGATGACAAACAATCTGTTTCTCTTAGTCTCGACGACGTCAACCCTGTGGGACTTGGTAGAAGATCGCGGCAGATATTCGATGAGGTTTGGAGAAAATTCTCTGGATTGGGTCAGATCTCTAGGACTATACGTACTGATGATGTGGAGGCATTAGATGCTCTTCTTGTTCGTGAAGGCCCTATGTGTGAGTTTGCCATCCCTGGTGCTCAGAATACTACTGTACTTGTTGTTGGTGCTACTAGCCGCATTGGTCGCATTGTTGTTCGTAAGCTCATGCTCAGGGGTTACTCTGTCAAGGTTCTTCTCTATTCTATTCTTTACGAGACCATAGTTTAGGGACCTGTTATGTCCAGTTTCTAAATTCTATTATTCAATTCAATATGTATGTATAAATTAAAATGGTTTAGAAGACAATTCACCTTAATTATGTATTTTATTGGATATTATATTATGCTTACATACATATACAATCCATTACAGAGATTAGAAATGTTCTCGCCGATTTGTCAGAAATTATTTGACAGTTTCAAAACATAAACTGGTATAAGATATTAAATACACTTTTTCTGCAATGAAGGCTTTGGTAAGGAAGGCAGATGAAGAGGTGGTAGAGCTACTTCCAAGGTCAGTAGAGATAGCGATTGGGGATGTTGGTGATCCAAACACAGTCAAGGCTGCTGTACAAGGCTGCAACAAAATCATATATTGTGCCACTGCCCGCTCTACTATCACTGGTGATCTCTTCAGGGTTGACCAGCAAGGAGTTTATAATCTATCTAAAGCATTTCAGGATCACAACAATCAATTGGCTCAGTTACGGGCTGGGAAAAGCAGCAAAAGTAAGCTTACAATTGCTAAATTTAAATCTGAATCTTCACTGGATGGATGGGAAGTTCGTCAAGGAACTTACTTCGAAGATGTAGTTACCTCAAAATATGATGGAGGGATGGATGCCAAATTTGAGTTCACTGAGAATGGAGCTGCTGTTTTCTCAGGTATATGGAGAGGATATTAATGAACACCAACAGGTTTTGCAAGATTATTGCAGCCCTGAAATTCTGATTTTACCCCTATATTTTATTTTTAATTTTAGGGTATGTCTTCAATAGAGGTGGCTATGTAGAACTGTCAAAAAAGCTTTCTCTACCTTTGGGTAGTACTCTTGACAGGTATTAGATACCCGATAGATAGTTTCGCTGATATTTTGTATAAATATGAACTTCTATCATGCATTCAAGCATAATGAGTTCATCTGCCATGATAGGTATGAGGGCTTCGTTCTCTCTGTTGGTGGCAATGGAAGACCTTATGTATTAATTCTAGAAGCTGGTCCTTCAGGGGATCCAAGTCAGAGTAAATTGTATTTTGCAAGAATTAGTACAAAAGTGGGATTTTGTAGGGTAAGAATCATTCTCATTTTAGTGGCTCTATGGTTTAACTATTCAGACTAACACACTCTTAATTTTTTATATTTTTTTGTTACTACTGATGACAGATCAAGTCATAGCTTTCATCTTTCCTATCTGTATTACCATGACAGGTTAGAGTGCCATTTTCATCATTCCGTCCTGTGAAACCAGATCATCCAGTTTTAGACCCTTTTCTTGTACATACATTAACAATACGGTTTGAGCCTAGAAGACAGGTAATGTCCAATACCTTATTGTTTCCGAATCTTTTACTTAAATTTGGCTTCTGTTTTTGGACCTCGCATTTGTCTTGTCTCCGACTTTGTGATATAAATAACATTTTTGTAATATCTATCACTAGTAATATTATTTAATAAATTATATTAAAAGGTTAAAAAATAGTATTTAATCTCCGTTGGTAAGATCGCAGTTGAACTCCGGTTGAACATTTGAACCTTGAGGCAGTGGCTCCATTAGTTCAATAACCGGCTTTGCTTTCCGAACCTTGGTAATAGGGCCTCATAGTATACAAGATAAAAAAAATGTTGTTTAGGACATTCAACGTCCCTGATTCCTTGCTCCTCTGTCTAGTAACAACTTTTAATTTCCTACATAATACCCCTTCCCCCCTTTTATTTTTGCTTACAAGTATCACTTAGAGTCCCCCAGTGGACCATTACGTACATTAGTAACAGACTAATAGAATTTGAATTATAAAACCTTACTAACCCCATCTATTCTTCCCACCATAAACCTATTTTACTTGGGACCATTGTAACTGCTCCTGCTTAGAAACCAAGCAATAGTTAGGAAATAAGTTATGAAGTTCCCCCCAATTTACGTGCTTTTGTTACACTACACGCCCCCCTCTTTTTTTCTGCACAGACTTGTGTTTATTTAAATTAAAATAGTGTATAGTTGCAATGTGTTGATCCTATATTCACTCTTTGTTTCAGAGGTCTGATATAGTAAATGCGTCAAAGAACCAGGATTCGAGAAGCTTTCAGCTAATATTGGAATATATAAAAGCCTTGCCTGTAGGTGTTTTCATGCATTTTTCTGTTATTCTTGCATAAACTAAAACTGTGTAGATTATATGCTTGTCTAATGTTCATGGTTTATATGTATTATAAAGTGACTAGTTCATGTGTAGATTACAATAAAAAATGTTCAGAGCAATGAGAAGGATAAAATACTAATACCAATTTTTTCTTTAGATAATAAAATGCAAGGATACCAACAAGGCAACTATAGTGTGGGAAATAAAGAATGACACATGTTTACTTTATTAAGATCATTAATTTTCTATCTTCTTGAAGATGTGGTTATTCTTATAAATTTAGCCATGTCTTATAAACTACAACTCTTCTTAGAAATGTTTGAAGTCCTTTGATGCTGTTATGTTACACGATGCTCTTTGAAATGTACTACGCCTCGTATGACTTTTTTCTTTGGCATTACTATATTTCTTTATCATAATTATTTATCTTTATTCATTTGGAATATGATACACTCAACTTTTCCTGCTGATAGTTTTCAATTTAAAATACTTGGGTCTGGAAACCGTGTAATTCTTGCAATTCTTGTCCAATTGCTGACAATTTGGACAAGCTTTTAGTAAAACTGGCTCTCCGCAACAATCACTTATTGACACTCTTTAATTTAGGTATATTGATTGATATTATGGAGAAAATCATGAAGGGAATTATTGTCATCATTGTTATATCTAAATTATTTATTCAAATAATACTATTATGTCTTTTTCTGTTTGTCGACAGTGTGAAAATACTTTTGCAGCAAGCACTCTTTCACTACTTGCTTGCCTGCTTGATACCAGTAATGTGAAAATAGAAAAGAAGAATGCATAACTAGGCACCTGGAAGATGTATATTCTATTGTTCTGCTGTAGTATTCATAGTACTTATCATCCTAATGTAAGTTTTGCATGTGAATATGCTGCAGACTGGACAAGAAACCGATTTTGTCTTAGTTTCATGTTCTGGCCTTGGTATTGAGCCTTCCAGGCGGGAGCAAGTTCTTAAAGCCAAGAGGGTAGGTTCATTTGTTTAATTTCTTTGACATAGTTGATAATTGATTTTTTATTTTTGTCTTATGTTTTTCTTTTTGTTATGTTTGGTCACCTTAATCCCGAATTCTCCAGGCAGGTGAAGATTCCTTGAGAAGATCTGGACTTGGATACACAATAGTTCGTCCGGGTCCATTGCAGGTACAGTTTCTTTTGTAGTGTGCCGGTAGAATATGTTTTTGAATGTGCATTGGATTGATTATTAATGGTTTAAGATTGGTAAAATTTTGACCATATTAAATGCTGTGACTTAGTTGCACCAATTTTGTGAATGTATTTAAAATTTTATGAACCCATCTTCTTTCCCTCTAAATCCACTCAATATTAGAGGGGAGCATAGAGTGAGAAGAGATTTTCCTTCCTTCCCCTCCATATACCCTAAACCAAATACTATGTTAGTATGAAAATTTAATCTAGTGTATTAATCTTATGTACTGACTTGCATGTTTTGCTGACAGGAAGAACCTGGTGGGCAGCGTGCTCTAATATTTGATCAAGGAGACAGAATATCTCGGGTAAGTGTTTTCTATTCTTTACTGTCACTGAGAAAAGCCTATTTCCCCCAACATTTGCTATCATACACGTTTCTTGTTTTTAGGTTTCTTCAGATCTTTACTTATTTTTAATACTATGTTTCAAATACCCATAAACTATTTTCATAATTGGAATAACTGATCTGACTATAATGCCAAATGTCATAATTTGTAGGGCATCAGTTGTGCTGATGTCGCCGATATATGTGTGAAGGCACTCCATGATTCAACTGCAAGAAACAAAAGCTTTGATGTGAGTAAACTGCTTGGCTATGAAAACAAAAGATAACTTGAAACCAAAAAAAACTTAACATTTCTAACCTTGTCTAGGTATGTTACGAGTACGTTGCTGAGGATGGGAATGAGCTTTATGAGCTGGTATGTGAAAAACAATATTAAAACTTATTTCCTTTTGATCTAGTCTGCATTCAGGGAAACTGATTATTTTTGTGTCTAATCAGGTTGCCCACTTGCCGGACAAAGCAAATAACTACCTGACACCAGCTCTCTCTGTCTTGGAGAAGAATACCTGAACATCCCTGGCCTGGAGAACATACCTCCTCCTACAAGTAAGGTTCCGTAAAATTGCTTCTACTTCTACATAGCTGCATCAAATGGAATGTAACTATTTTTTCTGTATATATTCACAGGCAACCTAAAATCTGCACAGTTAAATTACATAAATTTACAAACTCTTCCTTTGATTTTTGAAAAATTGAAATAATACAAAAATATTGATTTCAATAAATAAATTGCATTAGGCAATCAATTGTACAAATATAAAAAAAAAACAATGTAAAAATACCGAATTTTGGCTTGTTTCTCTAAAAATACCTTTGGAGTTGCATGCTGGAATCACTCTTCTTGAGTCGGAAGGATAAAGGGGATGGTAGAGAATCTGTTTTGACTCAGTATAATCTCATTTCTTCCAGTTGTTGAAGTAGGAAACATTGACCACGTCAATCTCTTTAGGACTGATCAGTGAGTGAGAGCAGTCAATAATACTCTATGGAGACCCAACCAAGGGATGATACATATATCAAATGATGACCATATCAGAGATGGGATATGCAATTGTCAAAATATAATGTGGCCATGATTCATTTATCCCTCTTAGAGGTGGTCTGTCTATCAACATCTTAGTTTCGTCGCCGTTATACTGTCACATGGTGCATCTATAATATTGAAAAATATTTAAATAAAGTATTCATTTAAATTGTGGTGGTTGATTTTCTTTGTTGAACATTGACTCATTTACAGGTCTTTTCAAGGATGGTGTCAAGTGCCTCGTTCCACCTTGCATGTTGGCATATCTTTTGTCATAGTGATGCTCGTCTATTGGAATATGTTAATTGCATTGACTGTTTTTGTTTATAATTTGTATAAAAAGAACCAAAAAAGAAAATGTAGATATTACAGGGAACTAATTGGACTTGTTACAGCGTTTGTTATTATGATTATTATGTTCAAATGATATGTTTCTAATTATTTAAATTATAGCAATCACACTTTGGTACATAAAGACTAGGTCTGAATCCCTCCTCTTTACTTGCACTTTTTCAAGCATCGACTGAAGCATCTATGAAGTGATAAAATAGTCTTTAAATTTGAGTAATACATAAACAAGTGTTCATTTTCATAGAATTCAAAAAGTAAAATACAACTGTGAGAAATCCTCTCAAACTTCGTCAGGAAACAACAATGTAACATGTGAGGTATTTTCTTTGGAATACATGTAAAGTATTCCAACAACAACAAGTGTGTAATGGATCATATATAATCTCAAATGAAGGATTATTAACTAACCATCGAAGTATGAGTGTCATTGGTACTAAACTCGTAGGAGAATCCATCAATGCATCGTCCTTGATACATCACAACATGCTCTTTGGTGGTGCCATGAACCACATGATCTGGGTAATGCAACCACCTTTCGTCCATAACACCAGAATATGTGATCACTCTAGTGACCTCATAAGGAGCAAGGACTGGCGTGACACCCTCTCTAGTAAGTGTGCATGCATTAGTGCACTCTATCTTATCCATCTTGAATACAGAGAGACGTCTTAAAATGAACAATACGCTCTATGAGCTGAATAAGGCATCCACTAGGCATGACATCCTTTGATGTCTAATCTAGAGTAGTGCAAAAAGAAACTGATCTAAGGTGGATTGGAGATAGTAGCTAGAGTCTGTGGTGTCTGACGGGGGATGGAAGTGGTGTTCCTCGGAGGGGTGATGTCTTGCAAACATTCTGATGCTTATAGTAGAGTGGTAGACTTATCATAATACAATGTGTATCTTTCTCCAAGAGTAGTTCTCCTTTTACAAGTGAAGTCTTGGGTGAATTAAGATAAATCTTGTTGATGTTGTTGAGAGATTATCAACGTAATTAACGGATTGTCCTTTGATGTTGATCATGCAACGATCGATTACTAGAAGGATATGCTTAGGTGAGCTGGCTACGTGACGTTCTAGCATGTGCCTTCAAGTAAGGTCGACTGGGGATTAGGTCTGGGCCCAATTCAAAGCAGTTTCTCCTAAGTTGTTAGCTCGTGATGACAAAATGATTTGCAAAACAATGTGTCTTTTTCAACGTGTTGATGGCTGAGGTAATTTTCTTTTGTCTCCGAACTTGTCCCCATTTGTTAAGTTGAACTTGATGAAGTATTGAGAATTGAAGTGCTATCCCAAGTTTCTTTTGCTTTTATTCAGTATCTTTGTAATAATCGAACTTTGATGACATGTCTTCTATTAAGATCTTTAATAGAAAGTTTTGAATTTCAAAATTGAAGAGACGTTCTCGAAAGCACATAAATCTGTCAAAGTGCTTGTACGAAAATGTTCCATCACCTCTAAGTGACACATGAAGTTCTATTAACTGCACCACTTGATTATCTCATGGCGTTTAAGTACCCTAGGTTGCATCATACAAGATAGTTGTGACTTAGAACAAAGTATCTCATAAGTTCTTTGATCACTTTTTCATCAATAAATAAGGGGAAATCCTTCTTATCTCAATGGCTTTGATCTCCCTAATTTGAAAATCGATATGTTGTCCCCAATTTCATTATTTTTTCTTTGGAATTTTGGTTCCTCTTTCTGTTTTTTAGTCATTATTTATGATGTGACTTATTTGATTGACGTGGCAACGCTTATTAGACTATACTACAAATCTGTGTTACAAAAAAATATGGCCAATGAACACACTCCGGTCATAAATAGATAGACAACTCCATTGAAAATGGAGGATAAAAAGTTTATTTTTCTTTTAAAAATAATAAAAAAATGGAGGACGAGATATGCATTTAAGAAGAAAAAAAAAATTACTCGATCATATAATTTTTTTCACATTATTACGTTCTGATAACATGGGAGGGAGATTGTATAAGAAAAAGTGGGGATGTTGTTAGCAATCCCTTATAATACGTGTTCATCACAGATAGGAGAGTATTGTATGTCGGTCGTCGTCAACTTACGAAACTGAATGAATCAATGAATATTCAAATAAATAAATCTGAAAAACATTGCTTTTAGATTCATTCAACTTTCTGGTATTCTGTTGTTGTATTTGTAATTTGTATTACACACACAATATCATTCATTCATTCATTCATCGCCATTGTCATTGACTTAGCTTTCTCAAACAAGATCCAATCCATATACCTTAGCGTACCTTTCTCTCTTCCGAAAACAAAACGGTACGTACGAATCAATCAAATCAATTTGAGATCTTATATTTATTTATTTATCTTCGATTTGGTTTGAGATAAACTAAATGAAATGAATACATTATTTATTATAGATGACAGGGGAAGAAGTTGAAAGCTCAAGCTCAAGCTCAAGCAGCAGCTATACAGTAGATGACGCTCTTATAACATTAGGTTTTGGAAATTTTCAAATACTCGTTCTCATTTACGCCGGCATTGGTTGGATTTCAGAAGCAATGGAAATGATGTTACTTTCATTTGTAGGTCCTGCAGTTCAATCTGCATGGAACCTTTCCTCTCATCAAGAAAGTTTCATAACAAGCGTTGTTTTTGCCGGAATGTTAATTGGTGCTTACTCATGGGGCATTGTTTCTGATCAACATGGAAGGAGAAAAGGATTTCTTATTACTGCTACTGTTACTGCCACTGCCGGTTTTTTTAGTTCTTTGTCCCCTAATTATGTCTCCTTGCTTGTTTTTCGTTCCCTTGTTGGTCTTGGTTTGGGAGGCGGTCCTGTGTTGTCCTCGTGGTTTCTTGAATTTGTTCCTGCTCCTAATAGAGGTACCTGGATGGTTGTGTTTTCCGGTTTTTGGACTGTTGGTACAATTTTTGAAGCATCACTTGCTTGGGTAAATTCATTGTTTTTGTCTGTTTCTTCATTCATTGCATTGAAAGATTAAAATCTATGTTAATGTTTCTTTTCTTTTTTTATAATAGAAAAGATGGTGGAAATTAGGGTTAGGTGGTTTGGGCATGTAGAGAAGAATTGTAGATTCTGTAGCAAAGAGAGCAGTTCTGATGGAGAATAGTCAAATCACTATTCACAGAGGAAGACCAAGAAAAAGTATAAGAAAAGATAGAAATATGGTTTATGATAGAACATTATAACATAACTTGATCCATGTAGCTGACCCCACTTAGTGGGATAAAACTTGATTGTTCTTGTTTCTTTCCTAGCTTTGCACGCAGTTCATGATCTGTTTTCCTAGCTTTCCTTGGTTACAATGATCCACGATAGACATACATATTGATTGTAAACCAGTACTTAAGAGTGTCTACACTAGGAGAGAAAAGAGGATAACTAACACCTCCGCAAATGTAACAAAATGAGACATAAGAGGAGTTAGTTAGTATTTAGATGAGGTTAATATAGTGAGTAGTGAGGTAGGTAGAAACAGAAAAAGTATGTAAGGAAAGAATACGAATCTCTTGAATCAAGGGAAGGTCAATGTGTTTTACTTAACAAAGGGGTGTATGTACCATTTTAGAACACCAAAGGTAGGTGATTGCAATATCGCCTTGATATTAAGGCTTTGTCTGGGTGTTTGGTAAGGAAGGGGAAAGGGGAGTAGATCCCCACCTTATGTGGAGGTTCTTCTTTTTTCATTGGACCAAAACCCTTCAATATGTAGGAAACGCGTTGAAGGAGGATTTTGAGGGTTTTGAATAAATCTATAAATCATTTTCATCTCTGTATAATACTCTAAAATCAAAGAAATATTTGCGACATGCATGCTCTCATCCTCTCCAAAAATACTCTTCAAAGTAAGGTGAAAGATGCCCCCCTCCTTTCCCTCCTAACACTCAAACAAAGCCTAGATGATTCAGATCTCAGCCAGTTTGCAGTTAAACTCGTAGTTATAACGTTAACTTTATTTGTTTGTTGCGAGAGCTATGTATATTTCCAATTTGCTTAAGCCTTTATTTCAAATTTTGAACTTACCTAGGATTCAAGGTCTAAGTGGAGAAGAATCAGGAGATATCCCAGATCTCCTTGATTTAATTTAGTTCTAATTTCAGATGTTATTTATTATTTCCTTCCTATCATTCCTTCATGCAAGAAATAATTTTATTTTGATCCCTCAATTTAAATAGTTGTAAACGGCTAAGTAAATTACAAAAAGCGTTTTGCCACTTCCTTCCTATGTGTAGCCAACAAGTAACTGCCAAAAGACTTAAGTAATGTATAACATGACAGAAATTGTAAATTTTCTTTTTATTACGAAAATACAATCGCTAAAGAACCATTTACTTTTCATCATTAAGCCTAGGAAACTGTTATGACTTTACTTGTCTTAAGGAATATATCTAAACTTTTACTAATCTTGCTAATGTTCTGTCAATGCATTGTACCGTTTCTATCTCTGTTGAATACCTGACAAATCATAGAGATGATGGGTTCACCCAATGCAATGTTCCTTGCAGATTGTGATGCCAAGACTGGGTTGGAGATGGCTTCTTGCACTATCTTCCCTTCCCACATCTTTCCTTCTTCTGTTTTACAAAATGACACCAGAGTCACCAAGATACCTATGCTTGAAAGGTAGAACAACTGAAGCAATTGACGTTTTGGAGACAATAGCAAGACTAAATGGCAAAAGACTTCCTTCCGGTGTCCTTATTTCTGACAATCAAATTGAGCTACAAAAAATTGACAACCCTTCAGAAGACACGGTTTTACTCTCCCCAAGAAAAAGTGAAGTTGAATCTCCTAAAGGAATGATTTCTAATTTAGGTGGTATCTCATCACTTCGAGTGCTCCTTTCACCCAAATTATCAAGGTCAACCCTTCTATTATGGGCAGTGTTTTTCGGTAATGCTTTTTCATATTATGGCCTTGTTTTGCTGACCTCCGAGTTGAAAAGAAATAGTAAATGCATCCCAGATAAATTGCAGACAGAGAAGTCCCAGGATGTAAGTTACAAAGGTGTTTTTATTGCTAGTTTTGCAGGTATGTTTACTACTGATTTCAGAATTGTTTTACTATACCATTCCCGGGAAATGTATGATTGATGCCAAATTTTGTGCACAGAGCTACCTGGGCTCCTCTTGTCAGCCGTAGCAGTGGATAAACTTGGTCGTAAGCTATCAATGTCGATCATGTTCTTCATGTGTTGTATTTTCCTTCTCCCATTAACATTCTATCTGCCTGAAGACCTAACAACGGGCCTTTTATTTGGAGCTCGCATATGCATCACAGTAACCTTCACAATCGTGTATATTTATGCCCCAGAGGTAATGTCTTTATGCAATATATTTTAATTTTGAATGATCTGGTTGAAGCAGAGTTTTTGAGAGAAATCTTGTGCATTCTTCAGTAGAAAGAAGCTAAACCTATTCTATACTATTGTTGAATACTAAGATAAGTACTATTGTAGAGCAATTGGTAAAAGTCCAATCTAATAAGACTACTAAAATATGAAGCTTCTGCGTCACTAAGAAGAATGTTATTATCTTAAGGGGTTGCTAACACGTGTCTTAAGAGCATATAATGGAAAGTATCAATTGAAAAGTACAGCATTATTACTTCAAATGGTGTATTTTTCGAGAAACATTTATGTGTTTTATTTCTTAACCAATTCTTTTACGGAATTTGTTAGCATTTGCATTATTTCCTCCTAGAAAAAATAAAGCAAATTATGGATGAACTAGTCCTCTTTAAGAATTGTCAAAACAAATGCAAACTAAACCTGGCTTTAAATTACTCCCTACCTCATTGTTTTTGAATTAACTGTTAAAACTATTAAGTTATCGCAAAGAAAAAAGGCCTCACCAGTTATTAGATAGGAACTATTCGTTTATATACTTTCGTCATGTATAAGACATGGTTTCACAGCAATGTTTTTCAGTCTAATTCTTCTTTATAAATGGTGGAAGTTAACATGTGCAAGATTTATATGAACTGCAGATATATCCCACATCAGTCAGAACCACCGGTGTCGGAGTCGCAAGCTCAGTGGGTAGAATTGGTGGAATGTTATGTCCATTGGTAGCAGTGGGTTTAGTACATGGATGTCATCAAACTGCAGCTGTCCTTCTGTTTGTAATTGTAGCTCTTGTTTCAGGAATATGTGTTATGTTCTTTCCGTTTGAGACCATGGGCCAAGAACTGCAAGATACTGTGTCAAGTATAAAGCAGACCGACGATGTGTAGACATGATGACTTTTTATATACCTCGGACTTTAAATCATGAAAACATGACCAGAACAAATTACTAGTGCACAGTTCTCGAGGAAGAAAAGGAGAGGGAAGAAGTTTGGTCTTTTGACATATTTCTCATTTCATTATTATATGAACTAGATCGCCGACCCGTGCGCCGCACGGGTCTTTTAGAGTTGAAGATGAAAATATTTTTTAACCATTGATATTTTATTTTTTATGATATCTACATTACGGTTCCAATGAGATTGAGGTGTCTCATGAATTACTTGTAGGATTTATTTAAAAATGATTACATAGGTGAGAAAAAATAAATTATATATGGTATCATGTTTTGAAAAACCTACATAGAAATGGCACCAAAATTTTCAAACTTAGCATACTACATATAAACTATGTTCGCATTTTGATAAGCAAACAAATCTATCCGTGTAGAAATTCACATCCATGAAATAACTACTTACTACTCCCTATGATTTTGTAACGCCCGTATTAAAAGTGTCTAGAATATTTAACACGTACGTTATAACTGATACTGGATACATTAATTATACAATACGGAAAATACAACATAAGTCGAGATTCAGATACAAGAGTCATCTCAAGTCATATATTACATTATTTAAGCATAGCCAGTCTAATGAAACAAGTACAACAAGTTTCACCATGATACATATAGCTAGAAATAACATAGCAATAACTAGATAACATAAGCATAGATATGATAAGCACGAATAGTCCAAAGCCTTCTCCTCACCCTTGCCTCGAACAACCTGCGAACCTGAACAAAGAAGGAGTGGGATGAGACATAATGCCTCAGTGAGTTCCACCTAAGTCCTAGGCTAGAGGTAACCTCGGGGAAACTTATGGTCACCTCGTGTCTACAATACAACCTGACGGTTGATTATACGTGTGTGGATTATCGTTTCCTAGACGGTCGTGCATACTAGGTCCGTCATAGGTTCATCTTAACTTGTCGTATGGTCTTGTCTTATACATATACGTGTCATGGCGATCAAGGGATCCTAAGACCGCTACGCCAAGATACGCTAAACGCATCGAAGCCTAACATAATATTCACGACACGCTCCTGAACCGGACGATCGGGGAAGATCTAAGGTTGTCAACGGTATTACTTCATAACTTTCTCTATTTACGAAACCTGCACATGCCTAGCATCATATCATAATCATGTCATATCATGTCATCAGCATATCATATAAGGGTGTGACATATAATTATTCGAGTTCATTTTATGGAGTGTATCGGGTGGAGTAACCCCGAGTACAATCCCATACATGACCGATGAAATCCTAGCTAAGGTACATCGGACTCCCTCGATGACGTGCGGGCCCCCCTTGCGGAGCTTATCCCGTTCTCCTGGTGAGAACCTCTTGAGATCCCAACCTTGCGTGGATCGCAAGAGACACGACACCTACATCTTAGTATATCATAAACAATCGTGGAAACATAAACATAGTCCTAGCGGGTCACTACCTAACACGCCTTAGAGGCGTACTAAGATACTCTAACCCATCAGTAGATAGGGCTCTAGGTATTCCACACGCCCATATATCAGTTCCTACCCAGCATGATCGTATAACCCTCGGAAGCCATGGTCCATTGAATTGGCGAATGTTGTTCGTGCAACTTATAAAGGAATCGCACCATGGGAATACATGTTATCGACTTGATATTAAAGGTCTTCGGCACCGATGTTATAAAGTGGTGATGGTTTGTAAAAATAGTTCCGGACGGCACTCTGGGCCCCGAAGAAATATTTTCAGGCATGCTGTCAAAGTGTTGTACGCTTAAGCGTGCAGTTCGCTTGCCAGTACGCTTAAGCGTACCTGTAAGCGTACAGGGCCTGAGTTACGACGTTTTGCACGCTTGAGCGTGCATTCATCAGTCCAGAAATGCAGAAAATCGTATTTTGATGCCTAAAACCCAAATTCAAGTCTTTGGTGCTCACAATACACCCATGGTACTTGGAAAACAGTTCAGAGACATTGCATGGCAACAATTACACACATTCAACAGAATCATAGCAATTCATGACATTAAACCCTAAGTTTACATAACTCTAACTATGTCATTATCTCACAATGTACAACACATTAACCCAAGGATGAATGCTAGCTAAAGAACTCACCTGCAGATGCTAAGGAACATGTACAGACACACACAAGGCAGGTCTGGATCCACTCTCTAAAGGATGGGGAGGAAGAAACTTGAATGAGCTTTGGCTTGAAATCCACTTGTTCAACCAAGGCCTCTAACATGCAACATGATTACTCACAAAGTTGGGAGGATTGGATTGGATTGAAGGAGAGGGAGAGAGAGCTGAGCTGAGCTTCAAGAGAGGGAGGGAGAGAGGACAGAATCTGTCCTTGTATTAAGAGAGAGAAAGAGCAAACCAAAAATGAATGGTTTTGGGTCCAAACTCCCTTAAATAGCCCCTAAGCGCAATTACAAACATGCCCCTCGGTCTAATACGCGCATAAGGCGAGTTAACGGATAAAATATCTTGAACTAATAAGCGGGATATTACAGATTTACTGCATATGTAATATCCCGCTCGTCAGCATCGGAATTATATCAGTCGAAGGTGCACCAGAGAGCGATGTTCATGAGACTCACCACGGTGAGGAATGTTTTACAATGCAGTGCCAGTTGAACGCGAGTTAATCATCAGTGTCGGTGTAAACACGTTTAAGACAAAGGGCATTTTGGTAATTGCACTGAGGGAGTATATAAGTGTGTTTGAGCCAAAACTATTCATTTGTGTTAGAACTTTCTCTCTCTAAACTTTGAAAGAACAAGAATTATCTCCTCCTTCTTTCTACATGTCACCCCCAATCTCCCTCCCTAACCCATCCCTAACCCATCAATCCCTCTAAGTTTATGTAATTAATGATGCAAGCATGGATGCTAGCAATTTAACAAGCAAGAAACAACTATAAGAATAGATTGAAGCTTTGGGGTTTAGTTGGTGAGCCAAGAACTAAAGATGCATCAAGATCATGAAGCTAGGTTTTGGATTGCATGCTTGGAATCAAGGCTTGAAGTAGTGTTAACTTGATGATTGTTAAGGTGAGTTCTTTAGTTAGTTCCCACCCTTGGGTTTATGTGTTTGATTATGTGAGACAACATACTTATTCTAGGTTAGAGAACCCCTTTGTACCATTCATGATCAAATGTTGTTAATTGTTGCCATGCAATGGATCTATACTGTTTATATGTGTTTCTGGATGTAATGGGTACCTTAGGATGCTTGGAATTGAGGTTTTTATACCAGAAATACGATTTCTGCACTTCTGGACTAATGAATGTTCGCTTAAGCATGCACTGTTCACTTAAGTGTACAAAACGTTGAGAGGACAATTCTGTTTGCTTACGCGTTCGCTTAAGCGTACAGCCTCAGCACAACACTTTTGAGAATTTTTCCTATGGTCCAGAAATGCCGTTCGAGGCCCGTTTCTTGCAATCTTTTATTGAATTATGAACCCCTCGATTCTAAGTGTCTAAAGTACATTTCTAAACAAGGTTTTAAACAAAAGAAAGGCATGGCAAATTATTAACATTGTTTGTTAACAAATGGTACGCAAGAGTAATATGATATGTAATACTTTCGGGTAGAAGTTAATCCTAAGAATGAGGAATCATAGAGCCTCGACTTAGGTAGTCGAGAACAAGCAGGTTAGCATGTAACCTAATCATGTTAGGTTAAGTTTTATATGAGCAACTATGTATGCAATTACCAATAATCGGGTAGGTTACGGACCCATGGTAATCTTTCAAGCAAGTATGAGTTATGCGCTCACATGTATGTATATGACTAATGTATGACCAAGACCATAAGTAAGATGAAGGTGTCGTGTCTTTCCGTTATCCACGCCAAGGGGGATACAAGAGGTTCTCGCCAGGGGAACGGGATAAGCTCCGCAAGGGGGGCCCGCACGTCACTGAGGGAGTTTGATGTACCTTAGCTAGGAATTCATCGGTAATGTATGGGATTGTACTCGGGGTTACTCCACCCGATACACTCCGTAAAATGAACTCAGATAATAATGTTTGTTCAACGCTAACCTCTAACATAATGAAT
>Ga0315913_1000532_pt1 | contig 34869 bp, 17 predicted proteins | sample MpolsnodulesMG_FD_207736 | JGI IMG/M metagenome (GOLD analysis project Ga0315913, IMG submission 207736) | Medicago polymorpha root nodule microbial communities from Los Angeles, California, United States - small nodules | ecosystem: Host-associated > Plants > Roots > Nodule | place: USA...
AAAAAATGTCAAAAACACGTTAAAATTATATCCATTAAGGACCAAAAACAAAATAAATTTTTTTGTGAGGATGAAAACATTTAGTTTAATTTTATAGGGACTAAAATCAAAATTCGTTATATTTATAGGGACGAAAAACTTATTTAACCCTTTACAAAAATATCTTTATTGATTGTAGTAAATGGAGTAGTTAAATTAGATGAAATTTAATAAATAAATGTATAATAATAAGAAAAAATAATAAATAATATTAATATTTTAAAGTGGTAATTATTTTAACACATGGTAAAAATGTTAAAAGACAACGGCATGAAAACCCTAAATCCCTTTTCATCTCAAATTGGAAGAAACCCTTCTCTCCCTCGCTAGCAGCTTGAAATGGTAATTTCTGAAACCCTTCTTCTTCTCTGTAACATTAATCCGCATTTCATGATAAACTATGACACTATATTTGAATTTCAAGGTTCTCTTTGTGGAACTAGCTATGATTCTTGCATGCATGCTTAGATACATATATACACTAACTTAGTTTGTTTTCTTGATTTGGTTTGAATTTGAATCTATCTATCTATCTATCTAAAGGGAAGAAAACGAAAAAAGTGACTGATGAAATTAGTTGGTTACCAGGTCATGTAACAGATCAGATTCTGTCTTATTTGCCGTTTAGAGATGCAGTGAGAACAAGTGTTTTATCCAGCAATTGGAGGAAAAAATGGTATACACTTCCAAATCTTGTGTTTGATAGACAATGTGTGTCTGCTGAAGATCCCCAAGATTCTTTTGTTATTAATAGCATGTTTTTGAAAATCATTGATCATGTGCTTTTATTTCATTCTGAGCCAATCAACATGTTCAAGTTCTCTAACTCTGATTACATGGGCGAGGATAGTCTTGCGACTGACATTGATCGGTGAATTCTTCAGCTAATTGGAAGGTCGATTAAAGAGCTTGTGCTGGAAGTTTGGAGATACAAGATACCTTGGTGTTTATTCTCATGTCAAAGTTTACATCGTTTAAAATTACATGGGTGTTGGCTTAAACCTCCAACGACGTTTGAAGGTTTCAGGAACTTGAAAAGTCTTGATCTATATCTGGTTTAAATGGATCAAGATGCTTTTGAAAATTTGATATCCGGATGCCCCTTGCTTGAAAAGTTGAGATTGACAGAAGTTGATGGTTTAACCCAAATTAATATCAATGCATCAAATCTCAAGATTTTTAAAATTAGAGGTGTATTTAAGGGTATTAGCTTTGACAACACATTTCAGTTAGCTACTATAGACATTGATTCATGGTTTGATTTGACCTCAGAAAGCAGCCCAAGTAGATTGCCTGGATGTTCTAGCAATTTGCTCAAATTTTTCGATCATCAGCCTCACATACAGAGCCTAGTGATTGATGGTTATTTTTTAAAGGTATAATGCTTAAGCATCTGAATTTTGAATTTGACTTTAGGAGCTACCTTATGTGTATGCAACTCCTTATCTGTATATATTAAAAACATTATATTCTAATTTAAATCCTTTTTTTTGTTCTGCTTCAGTATTTGGCTGCAGGTGTTTTGCCAGTAAAGCTTCCTAAACCTTGTATTGATCTAAGTTTTCTTTCCTTAACCATAAACTTCGATGACATGGAGGAAATTTCGGCTGCTCTTTCTTTGCTCAGAAGCTCACCTAATCTTCAAAAATTAGAAATACTTGCAAGTACTCATTGAGATTAGCTTTGCTTTGCTTTGCTTCCTGATTTGTGGTTGTACCTGCACATCATGTTTTTGTTTTTACGTAGTTTTTAAGCTCTGCAATTTGCAAACCTTTTTTGCTTTAAGTTTAGCTTTGGAAGTTAGTTTCTAAGCCTTGGGGGGCGTTTGTTTCACCTCCAAAAATTTAATTCCCAGGAATCTGAGATGGGAATGATTTATTCCCATGTTTGGTAGACATGCACACAAAAATATTCCGAGGGATTAATTATTCCAAGGAGCTTTTTTTCAACTGCATTGCCCCATTTTCATTCCCATCAAAAAGGGATGGGAACAAGTAATTCCCAGCGGTTAACTCTCTCTTTCTTTTAAAAGGCCATTTATAGCCTCTAAGTAACCGCTGTCTACTACACCTATTAACCAATATGTGTGCCACGTTTGTCTTGCATAATAAGGGTGTTTTGATAATTCTATCATTTCTTTAAATAAGTATTCCCAGGAAAATAAATTATCAACCAAACACAATTGTTCAACATTCCTTGGAATAAAATTGACGTGTGATATTCCAAGGAAAATCAATCCTGAGTATATTTTTTGTAACCATTAAACAAACGCCCCCTTGTAGATGTGAGTTGTGATATTGCTACCATATGTTATGAATCTGTAGCAAATTAGACAGAGTTAGTTGCATTGTCAATGCAGTAGATTCCTATAAAATAAGAGGCTAGTCGACTTATCTCATTTTCCATCTTTTATGACTATATAAAATGGTACATTCAGAGTTTTAATGTTCTTTATATCTCTCTTATGCATACTATCTTTCCCCCTTTGATCCATGGATTCGTGACAATCGCATGTAGGCAGTGCGGACTGATATGCATGCTGACCCTTTGACACCTTACACCTATAATTGGGAAGATATCTTTTCGGGGCCGGTCATGTCATTCCCAGTGCGACATGTGTTGATAGATGGCAATGGCATATCTGGTACCAAGTCGGAATTAAATTTTATCAGATTTCTACTTTTATATTCTCCTCTGCTAGAGAGGATGATTGTGAAGCCTCGAGCAAAAGTTATACCGGAGTTGATGATAGCACTAATTTGGTTCCAAAGAGCGTCGAGAAAAGCTGAAGTTATCTGGGAAAGATAATTGATGACAATTATTAAGTTTCCATTGTCAACTTTATCCCATTGAACTTTCTTTTTACTTGTTCATGTTTGACAGCCAAAAGAGAAAAAGCAGAATGTCAACACACAGACACAGTTGAGGAGTCAATGCTAAAAAAATGAAACAACTAAGAAATTTTTTCCATGGATTTTCAGTTCAGTTTCATGCTCTATTCACTGCATTATTTAAATTTCTGAAATTGGTTAATTGATTGCAACAATTAACAAAGCTAACTCGTATGTAATGAACAATTCCAAAGGTGTTTAAATAAACATCCTTATCAACTATGATGTTGCTTATCCTTATTTGTATCTTGTTGTGTCTCCTAAATAGTTACTTAGCCTACAACAAAGAGGTGAATGCCGTATGCAACAGCACCGGCAGCCCATCAAAACGGTACCAAGTACAAAGACCGGTACTTGTTATGGGTTGCTGTTCTTGCGGAACAGGACACACTGCTCCGTTTCTTGAATTTAGTCGATGAAGGGAATGATTTTGGGGTGGATGGCGACATGTGTATGGGTATTGTGGTCATTGTTGTTGGGGTTCAAGTTCTACCTACTTACTCTATTTCATTCTTTAGCTAGTTCTGTTCATGTCTGCATGGTTTTTTTAAGCTATAAAATGATTATTGAGTTATTTACGAGTCATTGGATATAAATGATGAAACAAATTCGTTTCATTTATTTATTTATACTACCATTTTTTTTATTGTATTTTGTTGTATTATATCTTATGCTAAGATACTAACTTTAATATATTGTGTTTCTAAATTTAAATTCGAAAAAATAAATAAATTTTTATGGCAATTGTATTGCAAAAAAAATATGTTCAACCAAGAGATAAAAAAAGTTCGGCCAAAAAGTAGTTAATAGATACCCCTCCGTCCCAATTATGTCTCTTTGGATTAAAAAATTGTCCTAAATTATTTGTCGCTTTACGATACCAATAAAATGTTAATATTGTTTTTCCTATTATATCCTTAACTATTTATTACTCATCTTTCAATTCTTTAATTTATCTTTCTCATACCATTTATTAAGGACAATTTTGTATAACAACTCATGATATTTATTTTTCACATAAAATTAATTATATTTCTTAATACGTGTGAAATGTGTATTTAATAGTCTTTTATATAATAAGTAAGTTCAATTAATCTGTAAATCATTGAACTATATGGGAGTTTACAAATAGACCACTAATTAAAAAATTGTAATCAAATCCCAAAACTATTTTTTTTCCTGTTAAATCCTTCCATAAAATGATCATTAGTGAATGCTGACATAGCATAATACACATCATACATAATTTCCACATCATTGTCATTTAATTTATTAAGTACCATATATTGCCAATTTTGCTTAAGAAAAATTAGGGACCAAAAATATGCAATTTAATCTTTCATTTCATTTCATTACATTTCTTCTGCAGTTCCCGAATAACATGATAGGTGGAAACAGCGACTATTTTGAAAGATAATGTAATTAATAATTTAAACGACACTGCTATTTTTGTTTATCGTGGAATATGTTGCAGATTTGGTATGGTATTCCGGTACCGACAGTCAAATTAGCTTTCAGGAGATATTGATCATAATAATTGACAAGTATACATGATAAAGAAAACTCAAGTTGAGTGACACAAATGTTGATACTTTTTTTTCTCTCTCATTTCTGTTTCTGTTCTTTTTCTTTTTACACTTAACCAGATAACATCAGAGATAGCATGTTTACAATTCCAAATATGACCTTTGCAGGCAAAGAATAATTTTGTAACTTTTTTTTTTTTCGTTTGTTTTCTTCTCTTTTTTCCCTACTCTAAATAAACCTCTGCTGCACTTATGCAGATATTGGGGAGGGACCATGTTCATTTATGAACCGGTTGTGTCCAGTCCCAACATGAATGAACCGAAACTTCAATATGACGTGATATAAAACATACCTTCAGCTGCTCTGGTTCTTTGAACCAAGGAACAACTTCTGGTATTATTACAATAGAGATATGTTATGGACAATATTTAATGTGTAGAGCCCGTTTTACGGGCAACCAATTGGCGAAGACGGTAAAGACGAGACATCAGCTGTGAGAAGGATGGCCGCAAGTGTGGCTCCCTGCATCAAAATCAACAGAATTAAAATCAATCCAATAGCACAATCTATTAAAAGAAAAATCAGGAAGTTTCCACAAATTTGTATTCATATCCTCATAGCCTTTTATTTGTCGAAATATTTTCACATATAGATTTCATTCCATTCTGTCATTGACAATTTTGCACTCATATGGGTTTTAGTTCTTATGGTTTCTAATAGTTAAGTTATTGATCCCTAGTTTACATGAAGAAAAAGTCCCTACGATTTCAACTTATTCAGGTTTTGTTCCCTATATGATCAATATCCGAAAGGAAAATATGAACCGAAGTCTACAAAGACCAAACCTTTATTTATCACACATAATTACAGTAACATAGCAAATAACAGTAACATAGCAAAACTGATAAATGAACTAGTGGAAATCTGCCTTCAATTTTTTCGACATCAAATGAGTGTCTAGAATATGGCTTCTTTAAAGTACCAGCTATTCAAGAACTGTCAATCTCTTGGCTCACATTCTAATGTAATGAAAGGATGACAAACATGGTTACTGCACTACATATATTTTAGAATTTCTTACATCGTTCATAGTTTTAGATGCTAAAGTAACAATCAGACAACGTAAATGGTGAATTAATACTTACGTTTGCCAGCAATCACGTATTATTTGAGCTACTCCGGGATCCATTTCTTCTGGAATCTCAAGACGTTTATTTTGAAATCCAACAGCTCCAACAACCTGCATTGGGTTCATGCCATGCCATGGGATTTTCGTGGTAGTTAACTCCCACAAGATCACACCAAAACTATATACATCACACCTGCATTATGAAAACTCTAGATATTACATCCTAAACTCTTATATCTACCTTCCAATGAAGCATACACATGCAGAATTAACTTACTTCTCATTGGCAGGCTCGTTGCGTAAAACTTCTGGCGCCATCCACTCAGGCTGTAAAAAATATATGTTTAGGCTGTGTTCATTAAAATATACCTTCGAAAGACACCAGGTATAACTGTAACTTATATCGATGATAAATGAATTAACGAGTCATCACAGAATTTTCAAAAATCTTATATGGAATGACGAATTACCGTTCCAGCACATGACTTCGATGACAAATATGTATGGTGCTTCATGCGTGACAGACCAAAATCACAGACCTGTTATAAAATAAACACGAGATAATAATAACAATAATCATAGTAGTAATAATAATAACATAATAATAAATATTTATCTACTTTATAATAGAATACGAAAGATAAGAAAAGGGTTTTATAAATGTCACAAAGCTGTGAAAGCATTATAACAATGCAATAGATGAGAAAAACATTATTTCTCATTAATCTTTAATTTGGAATAAGGTAAAGGTGATCGATGTAAAGAAGTTATATATATCACTTGCAGGAGTTAAAAGTGGAAATAAACTATTCACTGACAATTCTTTAAGATTTTGGTAAACCGACAGTTATTATTATTTTTGCAAACCAACAGCTTAAGAGAGTAATTATGTTGCAATGTAAAGGCATAATTAACAAACATAGTAACACACGGGCCATGTCAAACACATTTTAGCTGTCAGTATTAATATAATAGTCTCTAGTTTTGTACAGCAATGTAATGCCATAATCCATATTCCACACTAATTGAAAACATTTTAACAAGTGAACATGGCTAAGACAACCGTCCTATTCATAGTTGGAGAAAACTCAACTCAAAATGCAAAAAGATTAGTTAGTTACAAGTTAATAAAATATACATCTTGGTATGCGGGCATAAATTAGAGAATTTCACATGACTAACTCGACGTTCGTTGCTATAAATTATTCATATACATGCGATGAAATTGTTTAACATTTAATTACTATAGTTGTTACTGTTATAGAGCAAAATACTTTTCATAAGTTGGTTGCATGTGCAACCCTGTGCTCATGTATATATACATTATGTGTACAAGTAAAAATAAATAAGAATAATTTTATTAGATATCAAGAAATTCTTAACAAGGTGAATATTAAAATAGAGAATGCATAACAATGCATGGGTTTCGTGTAAAATTTGTTTTGTAAGTATCTACATACCCCACTTACATACACTTCGTCAATCATCTGTTCCCACAACTTCTAAGAAAAAGTTTTTAAAACATTTTCCAATAAAAAATTCAAATAACACAACGAGATCATCGGTAATATTCAATCACTGGTTTATTGGATCTATAAATAATTTATGTTTCTTCAATTTTTGTATTTGTCAGCAGCAGAAGAAAGTTTGTGAACAGCGGAGAGAAAACATATCCACTCCACTTTTCTTTTCTTTCATTTAACTCCTTCGAAGCAAAAACAAATGCAGATTTTCACACTTTTAATTTATTACTCTCTTCTAACACTCAATTGATTTGATGTTACTTTTATATTCAGCTCTTGTGAGGTAAAATCCAAAGACAAAGAAATTAAGTATGAATATTACCTTTACAACCCAATTTCTGTCAACAAGAAGGTTTGGAGTCTTTAAATCTCGATGGACAACGGGAGGATGGCTGGTGTGCAAGTAATTCATTCCCTTAGCCTGACAAGAGGGAAGTAAATTTACATCAAATAAAGGAAAGTGGGAAATAATATCTAAAATTAAAATGACAGTTTTAGGAGTTCTTGGTGAGGAAAGAGCAACCCCCAACCTTAGACTTTGACATGAATAAGGAGGCTATGATTTTGTGACAATATGTTGCTCATACAGTAATTTGGTTGGGGAGAAATGCTCGCATATTTTAGGAAGTCTTCTTAACTCCAAAACTTACTTTAAGATATAATTAAATTTAGGGCCTCTATTTGGTATTCATCTTATGGCCATATCAAGGGGGATGCTCACACTGAGAAGCAACTAACAGCCTTACTACTTTCTTGACTCTCAACATATATTTATTTGTCGCATGTAGATTTTTCTGTTCTGGAGGATACCTTACCCCCAGCCTATTTACAATTTTTCCCCGTCTTTCTAAATAATTCTTTTTATACCACCAAATGAAAGGAGGACAAGTATTTCCAATTCATACCACATCAAGAGCCATACGCAACCGCCTCTTCTCATCAAGTACAAGATTGGGACGATGCAATATCCTATATAAACTGCCTCTGTATCAAAGCAACCGATATATTTTAATGAGCAAAACAATAATATAGAGGAATTAATTAATCATATGATTTGGTTAAGGCCAAAGTTTCATGTTGAGAAAATGTTGGTGAACTCGTAAACAACATCAACAAAACATGATATATGGTCCAGAATCAATATACAAAAAGAAAAAAAAAACTTTACGTCAGCATAAACAATACGTTTATTCAAGAAAACTACAAAAAGGGATAGTCTGTATGTAACTCATTGCATCAAAAAATAGTTAAACTAACCTAGGAAGAAACTCTGTCAAGATAGAGAAATGAGGAGGACGAGTAATTGCTCCCATGAAGAGCACAACATTAGGATGCCGCAGCCTTAGCATAATCTCAATCTGTACAAGGCAATATAAGGGCATGAATCTTATATGTGCATATGAATGCATTAAACATTTATATAGTAATAGTTGCTCACTTCCGATTTGAACTGATCTAGTGCATCGCCTGAGACGTCTTGGTCTAAAAACTTCTTTACAGCAACTTCCTGTAATGCCATTGCCAATCCAACCATACAAACAAAAACACTATTAAGTACTTTCACAAATGAAGCAAGTCTTATACAATGAGACTATCCCATGGAGACAAGCAATAAAAGTTCCAACACCAAATTAAAACGAATACATAGCACAGAAGAGATAAAATGGCTTTAGCCTACATGAGTCCAATTGTAGAAGGGAAAAAATGTGTATATTCATCAATAAAAGGCATTTATAAAATATCTGAAGATAGCGTAACAGAATGAAGGAACAAATACATAGAGACCTTCACTAAGCCTTGGCCAAGTTATCTCAAATCAGATGAATGAGGTAGAGACTCTCTACACCCTCCTCCACACAAAAGTCAGAATTTTGATAAATCTTGATTTCAGCAATGGCTATCAGAAAAGGAGTATTTACCGGCTAATGAAACAAGCAATTTACACTTGTATTTTTAAACGTTTTAATCGCTTATATCATGAGACTAGGTCAGGCCTAATATAGCATAATTTGTGTTGTCACTTCAAAAGCATACCATTACAAATTTCAGCAGAAGTAAACATTTCATCGACAATCTGGATTCTTTCTTCATGAAATTACTCATGGAACAGAACAGACTCAATTATGAGTAGAAACTGAAAAAACCTGTTCGTAGATATGTGACTATGACCATACTATAATATGAAACAGAACGTGACAAATTGGGGAAAAATTAACAACAAATATTAATGTTAATCTCTATATAAAATCCTGGCATAAAGCAGAACAATGAAGTCGTCTAGCAGTTACCTAGAATTTTTCAGATTATGCAATTCTAACTTTTTAAATAGTAAGAAAATGACACACGGCAGGAAACTGTTGAAGTGCTCAAGACGAGTTAAGACAACATAACAGAGTATGAGCAGACTTACAGTGCCATTGCAATCAGCACGGTAAACTTCACCGTAAGAACCTACAAGGACAGTTCTGTGAAGTTAGATTTGCAGGATTACATCATAAACAGAGACATATTAGCACATTTTACTTAATTTCTATTAATGCAATGCAATCCACTATATCAAATAGCAACATCGAAAAAAATCCAAATTGCGTGAAGTGACAATGAGAAATACGACCTTGGGCCGGATACCGAGTTTAAAAAAAAAACAATGAGCTATGCGAAATTAATAAGTTCCAATTATCTTATTGAAAGATACTTATTCAAGACCCTAAGATTTTATATAGTTTTAAATCCAAAAAAATCATATTTAAAGCATGGGAATATACTCACCAATACCAATACGCTCGCCAACGACAAGATCCTCCCATTGAATTTCCCATTGTGTGTCTTCACCAAGTATTGGGTGAACTTTCTTGGTTTTATCGTCATCACATAGGACACAATCTCCAATGACCGTCTCGTTTATTTGAATGACTGAATCATTCCCAAGTTCAATGTTATTCGAAGAAGCTCCAGCCTCATTTCTAGGACCACTTTCATCATCATCACAAAAACATTCAACACCATTATGCCTTTTGCAAGAAAGGACTGTCTTGGGCAAGGAAGACTCGGGGCACTTTTCTTTACATGTCTTGTGTGTATTAAGACAAGCAAAGTCAACAATTAATGGATTAGACTGCTCAATATCGCTATCTTTACTGGAAACAGTTGCAAAAGCATTCCTTGTACAACTACTTTGCGAAGAATCATAAAATTCAATGGCATCAGTGTGTAATTCTTTTTGCCGTTCGGTTAACTGGTCTGCCGCTTGACATAACCTAGTATTACCAGCAGAGCCCACTCCTTGAGGGAGTAAGAGAGACTTGTCATAACTTAATAACAGCCTATTTTGGTCAGCTTCAACAGTATCTAAACCCCTATGTCGGGAATTCATATCTGAAAAAAGATCAGAAGGAGGTGATGCGCCACTTTCTAAAAGAATAGTGTGCAGTTTTGAGGCAAACTCTGGGTTCTTTGCGGCACTGAGAACATACTGTGACACATTTTTTACATGCATGTTTTCTGCATGTGATGACTCTGGATGTGATGAGGATCCATACGCATCTGTATGCTTAAATCTCCCTGCTTCATTTACCTTAGCATGATTTATTTCATCTGGTTTTGTTTGACTTCCAATTTTTATTAATTCTTTTGTCTGGACCCTCCCTACGGTACAATCAGACAATACCCCCAGCACATCAGTTTCATCACCAAGCATTGGATATAAGTTGTTATGTTGTCCTGCAATCTCTGCAAAATCCCTACCAGCAAAACCATAGTTTTGGATCTGACTGCTGGGCACCTCAGCAGGAATAAGAGTACCAGGAGCACCCATCATATCAATAATGTATTCACTGCATACAATTTAATAACAGAACTTAAAAATGTTCTAACATTAACACAAGATTGGCACAGTTAGTTTAATTAGAGGGTCGTTTGCCAAATATGACAGGAGCATAATGCTAAATGATATAAGATAAACTGTTGGTGGTCCGATTTCTATGAAAAAAGATCGTTCAAATTAATCAACCAAAAGTCATAAGAGGATCAAAGTAGAAATTGCAATTAATGAACTACAACAATCTATAAATTAAATGATTGTTCTCGTACATCCTAAATCATATTTACCTCAAAATCCTATACTTAATTTAAGTCAACAACTTTATATACTCATTAACTTTATATACTCATTGCCAATTCTCCATCTCAAATGACAGGAAGAGTTTTGAAAGGATTAGAAATACAAAATAGAATTGCGAAATAAAACTGCTTTTGGAATCTCTGCCTCAGGAGTCCAGACTATCATTACGAAGAAGTATACTAAAGAGTTTCCGACTCAAGAGAATACATGCCAATTGCCATCATTCATCAACTATGCAAGAGGCTAATTAAAAATGTTCATTGAATTAAACTCCCTTCAAAGCAATACTTAAAAAGGGAATCAACATTCTACCAAAAGATAAATACCTTCCATCGTCAGCTTTAATCAAATTCACAGCCCCATCATCAGTTCCTGTGTAATAGCTCCCTTTTACAAGCATGCAGGGAATATTAATCCTATCGGCAAGTACCTAAGCATCAGAAGAATGAAACTAGCTTCAGTTGAAATCAAATAAATTGGTTGAGAATGACCAAGTATGAAATCGAAATTCAAGGTAAGCTATAAGTAAATGTTCTCTGCTAGAGAGAAATAAAGGAACTTTACTTTAGTTGCATATATTGCTTTTTAATATAATGTGAATTCTGCTGTTGGACAAATGATAGGCATTACTAACTACAAAGATAGATAACCATATGCACACTCCACAATTGAATAGAAAAAATCAAATGAGTCGTAAAAATTAATAAAATGTATTCCACATACAACAGGATGATTGTCTCAACTCTCAAGTGTCCGAATTGTATATACAAATTATCTGCAATAATTGAGAAAATCTTACCTTAAAAAGTAGGGCTCGGTGACGTGAAAGTCCAACATCTAGACAGCCAAGAGGAAGGACGACAGTTCTTAACGAATCTCGCAATTCACGGCTCCTCATAGCCCACTTTGTCATGATATTATCAGCACTACCAACTGGTCCACCCATTCTATTAACAACAACATCAGCAAGTTTCTGGATTAAGCCACTCAAAAACAGTCCTAGTTCGGTAACAGAACACTCTTCAAACAAGGCACGGGCTTTTTCCTCAAGCTGACTTAGCTCGACATCAACAACACGGTTCACCGAGATTACTTCATAATCAACATTTCGTGAGGTGGGCACAGTTTTCAGATCCACCAACAATGGCATCTTTCCACGTTCAATTAAACTTGCGTCGATCCCATAGACGTCATAAAACCCATCCATCACTTTCTCATCATAAGCAATGACATTATAATTCTGCCAGAGATAAAAACACAGTCTGCTTCAAAAAAGACATCCTCAATATATAACTTCCAATTTTTCAATTTTGCCAAATAAGAAAACACATCATCATCAACATCATATATCAAGTTCAAATGTCCATAAACAGCAAGAAGTCAGACTTAATTGCACATCCAAAACAGATATAAACAAAATCTATTTTTTCAACTACATTCTTCATTGTATTGTATATCATTTATGACTTTAACAACTATACCCCAACAACGCAGCAAAATTTTATGGTGACATCTAATTACATTTTTCATCTTGATGTAGTCAAGTTTCAACAAGAAATATATTGATACGGCAAACACAATATGAAATGTAACCTTCAGAATATATCGTTCACGACTTTAATAACTAACTATACACTAACAATGCAAAAAGTTGTATACGAACGTTTAACTACGTTTCACCATCTTGCCACAGTCAGTTTTTTTAATCTGTAGACAAAGTGACAATCACCACCTAAAACTCACACACACAACTGTGAGGTCCCAAGTGCGAACCCAGGTGAAGGTGTACAACCTAGCAATATCGACATTTGCCAGTTGATCTAGGCCTTACAGACAGCCACAATCAGGTTTTAAAAAAATAAACATTATGACTTGGCAAGAAAGTGATAAATATTCTTGGATGTCCACCTAAAAGTAATGTTTTTTTGGGACACTTGTCTCAGGTTGTCCGACACGTGTCGTGTGAGTGTCATACGGGTGTCTGACACTGATTCAAGGAGTGTCTGAACAAAACATAAATAAATAAATAAATTATTTTAGGACATCTGTTTGAGATTTCCGACACTTGTCATACAAATGTAGGACACTGCGGCATGTCTAATGCTGCTAGAGTTGTCCTTCTTCAGAGCCTAAAAATACATATTCGCTCTACTGGATATAATCCTATTCAAGGCGTGTCACACACTAAATATGAACACCTCCACCAGCTGTCTAAAATTAATTCTACACTAAGCATATATTAACTTAAAGTAATTCCATAATTCAGAGTATCCAAATTCAAAAAGAGAAAAATTCCAAAACAAATTAATAATTTCAACATTAATGGAACTAACTAAGCATAAAAAGCTAAAATACCTAATTCAGAAACATTTCCCAAAACAAGAAACAAACACATAAAACATAATTCCACTACCCTAACTCCGATTAAAGGTCAAATTAACAACAATAATATTACCCAATAACGAAGCGATTGAAACTGAACAAGTGCAGGAGTATCCGTAAGAGAAGCAGAATAGCCAAGGCTGATCTGTTTAGCAGCATCGATCTGAGCAGATTCATCAACATCCTTCGGATCGGAATCAGAAGCACTAATCGCAAGAGCTAATTGAACCTGAAACTCTTCTTCCTGTAAGAGATTAAAGTCGTTGAGACCGGCGCCGTCGTTTCGGGGATTCTGAACCACCGTCGGAGAAGGAGAAGGAGATGGAGAAGGAGAAGGAGTTGTAGTGAGAGAATCGGAGTGAGAAAGTGGCAATGCTACGTTTGCGTTTGCGATTGGATTGTGATTATTGATTGGAGAAGCAGCAGCGCCACCACCGATGTGAAGCTTTCGAAGAAGTTGCTTCATTTTAGGCATGGTGACGGTTATTGGAATTGGAATAGGATCATCAACTTCTTCTACCAAACGTGGAATCTCGATTAAAACGCGATTCTCAGATTTTTTTTTCGCTTAATTTGTTTCGTGATTTCATTCCCTCCAATCTTCTACGAACTTTTTTCTCTATGCTTTTCTCGTTCTACTACTTGTTCTATTTCTTCTCTTTTCGGAATTATTATTAATTTTTTTATTCAATTTAATTAATTAATTGATTCACGCGTTGCAATTTCCGCTTCTTTTTTTTTTTTTCTCTCTATTCTTAATTTTATATCAGAATTTTTTGAGAAATTGACGTCTAGTGATAATTTATATTAGAATTTAACTTAGTTAGTAAGTTTCCCTAAAAGTAACTTATGCAATTAATACGGCCAAAAAATATTCTTAATTATGAAAAAGATTGATAGAAAAGCGAAGATATGATCGGATATTAATATGGCCTGTAAAATATTATTATTAAAAATATTGAATATTTTTAAAATGTAATACAATGAATATTTTTCAATAAATACTTCAATAATGCTCATTAGAATTATTAATAATATAAAAATAAAACAAGAACATTTAGATGATGGGTATCAGATCGTGTTTTTTTTAACTAAAGGTTCTATATTCGAACCCAACTTTAAATTGAATATTTTATAAACAATAAAATATGTATATGTTTTCTGTATAGATTATTTCTCTTAATTTTATTTTGATATAATATTTAAAGATTTGAAAGTAAAAATATAGCAAAATGTTTTATTTTTATTTTTATGTTGTTACACAAAAGACACCTCTTTAAGACAATGTCAAATACTAGTGGTGATCGCTATTTTTTTGAAACTGATTTACTATGTTGTTGAGATCTTACCTCATACTCCGTTATATTTAACTTCGTTGATGAAATAACTTAAATATGTTGACTCAAATATACATATATAAAGTACAATTTAAAAAGTTATAAAAATATTCTAAATAAGTAAGATTAAAATCGGTTTTTTTCTTCATCATGATTCTCTTCTTTATTTATTGATATTGAGAGAACGTTGGTGTTTGTTTTCACTAAAACTAATAACAAGGGGTCATTATTTTTATCTCATGCAAGATGGACTTAGCGCATGTCCTCCAATATTTTGTTTTTACTTTTTTCATAAGTGAATTTCTAGTTTATATATTAAAAAAAAGTTAACTTTAAAATCAGTTTCTTTCTCTGTAAGCAATAAAATAAAAGAAGTGTTTTTCCTCATTAGCATTCTCCTTTTTTGGTACTACAATGGTTTCCTCCTCAACTTCCTCTTCTATCATGTCAATCAACTAGAATATTTAATCATATTTACTCATTTATTTTCTCCACTAACCGGACCTTACTTGTCCTACATGAAAATATCTCTTGTCTCCTCTTATCAAACACTGCATTAAAGGTTAAATTTGGCAACATGAAATCTCCAACAATTCCCCATTGGTCCCATTTTGAGCTGAGGGAATTGTTATGAAATTTGTATACGCGTTGTTGCATTTTAGTGGGCTGCTATCAATATTGACCATGGGATTTATTGACCAATATTTCTGTCATCCCACGTCTGTTCATGCACAAATCCTAATAGTGTGGGTCTACCGCTTTCCAAAAGAAATGTTAAAAAATGTCCTTAAGATACTCGTTTAAGAGTGTGTAGTTTGTTTGTTTTCACGTTTCAATTTACATAAATGTAGAACCTACGTACGTTTGTGGCTTTCTACCGTAAAAACAAACACATGTTTGGTTTGATTTTTTTGTGTTGGAGACCGAACCTAACTAAAGTGATCGAATTTGACCTTTGTTGATTTGAATATAAATTTCACTTTGTTCAAAATATATCATTGAAACTTGAATCAAATCATTATATTTGTAGTTATTTTCTTAATTTCAACTATATTATTGGAGTTATCATGTTATCTAATGAAGTTTTCACGACTATTTAGCAGTGATTAATCTCGGCCGAAGAATTTAGGAGACACATAAGATGAGTTTTTCAATTCCAACTGATTTTGTTGGTACACCGTATTCATATGAACGATTGCTTAAATATGATACCATGCAATTTTGAATGAAACTTAGATTGTCACGTAAATATGCTACAATGGAAAACAAAATGTTATAAATCGGTTTCATAGTGTTTGAAACTCAATATTGAAGCACTTGTTTAAGATGCTCTTCATGTGTTTCAACCCAAAAGCATCTTCAATCATTCTTTTATGATACCTACTTTGGGTTTCATACACAACTAAAACACGGTCCCTCAATATCACGTCATATTTATAAAACTTATATCCATTTTGCTCAAATAGTAAAAAATATATATATATATATATATATATATATATATATATAACTCTTTTCTTTGAAAGGAAAAAATATATAACTCTTAACAACCCACATTTTTATTTTATATTTTAATTCAATGTTATTCTATGATATCATATTTTATTTAAGATGCTTAAACAATTCCTATGCTATTCATCTTGCCCGATCATGGTTCCTCCAATGAACTGGAAATTTAAGATACATGTTCGTCAAGGTACAAAACCTCTATGACACCCTCGTTGGAGATGTTCTAAATGTCTTGGAAGACAATATATGAAACCCGTTTATCATGGCCAAAGTAGTATGTATCTATAGCATAATTAATTCATGTGTGGAATTTATAGCTTTTGACTATTTTTGCGCCGCCACCATTTCCTTAAAAATGAATCAAGGAGTTTTCTTTACCCTCACAAAAGTTTCAGATACAACCTGAAATTGAATCATTTTGCGTATACCTTTTTCATATCAAAAGTCAATACAATGCACAACGCAAATTTTTAGTTTGCTTGATTTATAATATTTCTGCATGCTTCATAGTTCATATTGGTCATTACATCATTGCAACTTGCAAGATGTCACAAAATTACATTAACTAATTTCAGTAAATTAGTTTAATCAAAATGGTCGGGAATCACTTAGTAGTTTGTACCACATAAAATATTTTCCTTCATTGTTTTATTAAGTTACACAACATAATTTGATTTTGAAAGTTATTCTTGCTATTTGAATATGATTACATTTGTTCTCTCCTAATATACAGCAAAATCTTGCCAATCTCTTACGACCAAAATGTAGGGCAATCATAGACCAAATACAAAACTAATCCAATCCAAATTGCACCTATGAAAAATGTAATGCAATTATAGTCTATGGCTTACTGAGATGGTAAGCTGGAACTCATCATTCTTTTTATGTCTTGTTAAGTAAAGAAGCAAGATTGCGAAGTTCCTCAAATGCATGCATTGTTTCTGCATCAAACCCTCCTGCAAACTGCATTAACAAATAAAAATTACATCTTACTGCATATTTAGTAGTTAATAACAAAGACAGATTCAGGAAATTTATGTTGTGGCAAGGACTGTTACAAAATCAAACGAATTGAACAGTTAAACCAACACCAAAAAAAAAAAAAAAAACTGCGACTGACAGTTCAATTCATGAACTACCGTTCACAGTTTGATTCTTCTTGATCCAGTTTGGATTTACAATTTTTTTTTAAATGGTCATAATATTCACACCAAAAACTGAACTGTTAAACCAACCACACCAAAAAAAAAAACTGCGGCTGACTGTTGAACCAATTCACAGTTTGATTCTTTTTGATGCAGTTTGGTTTAACGTTTTTTTTTTTTAAATGGTCATAGTATTCACAATTGGGTTCAGTTTTAGTTTTTTTTTTTCAACATTCCTAGTTATCAGTTAGTAATAGCAATTTGGTACAGATTGGTTAAAAAAGAATCAACACAATTCGAGAAGAGGACAGTTTGGTTTTTTGTAGAAGGTCCGGCTTGGTTTGTAACCACATAACCGATGCACCGAGTCTCTATACCAGTTAGGTTCGGAACAAATCATTAATGATTTGGTTCAGTTTTTACCAAAGCGTTATAACAGTTCAGTACAGTTTGAACTGAACCATGAACATTCCTAGGCGAGGCAAAACCCTTGTATAATAATTTAGATTTGAAACGATTCGTGAACAATCCTAGGCAAGGCAAAACCCTATAATAATGTGGATCTGCCCTTGGTTAATAGAACATGTTTATCTTTAAGGCTGTTCAGTGATTCTAGAAAAGGTTCGGTAGCATGACAATGTTGTGATTTGAGTATACCAGAGAGCTAACTGATAAAATTTGCATTTAATCTTAAGAGAGAAGAAACATCAATTTACATTGGAGGCACCAACCTAAGAGCATGGACAAAGATACTGGAGTATATTATATGGGAAATACCTGATGGATTCTGAAAGCAAATCTCACTCCTTGGAGAACCATATAATCCATTGCAGGATCTTTGTCAAATGCTGACTTTGTTTGAACTTCAATGGCTACCCTTTTCATATACTTTTTGGCCAATTTAACTGATCCTAGTTTTATCTGCAAAAAAATGTTGAAACCAATGTTAAGACAAGTTGTATAAATCCTATGAAGAAGCAATATCAGATAGAACATTGTGCTTTTTCAAGTTCCTAGAACACAGTCATAGGATACTACAAAGCCAGCATAATCATTAATAGATCAATAAATAACATGTTTGTTTTTCTTATCAACTCTTTAAGAAACAATTAGCACAATCCGAAAGAAACATGTTTTTGTTATTGGATGAAAAAACAATTGCTCAAACAAGTATCAACACATCTGTTCCTGCTGTCATAGTAATGCAACAACATTATTATAAATATAGCTTCCTTCACACATTCATCAATGCCATTATGGTATACCTTGCCAATAATTCCATTATCAAGCATCCATTCTACAGGAATTTGAAACTCCTTGCAATTTCTCATCAGTGAATCCCTCGTGCGGAGAAGCGTATAAACCGTACGTTCCATTCTACAGTGAAACACAAACATAAGTGTCTTACAACATGAAACTATAGAATCACAAAGCATTCTCAGAAATATTTGAGTAGCTTACTTTTCTGACAATGCAACCATTTTCTTTAGAGCAATATCACAAGGTAGCCGGGGATCATCCTTGTAGGAGGAAACTTCTGATTCCAATTTTTTCAAATCTTGATATCCAAATGCTGCTTCTCTTAATGTGTCGGCTTTCTTCTCTGGCCAATCAAAATGCTTAAGGACAGCCCTTTCGTCCACCTAAGAAATAATATATACACAACAATAATAGATTTTATTAGCATTAACAGAAATGAATCTTCTTGATCTCATGTACAATAATAGTCACATGTTATAAGCAACAATGACACAGTAAGTCTTTACATGGCACAATTTCATGCTACACATGTTATTATAAGCACAAAGAAACTTACAAGGAAGCCAAGCTCATCATCAAGCCACTTCACAAATGCCACTACATCATCTATGTTCTCATAAACCGCATCTTTCACCTCTCTAATCAATGAATTTACAAATTCTCCTTGTGTTTCAATATCTGCCTTTATCTGTATGTAAAGAAATAGATATTAATATTCAAGATGTTCATGAAATAGGTATTAGTATTGAAGATATCAAGCCGACCATTCACCAATATAAATATAATGGCTTCAAACTTTTGGAATGTGAATGCAATATATTTTGGTTTGTTACTTTGTAAACAAAATTTGACATGAAAAAATATGGAATTTAATAAGTTGGATATATAAGGTGTAAAACTACTCACAGCAAGTAAATGTGACGAACGATTCTCGATTTCTCCAATCATGCTGCTACGAACATCTGCAACATCGGGAGCATCAGAGAGTCCTCCGCTTGAAGAATCCCTTCTAGAATCTCTCTTCATGAGTGAATGGTACAATTCCACCACTTGTGGCGCTCGTTTTACCATCGCCGTGTTACCTCTCGATGCAAAACTCATAGGTGGTGGTGGCGGAGGTGGAGGTGGAGGAGGTTGAACTTGAACTTGAGCTGAACTTTCTTGTTTTGTTTTGCTAGAAATAGAACATGAAGGTCTTGGAGGTGGATTAGGAATCCTTAACGCCCTCTTCTTCAAAGCACATTGTTGAACAAATAACGGCATTGGCACCGATTCCTTTTCTATTTCTTTTAAACATTCAAAAGAATCAAAACAATTAGATTGTCTTCTTTTACTCAATACAGAAACCTCTTCCTCTGAGCTATTGGAACCACTAATTGAATGTCTTCTTCTGTTGCTTCCCTCCGAAATCGATTCAATCCAATTTTTGTCAATGATACTATTATTTGTGCACTCTACTTGTGACAAATGATCACTACTAGTTATTGGCCACTTTTTCGGCTTCTTAACCAAATTGAAGCTATTTGCACTACCACATTGATCAGAGAAAGAACCAATAGAATCTCCACTGCTACTCACAACAGATTGAGGGCTAGATAGCTTATCAGAATCCAATGTTGAGCATGTATTCTTTAACTCGGTTCTTAAACACGAATTCACCCACCTCAAATAGGCTAGCTCCTCCACCTCATTTAATCTGCTTGTTTGTAAACCTTCTACTTGTTTGCTCAGGTCTTCGTTTGTAAGCCTGAGCAGTGATGCCTCGGCTTTAAATTTGGCAACAATGTCACTCTGATCATATCATAAAAGCACAATATGAAGGAAAAAAGGAGAATCAGCATTCAGAAAAACAAAAGTGAGACAGAATCTTAAAATGTATAAGAAAAAAAAAAGTAACCAACAAAACATACACTAACCTAAGTTAAATGGCAGTATGGATTAAATTCTCGATAATCACTTCTAAAAAAATACTAAAAGAATCTAAACAATAACTATGCTAAACAGTAAGTTGAAATAAGTTTGTTTCTGCACTTCCCTTTTTTCATAATTTTTTTTTAACTTCTCCATGAATAACTGTAAGCTTGTAGGAGTATTTTTTAAGGGTAGAATCATTAATTTATGTAATTGAGAAGCCTTCACAAGCTAGAAGTTGATCGAAACTGGGCTTAAGAAGCTCAAAATTTAGTTCCTCAAAGCGAAAAATATGCAATCTAAAGCAAATCAATTAGAAAGAGAAATTTAAAATCTTAAATAACTTTTATTCTCCATAAGCTTAGTAATGAATCTAGTCTAGCTGCATCAATAATGAAGCACTGATTCAGTAACTTCAATTCACTTAATTAACCCAAATCAAGTATTACAAGTGTACTTTCCTCCTTTATTCTAATTTGCATATACACCTCTGAATTGTTTGCAACAACAACAGCCAAGCTTTATCCCACTGAGTGGGGTTGGCTACGCCTGGGAATTGTTTGGATTAGCTTATTTAAATTTACCTATTGGCATAAGTACCTGTGAGATTATTAGTTTCAGAGAGCTGATGGAAAAAGCTTATAACATGTACATAGGCTCTTTTCAGCTTATTTTTATAAGCTCTATAGACAACTTTTGAAAAAAGTGTATAGCTTATATGCAAATAATTTGACTTATTTTATCTTTTGTAATAGAAATAGCATATAAATAGTCATTTATAAGCGTGCACTTGAACAATGGCATGTTTGGATTGGCTTATTTGGGCTTATCTACTGGCATAAGTTTAGTGAGACTGCTAAAGAGAACTTATGAAAACGGCTTAATGACAATTTTCAAAAACCTTTTTAAGCTTATTTTCATAAGTTCCCTATTATAGCTTATAAAAACAACTTATACCATATACAAAAACAATTTAACTTTATGTTATACTTTGCTATAGAAATAGCTTATGTGAGCTTATGATAAGCCCTTGTGCTATAAGCTGCAAATAAGCTGTTTATCCAAACAGGCCCTTAGTTGTTTATCCAAACAAAGCCCTATTCATATCTTCTATTCCAATCCAACAACCCATGAGAAAAAAAAATTGTGTCCCATACAAAAATTGAATCAACCAAATTGCAAAAATTACCTCTGAAGAGTTGTCAGAACAAGACAATTGCGACTCCATAGAAGAAAGCCTGCAAGTAAGGTTCCTCTTCTCCATATGCAACTCCTTATTCAACCTTCTCAGCTCAACAACTTCAAGCTCAAGATTCTGCGTGGAACAATCCTTAACTTCCTCTTGTCTCTCCAATCCACAGCTCCTACTCAATGCAACCAATTGCTCAGAAAGACCACTTTTCTCTTCTTCCAACAAAGCAACTTTCTTCACAAGCTCATCAACCTCACTCTGATTCTTCCTACACTCAACCAACTCAGCATTCAACTTAGCTTCTCTCTCCTTAGACTCTTGTAACAAGCTTCTCATATGATCCAACTCCGTAAACAAATCAGTTGAAGATTGTCTCCTATGTGTTGGAAAAGCATGTGGATGAACCTGAGAACATGACAAATCACCCATTAACGATCTTTTCACTCTTGAATGAGGTGGAACAAAAGGGTTAACGTTTTTCTGGTTGGTAACAACATCCGAGGTTGTTATAGTTGTTGTATTTTGTTGTTTTTTTGTCGGAAGTTTGGTTTTTTTGTCAGCTGAAAAACCTTTTACAATGTGTGCACCCCATAACCTTGGTTTTGAATGATTATTGTTGTTGGGGTTGGTTGTTTTTGTTGTTTGAAGCTTTGGTGGTTGATTTTGATCAGAAAATTTTGAAACTTTGGTCTTATTTTCTGATGGGTTGTTATGAATTTCTTCCTTCATACTGAAACACTTGTGTAACAGTGTTTTTGAGAAGTTTAAGGTTTATGTTGTGTTGTTAGAACAGAACAACAATGTTGGATTTGGGGGTTTTGTTCTTGATGGTAAGAGGTTTTTTCCTGTGAGCGATTTTGAAAGTTTGAAATTTGAAATGTTGGAAAGAGGAGAGAAAGGTGAGAGAGACAACATTGAAATGTTTGAGGAATTCGAGGTATAAAATCTAGGAATATGGAAATGCAACGGTCTCTTTTTTGTTTTTTGTGGGGACCACTTTGTCATGTAATGTTCGTGCAATAAAAGTTGACCTTTCTATTAAATGAAAAAGTTTTTTTTACTAACTCAAATGAAAAAATAAAAAATACTAATATTTTAAAAATAAAATAAAATTATTTATTAAATATTCCGGTTTTTAAGGAGTATAAGCAAAAATCAAAATGTATTTAAACAATTAAGACCAAATATATTTTCACTTTTGCTTAAAACCGGATGGAGTAGTAGTAAGTTGCAAAATAATTTTACATTAACATTGAATAAAAAAAATTTTTTTTTCTAGTCTAAAGATTGAAAAATATTTTTTTTCACATTTTCCCAAGTTTGATAATGGTATTTTTCAAGACTTGACAAGAGTCCAATCTATTAAAAACTCAAACCAATCAGCAGTTAAAGCAAGATCAAAATTTCCTAAATAAATCAGTAGTATCTGGAAGATTTTATCATTGTTATAACATCGACCATTCATAAACTCATACAAAGTGATGCTCGACCATCTTCCACGTAAAATTATTTTACAACGACAATGTATATCCATCTAAATATGACGATAAAGTGCATCCGAGTGACCTAACTAACCTCACAAGTTCATATTAGTCTCTGAATTTATTATTTTACTCGTTCTATTTACACATATGATTCAATTGATGGTCTAGATAATAGACAATATATAATAATTGTATTATATCTCTTAAATATTCATTATCAATATGATTTACCTAAAAACATATGGTCGAGATTCGTCTCTTTTTCCTATATAGAATTATTTATTCACTTTTATTTTTACATATAATTAATGACTTTTTCTTTTAAAAAAAATTATTCACGAGTAATTTAAATAGTAGCATTTATTTGTTAAATGTTCAATTGTTTAGATAGCGATATTCTCTTGATGGAGAGTGAGCTTTGTTACTATTGCAGTTCTACCTGTCTCAAGGGATTAACCATTGCATTTTCGGGCAGAGGGGATGAATGAAACATGAGAGCGGTGGATTATCGTCATGTTCATACGAGGAATCAAAAGTTAATAGAGTTTATGTACATCTGGAAATGAAAATAGGTGACCATGGAATAACGCTGCTGCGGCAGCAGCTTGTTCTTCAACAGCCCTTGATGCTGGGAGACAGGTGCAAATCAGGTTGCGGTCACCGTCCTGATCGTCAAAACCAAGTTTACATCATGATAATTAGTCTATGAATTAATCAAATAAAATTATGCGCAAAAAATTAGTGCATAAGCATTACAGGTAGTCAACCACGAGCTATATATATTACTAGAATAATGAGCACATATGGCTTATAAACATAAATTATTGATATTGTTCAGTTGTGCTATGGCAAAGAAAAAATGATTGTGTTTGACGGGCCAAAATGGAGGTGGGATACATCAATAAAAACTGCTGCATATATTTGAAATATACATGGTCTGTTTACTTTCTAACAACATATTCAATTTTTACTTGTATGCCGGGTGGCTGGAATGACCTTTGTTATGAAGGTTTCTTTTTAATTGCGACATAGAAAAGATGAAAGCTTACTGAAGATAATACATTTTTGGAAACATTATAAACTGAATTTTCAAAAATGGATTTTGAACAACTTTCCTAATGCCTTCTCTAATATAACCCATTGTTTATTTGGACTTATGATGTCATGAGTCACATACACAATTATATTAGTGTTTGAATACAATTCTAACTTTCTAAGAATAACTTATAACAAATCTATAAACAGTTTTTCAGCTTATTCCAATAAACTCCGAAGAACAACTTATGAATATGCATTCAGTTAAACTTCCACTTAATCAAGTTATTTTACTCAAACACAAATCCATCAAGGGATGACAGGTTGGTTCACTATGAGATGAATGTCAAATTAATCATATAATTATATAACCAACATGATTACCTGTAGTAGGCCAAAACTTTGCAACACGGCCATAAAGCAGGGAAGGCTGCATACTCCCTGGATTATGGTTTTGTCCATGCATCAGCTACAAGCCCATGAGCAGTGGTAGTGGATGAGGGGCTCCCTGCTCAACATTTTAGATGATCACTCATAAGTGCATGAAATAAGTTGATTTGTTAACAAAAAAGCAGCCAGTTGTTTACTCAATACTGTCTACTAAAGGTACGTTTGAATAAATAGCTTAATTTTGCGCATATCATATAAGTACTTATGTATAAGTTATTTCAATAACGAAAGGTAAAACAAAGACGAACTGTTTTCACATAAGCAATAGGCTATCCTGGAGAGCTTATGTAAATAAGCTAAGAACACTATATGGATATTGTATTAAACTGAGAAATTTGCCTGCCTAAAGGTGACAATTTCCCATCTTCAATGTATGTTCATTGATTAACTCATATGAGGTTTTGACCTAAGTTTGTGCATTTTGCCTGAAAGTGAATGTATATGTACTATTATACCGGCCTTATTGTGATAACTTGTTTATTTTGAGCTATATCCTGCCTTATAATTTATTGTAATGCATTCAAGTTTTGTCTCAATACTAAATTTCTTCATAAATAATTGTTCTGTTTTCATCAAGATCTTGAGCGGGTCAAACTTTAAAAAGTCAAAACAAGATTTAGAGTTTTCTCTATGAATTGTTGATTTATATATAGGATTGTGTGAGGATAAGTATGTTATTAATTCGGAGAGCACGCCTGAACAGAAAAAAAACATTTGGCTGAGTGGGAGAGGACTGGCGTTAATTATTAAGTTATTTATCCAAACAGATCCAAATCAAGTGTTACAAGTATACCCTCTCCCACTCAGCCAAATGTTTTTTCTGTTCAGGCGTGCTCTCAAAATTAATCATATGCTTATCCTCACGCAATCCTATATCTAAATCAGCAATTTCTAGAGAAAACTTCAAATCTTACTTCCACTTTTTATAGTTTCACCCGTTCAAGATCTCGATGGAAACATGACAATTATTTATAAAGAAATTCACTGTTGAGACAAAACATGAATGCATTAAAAGATATTAAAAGAGAAGATAAAGCTAAAAGTAAACAAACTATCAAAATAAGGTATATATAATAGGACATTCGCTTTGTTCAAAAAAAAAATAATAGGACATTCGCCTTTGGGCATAATGCACAAATAAAGGTCAAAGCCAAATTAGTTAGTCAATGAGCATACATTGAAGTTATGCAGGCAATGTTTAGTTGAATTTGAGAAGTTACACAAGAGAAATTGCAGAGCAAAAGAAACACAAACAAGGATAAAAAAATAAATTTCTTCCTAGGCAGGTTCATATATGCATACCTTGCTTTCACTTTCAGTAGGCTCAATCATGAGTGTACCGGGCACAAGCAATGATATTCTTGGTCCGTGAAATCCATCATCCATGAGACGTTTCACAACATCTTCAGGCTCTATCCCAGCAGTATTCTACATTGGAAATTGATTACAATTAAACACAATTCACATCTTGAATAATTATATGATTACTTGAAAGAAAAATAACTTCAATCAAATGGTCTAACCTGAAAGCCTCTTAAGTCAACAATGAATTCATGAGCAACTGTTTCATTGACTCCGCGGAAAAGAATTGGGGAATAACTAATAACTCTAGAATTTAAAGTATGAGTGAAAACCAAGGTTCATCATATATGACCCTAGGAACACGAGAGAAAAAATGGTAAAGAAATTAATGTTATTTATGACTTCCTCGTCGGCTGATTCCGTAACTTAACACTGCATCTCATTGCAGTAACAGCTGTAAGACTAAAAAGACGCATTCACAAAAACATAGGAAAGAAGTCAAAAAGTCAATTCCTCTGATGTTATATGACACTACATAAAGTGACGCCACATTGTAAGCAACCTTACAACTGAAAATTTGTCATCAATTTCCAAAACGATTTAACAGCTATCAAGTGAATCTAGTGAACACATAAATTTAAGCATAACCCTAGTATGACAAAAACAATGTAATAGAGGAATTAATATGCGAATTCCTCATATGTTCTATGATAGTACAAAAAGTGATGCCACAATGTAAGCAACCTTGCAAGTGAAAATCCTGATCAAAATCGAAAAAGATTTAACAACTACAACAACAACCAAGCCTTATCACACTAAGTGGGGTTGGCTATCAAGCAAATTTAATAAAGACCTAAATTTAAGCTTGGCCCTCGTGTTTCCTTTTCATTTTCTTCTTAGACTTCTCCCCAGATCTCTCCTCCGCATCTTCGTTCTTCCTCTTCTTCCTTTGCTCCGTCTTTCCCTCTCCAGCATGTAATTTATTCTCACTCCCAGCTTCATGCTTCTTTTTCGACCTAATTTCTACATCCTGAGAACCAACTAGCCCTCCACTTTCACTCTTCATACCATTGCTTAGTTTTTTCTCCACCTCTTTCTGTTGTTCTCGTCCCTTCACATTTCCAACTTCTAAACTCTTCTCCTTTTCACTCCCCGCTTCATTTCTCTTTTTCGACCTAATTTCTAACTCCTGAGGAGGAACTATCCCTCCACTTTCAACCTTCACATTCTCACCTTCTACACTCTTTTCCTTCTTCTTGTTCTTCTTCTCGCTCTTTTGCTTCTTTCCCTCCGTTCTTCCTTCATCGCCCAGACTTAACTCACTTCCATTCTTCTTTACGTTATCTCCAAATTCAAGTTTCTTCTTTCCATCTTTCTTATCACGCTTCTCACTTCCACCCACGACAGAACCAACAACTTCTCGACCAGGTTTAACATCACTCCGAACAGAACTTTCAACCCGTCTCCCACTATCATCTGTTGTGTGGCTTCGACGATTCTTCCTATGAGACTGCGCCGGTTTAAGCTCCTTGTGAAGCTGATTGAGCTCGTTGAACGCCGTAGAAGCACGGAGCAGATAGGCGTTGATGACATGGGAAGCACCATTGTCAGCAGAGACAAATTTGGAGAGAATTTTTGAAGCTTTTGAAAGCGATATCTCTTTAGATGATTCACAATGTCCTGTAATCGTTTTCATTTTTTTCTGCTTTCACGGTTTCACCTTCACACATACATGCATATATAGCTAGAGTCAATAAGCAGTTACAAATTAATTCAATAAGTTGTTAATCGCGGTGTGAGGTAAGAGCTTTTTCTGAAACGCGATTATATGCAATTGTATAATCGTGCGCGACATAGGAGATTGGAAGAAAAAGAGAAAAAGGAAAACCTGGAAGCGTTTGTCGGTGGTTCTGGCGGTGGAATTGTACCTAACGACGACCAAGTCCGGCGGCGTTTTCCGGCCAATTGAGCTCGGTGCGACTGCAGCTGGTTTCTGAAGCAAACGAGGGTTTTGATTTGATGGAGCTTTTCATTTGCCCAAATGAAAAAGATAAAAAAAAGTGTATTTTTATTAATTTTTTTGTCGAAAATGTGTTTCATTTTTGTCTTTTTTACCTGTAATCAAATTTTATATTTTGTATTATTTTTTTATCAAGTAGGTTAGTGTTTTTTTTTCAATGGAGTAGGTTGGTGTTATAAATTCATCTTAGTAGGTCACAAATCTGAGCTAACTAACAAAAATGTCGATATTATTAGAATGGACGGTGTTATCGAAGTTTGAATTTTAGTTTTTCCATTTGTGTGGGTGAATTTTTAATAATCATTGTTATTTCATCTATCTAAGAGAAATTAACCTAATAAATAAATGGAGAATTGGTTTGAACTTCAATCAATATATTGTAAAGTTCATACCAAAGTTACGATGGTTTGTTTGCTTGAATTATTAATTTTTTTTTTTGTCAAGCAAACAAACCATCGTAACTTTGGCATGATTCATCTGCACCCCATTGGCTTAAAAATAATACTTCTTTGTAAACCATATTTGACACTACATTACTATCTACATCGCCTTCATTGTTTAACAATATCTACAACCTTTTCTTTGAAGTAACCCTAGATATTGCAACATACAGTTGATCATGTGAGAACACAGACGTCTACAGATATATATCAACATGTTTTAGCGGTAGACCTTGACAAAATTTCCAAACGGCTAACCACATATGTGTCTTAAAACTTGAAAATTAGATTTAAATGCCAAACAAAATTGTCTAACTTGTAAAGAAATACTTGTACTAAAAAAAACTTGTCAAGTAATAATCCATCCGGTTTTTAATATAAGCAAACGTCAAAATATACTTGGTCTTAATTCGTTTTAAATACATTTCGACTTTTGATTATATTAAAAATCGGATTAGTACATTGTCATTTGAACAATGTAAAGTAGATAAGTCCATAATGCCCCAAAACACTTGTACCAATCTTTATATTCTTTTCCTCATATAGTTTTCGTGCAACAAATAATGAGGAAAGGACAATTCCCTCAGAATGGAAGCATTATCATGTCCGACCAACATAACGTAATGATACAGTTCATGTCCGTTCTTTAAGTCTCTGAATGGAAGCATTATCAGAACCAGTAATAACCATATCATCAACATATAAAACAAGCAGGACAATTTCCGTAGACGTTCTAGGAATAAATAAAGACGAATCATATTGACTCTGACTAAAAGAGAACCCAAGTAGAGTCGATCAAAAAATTTCATACCATGCTCTACGCGCCTGTTTCAAACCGTATAAAGAGCGTTTGAGCTTGCATGCACCCTTAGATGAAGAGAATAAACATTAAGGAGGAGTCATAAAAATATCTCCAGTCAGGTCACCATGAAGAAAAGCATTTTTGACATCCATTTAATGAAGAGACCACCCATTAGAAGCAGCTATAGAGACTATCGTGTTGTTTACACTAATTTTTGGTAAACAACCGCTGGTTTAAAAATAGTTACTTGCAAGATCAACCAGTAAATCTTAAGGACATATTGTGCTTTTACTTTTCCAGAAATTCATGATTGTTCTTCAATAATGTAAGAAGATATTGGAGATAGTTATCGAATTTAACCTAGTCAAATCCGTCGAAGTCACTTTCGAAGTATAAGTAAAAAGCATTGCTTGAAATAAACAAGTAAATTGCAAAGATACTTAAGAAAATAAACTTAAATTGCATTGATTGAATGTAAATTGGTACACATATTTATACATTGCAACCTGTGACTCGTTTCTCTCTTGAATGCGGATAGTTTGAGTGTAAGTTTTTTGTATGATTGGATTGTGACCCCTTTCTCTTGCGAGAAACTACTATTTATACTAATAGAAAATGACTATCTACATAGAATTTGAAACTATAACTGCTAATATCGAACAACAGATATCTGTTCAATTCGAATTTCAAACACACGCTCCCTGGATGTATCCGTTGGCTCGACTCTATCCAAAACAAACCGTTTTCGACGTACTTTGCCTGTCGAACCAAAACACGTGCTCCGAATGCTTCCAACAAGTCTAATTTCGACTAAGTATCTAAGAATAACAACATTTATTTCTTCAGGCACAAAGTCAACCTTAGTCTGACCGCATTTAAGTCTTCTTTCTGAAAATACATGCTAACACGTGCGAACAGTTGTCATTTTGGCAACCGGTGCAAATGTCTCATCATAATAAATTCCATATTCTTGCCTGTTTCCTAAGGCAACCAATCGAGCTTTGTAACGGTTGGGAGATCCATCAAAATCTAGTTTCAGAGAATACACCCATTTGCAGCCTATAGGTTTAATATCAGGGGGACAAGAGACAATATCCCATGTAAAATTATCTTGAAGAGCCTGAAGTTCCTCATTCATTGCTTTAGTCCAACGAACATCTTTAACAGCCTGTGAGTAACAAGTAGGAATGGATATGCTATATAGTGAGGCAGTCAGAGAAGTATGTTTGGAATCATACCTATCTTGTGAAAATCTATCTGGTGCTCGAGATGTTCGACCAGAACGTCTTGGTTTGACCGGTTCAGGATCAGGTGGCGGTTCAGTGTCGGGAGGGGCAGTAGGAACCTGTTTTATGCGTTTTCTGACATATGAAAATCCTGGCTTGTAACGTTCTATAGATTGAGGCATAATAGGAAAATTGGGAAGAATAGCAATATCATTTATGTCAGGAGAAATAGAAAGAAACATGAATTGATTATCAAAAAATGTAACATTCCTCGAAACTCGAAAGCGATGATTAGAGACATCATAACACACAAATCCCTTATGAGAGTTACTATACCCCATAAATGCACACTGAACAGACTGTGCTCCAAGCTTATGCCTTTCAAGCGGAGGTAAGTGAACAAAACAAACACATTCGAAAGTATGTAAATCACTATAATCAGGTTGAGTTTTAAAAAGACGAAATAAAGGAGAATCAAAATCAATTACCATAGAAGGAAGACGATTGATCAAAAAGACAGCAGTGGAAAGAGCCTCCACCCAAAAACGGGATGGTACATAAGCTTGAAGAAGCAATGACCGTGTGATATCAAGTAAATGACGATTTTTGCATTCTGCCATCCCATTTTGTTGAGGAGTATATGGACAAGTTCGTTGAGACAAAATACCTTTTTGTTGAAGATATTCCTGAAACTCATTAGACATATACTCACCTCCAGAGTCAGAGCGAAAAATTTTAACACTTGCTTGAAATTGAGTTTCAACATATGTCAGAAATTTCTTAAACATAGAAAACACTTCAGATTTAGACCAAAGAAAATATATCCATGTAAACTGACTGTAATCATCAATAAACGTGACAAAATATTTATAGTGAGCATGAGAAACTACAGGAGACATACCCCATACATCACTATGAATCAACTCAAAACAAGTGGAAGCACGATGGGGCCCAGATGGGAAAGGAAGTGTTTTACTTTTAGCCAATTTGCAAACAGAACACGACACATAGGCATTAGAAACAACATTTTTACCACCCAATAAGCTAGATTTAAATAAACGAGACAAACCAACAGAGTTTGGATGACCCAATTTTCTATGCCAATCTTCATAAGAATTCAAAACATTGTTACAAGCAAGAGATAACTGATTGGAAATAAACTGAAGTGGAACAACCTTCCCACTTTAGGCCCCTTTGCGACCACTTTCCCCGACACCTGCTTCTGCACAAGACAACCGTCACACGAAAAAGTAACATTGCAATTATCATCTACCAATTGACCAACATACATTAAGTTGGAAGCAAGTCCAGGTGATACAAGCACATCTCGAAAATCAGAGTTTATGTCACCAACATTAGTGATAGAAAGGGTATTACCATCAACAATTTGAATTTTCTGATTACCATCATAAGAATGTAAATTGTGCAAGTATTCAGAGGAACCCGTCATGTGATTGGATGCACCAGAATCAAGACACCATGGGTGAGACACATTGGAAGACTTACACCGATTCCCAAGGATGAAAGAGCAAAAAGAACCATTTGTTGAATCATTTCAGACCGTGAAGTGTCACCATTGACTACACTACCAATGGAAGATGCATAGAGTGCCTGCATTGGACTTTGTGTTGACTGTGGAGGACGCACAGGACATTCAGTGATAATATGACCATGCTACTTACAATAATTGCAAAACTTCTTCCTGCAATTACGAGCAATATGTCCAAATTGCTTGCAAGAGAAGCACTGAACTTGTTGCATATCATGACCTTTACCTCTACTATGGGCATCATATGCAATTTCTGCAGACTCGGAAATGAAAGCATCATGAGACATGGTTCCTTGGGTAAGTAGACGTTGTTACTCCCTGAGAAGTCCACTGACACATGTATCTAATGAAGGAACATGATGCCTATTCAGCAAAGCACCTCTGACAACCTCAAATTTTGGACGAAGCTTCATGAGAAATTGATCGCGTCTACTTGTATTGTAAACCTTTTGGACAGTCAAAAGAGAAGCTTTGGGAACATCAACATGTATAATAGCAGAGTGTTATGTGCACAAGTTCAAAAATCCAGAATAATACTCTTGAACAGAAAAAGTACCTTGTTTGTAATTGGTTATCTCTAACTCCAACTGAAAACGCTTGGCCGCATTATCCTGATTATATATGCACTTTAAATAGTTCCACATCTCTTTAGTAGTTGAAAAGGAACGCAGATTATTGATCATCTGAGGATCAATAGAACTTAGAATCCAAGTGATAATTTGAGCATCTTTAGTTTCCCACTCTTCTAAAGCAACTTTCTCTGTCGGTGCCTTAGAGACATCATCCAAGTGACCCCATAATCTTTCCCCCTTAACATACATACGAAACTGAAATTCCCAAGCAGAATAATTTGTGCCATTAAAATGAACACAAAGATTATCTCTTTGTTGTTGTGAAGCCATGATATAAATAAATAAATAAATCAAAGAGACTTGGGACACGTGATAACAACCAGGAATAAGCTAGGCACCAACACAAACACTAATAGCCACGTAACAAAGGCAAGGCATGTGAAACAAAACCAAGGGTAACAAATCACAAGGCACGTGAAACAAGTGAAATAAAACAGAAGAGGATTATCCAAGAACAAACCGCAAATTGCCGACAAGAACAAATCAAAACAGGATTGAATCGCAACTCACAGAAACAGATTGCAAGCAAGAGCCAAAATTGTTGAACAATTGTGACTAACCAAGAAACCACGAGAAAGGAATCACAAAGGGATTCGAAGACCTAAACTCAGAGTTTTAGGATCGTAACAAGCTGATACCATGTCACAAATAATGGCTTGATGCCTTTCTCATTGTTATTCCTTGTGTATATATAGAGGTTACAAGGCTATACATATAATTACACTAAATAATTACATATAATGGAAACAAATCAATTTCTTATTAATGTCCTTATTTCTACGAACAAACTAATAAATATAATGAGAACATATCAACTCCTTATTCACACTTCTGTACCATAAATTGCTCATTCAAGCCTTAAGACCAATGAAGAATTGTACTTCAGATATTCAATATCAACGTCATGACGATTCTTCACGCGAATGACAAACAATTGTGGTCGAACACATTCAATGTGATCCAAGCACCAAACTCCAAGTTACAAGCTTTGTTCAATTCAAGAAAACCATGGGTAAAACATATCTGTCATGTTTTTTTGTCAATAACTACCTCAAACTAATTGAGGACAAGATCGACCAACATAACGTAATGATACAATTCATGTATGACCTCCTCGGTGAGCACCAAACCTAAAGGCACGACATTTTGAAGAGAGAGAAAATGCATAAGCATTGTTAGTACATTTATTCACTATAAACTATAATTAGCAACAACTTTTCTTAACAAATGATGTCCATATTGTTAAAAAAAATGCAAAAAACATAAGCTTTCACACGAACACAATATTTTCTTTCCTTTCAAAAATAGCAAAGAAAACCAATTTTCCAAAATAAAAATCGTTTGAAAGAACATTGTAATTGCCAAAATATGAAATAAAAAAAAAACGATTATCCAATTACATATGATTACAATCAAATTTCCTTAACGTCAATCTAATCCTTATTTTTGGGTTAGGGTTTAAAACATTCGTAATGATCTGATCTTTTACGGAAAGACTGTGATTGTAGAACAACATGTAGAGACGATCAAACTATCCTTATGAGAGTGGTTTTTCATTAAGAATTTTGGCAATCCATGTGTGCATTATATGAGATTAGTGGAACCTATATTATGTTGGGGCTAGTAGCAGTTTGTTGGTAACAACGATTTTTCTTCATATGTTTACCACTCTGTGATTAGGAATTTTGTTGTTTCTTCCCTTAGTATAGAGGTGTTGCAATTTCTTATGGCTTTCGTTGGTTTCAGGGTTTGTCCGCTTGTCAGTTGTCCCTAATGAGTAGTGCTTGTTGTTGCGACTATTTTCTCATTTTCTTTTGTTCTATTTTGTATGCAACATTTAGAATATTTTTTGTACTATTATGATTTTGTTTTTATTATAACATTTGCCACTAAAAAACGTACATCAATAATTGATCAAACTATGAAAAAGAGAAATTTTAAAAATATATCGAAAAAAATTAAGT
>Ga0315913_1000533_pt1 | contig 34865 bp, 24 predicted proteins | sample MpolsnodulesMG_FD_207736 | JGI IMG/M metagenome (GOLD analysis project Ga0315913, IMG submission 207736) | Medicago polymorpha root nodule microbial communities from Los Angeles, California, United States - small nodules | ecosystem: Host-associated > Plants > Roots > Nodule | place: USA...
CTATTTCCCTATAAATAGAGCTCATTGTAACATTCATAATTACACCAATGAATAAGAATACTTCTCCCCTATTCTCTCTTCTTCTCCTTCTCTCTATTATTATCTCTGTTTACTTATTTCTATAACAATATTATATTTGTTACATTGTTGGTGTCATTGAAAAAGATATGTTTAGTTTTTTAAATAAGAAAAAGATATGCATAGTTTGTTACAATATAAATGTGTAAAATATATATATATATATATATATACAAGTATAATTTTTTTAGGCATCTATACTTGTACTATTAATTAAAATCAAAATTTTATAAAAATAATTATACGCATTACACAACACTAAAAAATTTTATGCATTTGCGTAACAAAAAAACAGATATATGGACATAAAGTATTACTCTAAACGCTAATGTGTGTGTGTGTATTTGTGAGGGTTGAGGAAGGGGAATAAAAATATTTGGTGTCATTCAATGACAACATGAATAAAAATATTTGCGAGGTTGTGATAATTGAACGATATTGAAATTAAATATATAAGTGATAAAAAGATAACAAATTTCTTCAAAAATAGATAATAAAATTAAATGCACCCTCCTTCAAAAAAAATTATATGGACCGGTCCAAAAAAATAAAATAAAATTAAATGGAAGGAAAAAGCAAATTGAAATATAATATTAAAAAATAAAAGAAAAAATATTTAAAAAGAAAAGAAAAGGTTGCCGGCATGAGTTGAAGAGAGGTGTTTGTGAAATAAATTGCGGAGAAGTAGCTTTTTGAAGTAGCATTCAACAACTTTTGGTTAAAGCTTATTCTATTCAATTTTATGCATTCTAGAAAAAGTACTTTTTTTCGAAGGTACTTTATTGATATTGTGTTTGGTCTAACTTCTTCTTAAAAATGTAGAAAAGCTGAAAAAAAGTCGAGTCAAACAGTATCAATATTAAAAAAAATCATATCACTAATATTATAAATCAATAAAAAAATATATGATTATACCTATCACAACTTTTATTTTCTTAAGTACAAGTTGCACGGGTTCTATACCTAGTTTATTTAGAAGAGAAAGGAATATCCGATTCTTTGGGATGCAAGAAATATTTGATAGAACCAAACACACAATAAGTGAATGTTTTGATCAACTTTTAGCATACAAACATCACGTCACAATGCATGTTCAACGGTAAACCATGAAGCTAAATATGAGCTTCTGTGTGGATGTGAATTTTCAACGTGATTTTTGTTGAAGTGTCGCAAAACCAAACAAACCATAAGACTTACACTATATTGTAATTTAGAAAACCAAAACAGAAAAATTGTCACACAAGAAGTTATATACACATCACCCTATCCTTAGGATTCATCCTTGCTGTATAAGTCCATAAAGAATAGCTACATAAATTTTATTATTTGATATAAGCAACAATTACACTTCAAATCTGGATTCTTATGAAAAAAGAAAGAAAAAAAAACTCCAAAACTGGATGAAAAACTCCAATGAACATTAGAGCAAAATAAAATAAAAACTATTATTTGAGATAATAAGGAGCAATCACACTCAAATTGGGTGAAAAACTCCAATGAACATTAGAGCAAAATAATAAAATAAAAACAAAGACATCAAGAAAAACAACACATTGTCAATAACCCAAGTGGTGTTCATTCTCTCCTCTGCCTATTTATTTGATTCATTCATCATATGATTTGGAAGGTTAGCTTCAACAAACCATGTCTATTTTATTCTTCTCTCAAAAAATAAAAACATTCAACTAATATGCAACATTTGTTGAACAACTTGTTCAACAAATTAAAGACCTCTCCGATAGAGTACTTCTAGAGGAATTAGAGCCACAAGTTGTTAATAATGAAAAGCATTTGTCACAACCAAAATCATTATTCTCTTCTTCAACAATGGTATCCAACATTTTGTTCATTGGAATCCTTGTCACGGACACAAACCTCGGTGGAGCAACCTCGGTGGTGATTAATTTTGCAATTTGCTTCAACTTGTTGGCCATTTCAAGAAATTCTAGTGTTGTTTGCATAAACAAGTGATGAACATGTGAAGAAAAAGGAGACATAAGATAAAAAGAAGAGTAGTAGTGTGTTAATATATTCTTCTTTATGCATAAGAGAAGTGATATATATAGTGGTGATGAAGTTGAAGTGATGGTTGTCAAAAAGAATATGAGACGTACATACGTATACATATTTTTTTATTTAGATACGTATATATCTATATTGTATAGATATAAAAAGAATAGGAAAAGGATAAAAAGAAATCAAATACTTTGATGCAATTTTTTATCAAATTTGTATTTCTTTTTGGAAACTTTTATCAAATATGTATCAAAGTTAATTTGATACAAATTTTAGAATTCAATTTACAATTACAAATTCTTTAACTATAACATATATCATTTCCTTGTTAAAAATACTATCTTACCCTTTTGTGAAAGAAAAATCTCATCCCCTATCACTTTTTATATCCAAAAAGATATGAATCTCAAATCATAAAAACTAAAATATCATTAAATAATAAATAGTAAAAAAAATTAACCAATTTATTACCATTTGTTTATTAGAAATTATATATTACGTATTTGTCAAAAAATAATAATATATTAAGCCTCTGTTTGGATTAGCGGTGGAGGCAAGATTTTTGTGTCCCGAGGCAGGATTCAACGTGATATTGTGAAGATAGTATTTATGGCTTCACTGCAAACGCGATTTTCTGCCGGGTTTTGAAAATTTTAACACCATTCCAAACACATACTAAGTATGAAGCACACTAACACTTTTGGATTTTTCCTAAAAAGAATTATCGAATTTAGAGGCATCTTGATGTCCCCGTGAGCTTAGCTCAGTTAGTAAGGACGATACATAAGATATGCAAAAACTGAAGTTCGAACCCCGGACACCACAAAAAACAAAAAAAAAACGTGATTTTCTACCAGGTTTTGAAAATTTTAACGAAATTCCAAACACATACTAAGTATGAAGCACACTAACACTTTTGGATTTTTACCAAAAAAAATTCTCGAATTTAGAGACAACTTGATGTCACCGTGAACTTAGCTCAGTTGGTAAGGACAATACATAAGATATGGAAAAACTGGGATTCGAACCCCGGACAAAAAAAAAAATAGACAGCTTAATCGTCAATACTTAAAAAATTACACATGGCCACGTATTCATGGACAAATCTTGTTGGTAATTTTATGTTTTCTTGTAGCGTATTGACATGAGTCTAACACACATTGATCATCAACGCTTCCAAGACATCCAAACGATATGTAGATGTTAGATATCTCAAACAATTGTTTAAAAACAAAACATTTTGTTCTTCTTTTACATTCTTAAACATATATTTTAATTAGCTATTGACTATTATAATCTTCATAAATGTCTGATAGATTATAATAACTTAAAAGTAATGTTCATAATATTAATTTCATAATAGGTTGGAAAAAAGGGTGTGGCGGCCCGATTGAGTTGTTATTATTACTGATTAGATTAGACTTATCATAGAAAGCTGTACTATCTAATATCTATAGTAGCTTTCAAAGGTCGGTTAAAAATCACAATGTAGGGCCTTGTGTCTATAGTATAGGGTAGAAGTAGAGTACTGTGTACGTACGTCATATTTATTTGAAAAGTTGTTAATTGTTCTAAGGAATAATTTTAAAGTTTTCTTTTTATATTATGAAATGATTTTAAACTTCAAAATTATTACAAGTCAAACTAGAGATGAGAAGTCTTACCCTATTTTTGGTGGGTTTTACTTAGTACCACACTTTGATAAATTATCTACAACATTCATAATCACTCGAGTTATACCAATAACAATCACATAGAGTTAGTGCGAATTGGATTTTCACGAATAACTCGCGAAATGTATTTCAACTGGTGCATTATTTATTTACTTCCATTTTTTCAAGTAACTTCCCATAAATTCCGTTAATTATGATTTTTAATTGGTTATACATTTCGCTATGCCTTCGTGTTCATTTGCTTCGTGGTATATAGCATTGTTGTTCTCTTGTTGTCATTAGACAGTCGGTGACTGGTTTGAAAAAATAAAGAGGAGATGGACGTGGACTCATTCGTTTTCCTTTGGAGTTTCAATATACTAAATAACAAATGATCACACAATTAATATACGTCCATTAGAATTTCCATGGTGCTGGATTTATGATATATGCAATTTATGAAACAATATTATTAACTAATTCAAAAACTTCATCATCATGCTCTTAGCTTCTAGTTATAGTACTACTGTATGCCGTACACAAAAGTGCTGTTACATTCTGTGGTGGAAACGAGCTAGTACTAACTGTTTTTTGTCCTAAAGCTTTGTACGTATTGAATACAAAAAGTTAGTGCCATAACATTAGATTCTTGGGACCATTAGAGTGTGGTTTGAAGCTTTAGCCGCATCAACACGGTGTTAGTGAAATATTGATCCACATGGGTAGATTATGGATCTGTCTCATTCTATTTCTCCATCGTTATAGACAAGCATGAGTTTTTTTTTAAAAAATTTTAAGAAAGACAACCAATGAGTTACAAGGAGACTTTCATAGCCAGATCCACTTATATGAGACCCGGCTTACATATTCAAAAACTTTTTCTCTAACTAAATGGTTGGACTCTAGTGGTTAATAAATTTTGGTTGAAGTTGGATTGATCAAGAATGTATGTATTTGATTATGTAAAAAATAATTTGTTAGACTTTATTTTCCTTGCGGAGAATAAGAAATGATTACATTTAATTCATCTTTTAGGTTTAAATATTTTTTGACTCCTATTTTAATTTTGGAGTTAAATTGGTCCTTTAACAAAAGTTGGCGTTTTCCATCCAACTAGCAGCATCAACTTTTGTTGATGTTGCCATATGATGTGTAAATTAACATTGTCACCGTTCACCCTTCTTCCTTTAATTTATTTTTTCCTCTATCTAAACAAATTAGGGTTCATAGAAAACCCTTCTTCTCCCAAATTAAACTCCATTTATAATATTACAGCATGCAAATTCAATTTCTATAAAGTTCATTCGAACCCATCTTCTTCTCAATTTTATTCTAGCCCAACTCTATTTAATAATACCCATAATTCTACAAAGTTTTTCTCAATTTCATCTCTATCTATCTATCTATCTATCTATCTTCTATATAAATCATACTAAGTCTCCAAACCCTATTCCCTAACCTTATTACTCAATTTGTCTATTTTGCCCTTATTTTTACAACCTAATTCCAATTTAACCCCTAAACCCTACTTTTTCCCTCCTTTTATGAAAAAAATCATGTTGGGGATCGAACAAAGTACCACATGCTTCCAATTCACAACTCTTACCACCGGGAACTGATGTTTTTGATACCATGTGATTTCTTCAATGCTATGTATTCAACACAAATCTTGGTTCCTATTTCTTTCAATCTCACAATCCCTAAATCATTTATCACCATCATGCAATTGAACCTAATAACCATAACACCACGCTTTTTGGCGGACCTAATTAATTTTTATGAAGAAAAAAAGTCTGCAATTCCTTTTTTTATTATAGTAGTTCCTTTTCATTATTATTTTTTTTCTTTCGATTACCACATAGCAGTTTCTTTTCCTACTAAGCCTCCAAACACTACTAAAACAACAAAAATTAGTGATAAAAATTTAGTGATGGAAAACATAAAATCCCTCTCTAATTCCGTCACTAAATTTTGTGCCTAAAAAATTTGTGAGGAATTTTATTTTTTCCGTCACTAATTTCCCTCCCTAATTTTGCTTTTCCTAGTAGTGAAACCCTATTCCCTAACCCCTATTACTCAATTTGTCTATTTTACCCTTATTTTTACAATCTAATTCCAATTTTGTCATCTCACTCACAATAAAATCATATTGAACTCATCATGCCCATAAGGTAAAGAATGAAAACAAACGTTTCAATAATGGAGAGACAATAACATTGAATTGATTAAATGGATATATTCAATTTCTTAAGAATGAAATATTAGTATTAAAAATAAAACATTATACTTCAATTTGCAGTTTCAGTTGGCAATACACTCCCAACTTTAATTGTTTTTACTTATATAAAATAACCCAAATTCAATTTAATTGGATAGTTTCAAATCAAATAAGGAAGGTTATACTTATATTTGAGTATACCATTTTTAATGTGGATTTTATGTGTGCTACTACGGTAGAATTAATCAAGGAAAAAATATCTATAAAAGTCCGGGAAGTTATGTCTCCTTGGAAAAATAAAGATTGCGATGTCAAAGCGCATACCTTCGATGTACATTGACACTATTGTATTAATCTTCAGTATTTCTTAATCTTAAATATCTATAAACTCAAAAAATGCGGTGACATGACCATTCTCCATTCGATTTTCTGACGACATTGATCTATGATATGTGAGTTTGAAACCTATTACATTTTTTTAAAAGTCTCTTTGAATTTGGCTAATGTAGATAATGTATATCTTTTCAATTGTTAATATATTGTTTTTAGTGTCGATATGTTTTCGATGAAATATTTATTTATTGTAACATATATTAGCACATAAGACTGTGCGTCACACGGGTCGGCGGTCTATTGGATAATAGTACCCATAATGAGTTTGGACAAAATTAGGGTTCACTTGAACCCCTCTTTTGACACTTTCCATGAAGAAGATGAAGGGATGGAACAACTTTTTTATTGTTGAAATACATGGATTAGAAGCATAAATAAACAATCAGTCACATTGATAAATATTAAATAGATTTATTGTTTGTTTTGATGAAGAAATGAATGAATTGAATTGAAATGAAATGACATGACAGTGTTGCTCACTCGAGGTGGGTGTGGGTGTTTTTGTTTGTGTTTCTTTTTAACTTTTCACCGTCTTTTGGTTTGACTAGATTTGTCCTAATCCCAACTTACAAGCTGGGTTTTTAAATTTTCTGGAAGGAAGTGTGTTAGTGAAGTTTATGGAAGGTAGTGGGTTTGAAGAAGAGGAAGATGAAGATGGAATCTAGAGGGGGTTGAAATGATTTTTGTTTTTGTTTTTAAACTGGATATCCTCCGTACACAACTGAAATGACTGATTTCTTGAGTTTTGTGGTACTAAAATGGAGGGCAAACTCTCTTTGAGAATCAAAATTTACCATTACTTGATTTATGAAGATGTTTGAGATGAAAAAGGATGAATTATTTTGTTGGTTTTTCTTCTTCTAGATCTAAATGTATTTGATAATGAATTTGGTGAAGAAGATGAAGAGAAAAAAAATTAAAAATAAATTTTTTATTGCATTATTTTTCAATAAAAATGTCAAGTCATAATATATTCTTGTGTTTTATCACCGTTAGTTATTCATAAATATTGATCTTGACTCTAACTCCTTGAGGTAAGTATCCTAGACAACATAGGAACTCATGTAAACACTGACTCTTAATGTTTTTTTACCCATCCTAGATAATTTCAACCGCGCTCAAGAATCGAATAGAACTTTGCCAATATCCAAATATTGATATAAAATATTTTCCGACACTTAAACAAATAATTTTCTCAAAACATTTTGTTCTCAAAGCATTTTAAAATTTAACTAGTTTAAACATTATCAGATAACTTTGACGACACTGAGCAAAATTGTTTTTTTTTCTTTCTCAAAACTATTCTAAAGACATTTTTGTCAAACTTTATCAAAGAAAATATTTATCAATAAATACTTTAAACCTTTAGTTTAGACACTTTAAAGTTAACAAAATAACTCACAAATAATTCTATATTTTTTTCACAAAAATTTTCTCTTAGAAACATTAAATAGTTCAAAATGTTAAGTTAAAATTATTTTTCATTCAATTTCGACATAGTCTCCTACGTTTTTACGTTGTTTTCATGAGCCTCACGCTCATACAACCTAAAACAAACTCATAGGCTTCTTATTTTATCAATTTGGTGCATCAGATGTCTAAATATAGTTATCAGACAATTTAGACAAACATGTTGTGCACCGACACAAACACCACTTTTTCAAAAATTCATAACCCATTCGTCCAAACAACATGAACAATAGACCCCTTTCGATCATTTCGGTAAGGCGAAACAAATGATCAACTCATTTCAACACAATAGCCGCCAAAATTGACCAAAATGCCCTTGAAAGATTCGTCCAACACTAAAATACAAAAAAAAAAAAATCATCTTTTTGAAAACTCTCTTGAATCAAATGATAGATCCATTAACTATAAGCTCGTTAAAGCTGAGAAAATTAATTTTCAACACTTCATAAAAATTCAAACTTATTACAAAAATTATTTTGGGTTAAATGCTCTTTTACCTAACCAAGGTTTTCTATCTGCTCAGATTCCATATAAGCAAATGTCATTGCAAATGTCAACTCTATTGATGTCATACCTATAACTTCGAACAACAATGATATGTATTTATTAATTTTGTATGTACTATCCATAATCAACACAATCAGAAACATGTTCAACAATTTGACTTAATTCGAATGCACGCCAAATATATCTCTCATTACATCCGAGTCATCTTTTCTTCCACTCTATATGATCAAATTCATGAAATGTTGTATCTCTGTTCTAAGACCTCTCGCATCTTTTTCCAACATACTCATCTTTTAATATACTTGGGTGATACGACTGACGTTATGTGGATTTCTCTCTTGTAATGACGGAAATATGTGTCTCGGTGGAACACGATACTTTGTCAAATTGTCAACATGTTTATGCTCATTTACACTTAGACGCCTCACAAATGCACGACCTTCCATTCTATCAGGTAGCCCATGGTTGTGAACTCCACATTTCACCTCAACTTTCCATCCCAAACCATCTTTAAACGGTGTTAATATAATTTTGAAGGGACAACAATACCTTTTAGATGCACTTTATGTCGAGCTTTCAGCTTGTTTACCTTCCACCTATGTCAAAACCCAAAATTATTTTGTTACTTCTCTTCCTTTCCTTTCCATCTGTCTATCTAATCTAGTAATAACAATCCTTTTATTTCTAATTTCAATCTCCCTAATCCAACTTATTACAACTTCTCGTGTATCAAACGTGTGTGTAGTTCAATGCAACAATGATATTAACACATAATTAATCGTTATCGCGCAACTCATGTATGCTCGTACCTTTTAAACAAATGATAAAAAAAATTAGAATATTTTTAAAAATAAGGAAAAAACCTTTTTTTTTTTTTTAAAAGTATATTACGATACTGGAAAACGATAATACAAGTTTTCTGGTTCTTTTTTTGGAAATGTGTAATATTATTTTTTTCGAAAAATTTATACACACCGGAACAGTTTTTATAGTTTTCCTGTGTTATTTTCGTAAACTGAAAACACAAGTTTTTCGAATTTTTTTACCAAAATGAACATATTTATTTATAATTTTCCAAAACTTTCAGAAAATACATATTTGAAACATCATATAAAGATGAACTCATGCTGAACTCTAAAATATTGAAAGTGAAGATGAAAAATAAGTGTGTAAAAAGTTAAATGACAATTTTTTTTAGTGATTTGTATAGAACTGAAGACGTAGATGTGAGGAGTATAGAGTACGATAGCCCTACAACCGCAAACTAATTTGATCGTTTAGTATGTGTTTGGTATTTGATAGTTTTTGAAGGATGCTATTAGATAGCGTTAATATGTCAGAACCGTAAAGAATCCAATATCAGTACCTCAAGTCATGCCAATTGTAGCAACTAATCAAAAGAAAGATGACAAGGAACCATGACATGATTGACTTTTTTTTTAAGGAACTATGACATGATAGATATTCAACGGTTGGAAGCAAAATCTCATTTAATGCATATAATTGACTTTTTTTTTTACTGGATTCGAACCTCGAACCTTACATATATTATGCATTACCCATATAATTAATTTATGGAGTAAAGCAAAATCAATCTCATAAAACATTAATTTATTTACCATGATAATATATTTGTCTTTCCAAATATTTTTCTAATATAGTTGTTGGTGGCTTACGTGTATATACATACACATTGTAACCTTTGTCCAGAATTATAAAAAAGAGTTTAATTGTGGCGGATTGACGGTCCAAAATAATTTTGCACATACAACCAATTAAAATATTTTGAATTGCCACGTTTGATCCACGTAAATTAAAAACATTAATTGATGTGGTGATTCCGAATGTTTTGATGAGTTATGTATGCAAAATTGTTTTGAACCATCAACCCACCACAATTAAATTCTTATCAATAAAGTATTTTTTAAATTTCATTAAAAACCTATTTTTTACATTTTATAGCTTCTTCGATATCCACTTTCATATCAAAGAATAGATTTATATTTGAATAAACCACGGAATTGGTTCATATATTTGTTAGTCATTTTTAAATTAGTTATCAACTCTATTAATATTTTAAACTAGTATTTGTCAAAAGTTTTCTAATTAAATAAATGTCCCGTGAGCATAGCCAAGTTGGTAGACAATGCATTATTATTATTATATGCAGGGGTTGGGGTTCGAATTCCAGACACCCCACTTATTCACTTTATAAGGTGAATTCTAACACTAGGACGGAGACTAGTTTAAAATCGAAACTAAATTGGTGGTTTACTATAAATGGCAAAAGTCCAGCTTGTTTTCCACGTTGACTAGAAAAGTCATAGACTCCGTAGTCCACGCTCAAAGAGAATTGAGTCTCAACAATCCATCATCTCAATCCTCCATTGTTATCCTCAGAAAGTAACCATGACCGATGAAGTTATTCTTCTAGATTTTTGGCCAAGTCCATTTGGAATAAGAGTTAGAATAGCACTTGCTGAAAAGGGTATCAAGTATAAATACATAGAAGAAGAATTAATGTCATTGAAAAAGAGTCCTTTGTTGTTAGAAATGAACCCGGTTCAGAAGAAGATCCCTGTTCTTATTCATAATGGAAAACCCATTTGTGAATCTTTAATTGCAGTTCAGTATATTGATGAAGTTTGGAATGAGAAATCTCCTTTATTGCCTTCTGATCCTTTTCAGAGATCACAAGCTTTATTTTGGGCTGATTATATTGATAAGAAGGTAATTTGCATTTGATTGTTTCTAGAATTTCTTAACCATAGTTTTTTTTTTATTGATTATTGGAAATGTGGAGTAATTAGTTACTTTCTTCAAGTATGTTATACAAACAATTTACTAGTATATTAAAATGCTATTTTTTCTTGAGTAGCTTCTTTTACATTGGTAGGCTTAATGTGATAATCTGCCAAAAATCGGATGTGTGGTAAGGCTAGATGAGATAAAATTAGAAATGACACCATTAGAGATAGAGTTGGAGTAGCATTTATAATTGAAAAGATTGTGGGAATTAGGCTTAGGTAGTTTAGGCATATGGATTTTGTAGTACGGATAATAGATCAAATGAAGGGTAGTCAAATCACGAGCTACAGAGGAAGACCTAAAAAAACTATAAGAGAAATTATTACGAAAGATTTAGAGATTAATGAGTTTGATAGAAATGTGGTAAAATATAGAAGAAAATTATGACATAGTTTGGTCTGTGTAGCTGACCGTACTTAGTGGGATAATGCTTGATTGTTGTTGTACACATATCCCCAATCAGGAATTTTGATTCTCAATAGTCAGGGGAACCCACAATCATGCATTTGGGGTAAAAAAAAATGCACATTTAAATTTTAGTTTAATAATCAAAATACCGAGCTTGAATATGGACAGCCTAATCTTGGTTGAATGGACAGCAATGTTCTGATTGTGTGAATGCATTTTCTCTGATTTGGTCATTTGCAATGGCAAGTTCTCAATGTTATTCCTCTTCTTTCTTTGGGAGTATATGAAAAATCGTAGTATTTTATCACTAAAAGGTGCTTTTGCACGCTGACTCCATTAGCCTTCTTCATGATCTGTTGAGAAGTGAGATGGAGCCTAACAAAGAGAATAATAAAATGAGGGAAATATGAAATTTAGAATTGATTGATTACAATGTGTGTAGTATATCTAAGATGATCCAAAATACCATCTAGTTGAGCTTCAAGTTCTTTAGCTATATCCATTATCCACCACTTCTTTAGTCTGAATTTTAGTATATGGAGATCTCCAAGCTGTTCTTGAATCCTTCTGACACGTCAACAAGGGATATTTCCGAAAGTTTTTTTCCAATAATTATAAAGAGAATCCATACAGGTTTTTGCATTTTTGTACGGAATGATGATTGTTCCAAGTGTCTAATAATTTTCTCCCAAGAGTTTGTCCAAAACTGCTCAAACCTCTTTGGTTTGTTTTTTATAGTCCTGTCATGAACAAAGGGTGAGATATAAATCAAAATAGGCATATCAGCATATGGTCCAAGACATACTAGGTAAAATGAGAAACTTTTGATTTTTGGTAATTGGTGATTCAATCATGGGAGTTTCCAAACATCTTTCAAGGCTAACCTTAATATGAATTAAAGCTTCTTGATTGTTTGACCAAAGTGTAAAGGTCTCCATCAAAACTCAAGTTACTCAATGAGCATTCTTGTAAAATCTCTCTAAAATTCTCAACAATATTGGCATTGTAGAGGTTTCCCCCAATTTTCAGTTTGAGACAAAACAATATTAAAATTCTCAAATACTAACCAGTTAGAATTAACATAGGACTCAAATACAAGGATTTTATTTAATTTCCAGGTGGGTACTTTTTTTACCTTCCTCCTGATGACCATAAATGCCTGTAACTCTCCAATTCAGAGTTAGTACTATAGTTATAATCATATAAAATATGGTTTAGAGACTTACCTCTAATGTCAATCTTAAGAGTATTGTTCCATAAGCGAGACAAACCACCAACTCTATGCTTACCTTCCATTGCACAACTCACAGCCACTAAACAGTCTTACAGCAACTAAAAAGTCCAGGTTGCCAATGTTGCTAAGTTGGAACAATTCATGATCTTTTCTTTTAGATTCCATAATGAAAATCATATCAAGGTTCTTAAGAGAAATAATTTTCTTAAGATCTCTAACTCTTTGTGGATTCCCAAGTCGACGACAATCCCAAGTAATAATTTTCATGTTTTTTTGGTCAGCTTGTTTGGACAGGCCTGTCGCTTCATTACTTTCAGTGCTTAATTCCGGCATTACTATATCAGTATCGGTTCGTATAATTTCATCTCTCCTTTTCCTTTTGTTTCCTATGTTGGTTGGTTATATACATAATACATGTCATCAGCATCTGAGAAGGACTGTCCAGTGTTTGGTGGTTGTTGACCTGATTTTTGAACATAGCGATGAATGAACCTTTGTTGATTTAATAATCATAGATCACCAACTGCAGTAGTATTGCTAGTTAGAATAGCTTGGTTCTGTCTTCTGCTTTCAAAGTATGTAGGATGCTCCTTTGTTGTTCCACTGCTACTGGCTTTTCTGCCTTTTTGTCTTTAAAGTGTTCCTGCATATTTAGCTTAGCAAATTTTTGCAGAACATTAGTAGAAAACTGTTTGGATTTATAGGGACAATTTCCAGGATTGTTGTTATTAATAGTAATGCTACTGTTATATTTGTTTTTATCTTATTTAATTCTTCTATCATATCTGATAGATCTCAACCATACCCTTAATTTATTATGATAATCATCAAATTTAGGCACAGGTTTAGTGACGTTATAACAAGCAGAATCGTTATGTCCTAACAAACCACATAGAAAACAAAATTGGGAAAGCTTTTCATGTCTATCCATATCATACCTTCTTCAGAACTACCTAAAGCAATTCCAGTTATTATAAAGGTTTAAGAGTCAAAATCAACTTCAACTTTTAGAACAAAAGCATTATTCCAAACCTTTTTAGAGACATGTCTCGAGAACCAGTTCGAGCCAATAGTCCTACCAATCCAAATCAGAAAAAATATCATTCCACCAAATAGAAGCATAATATGGGACCCTCAACACTCTAGACTCGGGTTAACCACCATAGTAGGGTCGTATTTGTTGGAGGCAATTGCTTCACTTAGCTATCACACACATACACTGATAATAGTTCTTTGGGAGAGACTGAATTGATGAGAGATCAAAAAAACTCTATTATAACTTGTGTATCAAGTAACACTAACAGTTTCCTTTTATAGGACCAGATTTAACTAACACAATCTAACAAACTCATCACTTATTACCTAACTTTCAATTTGTTAGTTAGTTACACACAAAATAGACAACTAAGCTATTTGAATTACTCTAAGTTAGTATTTGCTCACCAAAACCTTACTCAATAGAGAAGCTTCTCCACTTAAAAGCCTCTACCTACATTTCCCTAACAGGCTACGCTTAACCAACCTAAGACCCTTAATCGCATAACCTCCATCCGATTTACAAGATAACAAAACTCAACGGATCTTGTTCTCCCCCTTTGATTCAAACCAAAGGAATCTTCTTTGTAGCTTAACTACCCTTCTCCAAACCCTCATCAACATCTTAAAAAAAGACATATAGGGATATTTCTTATAATGGAATTTAATTAGGAGTGCTCTTCCTCAAATATTAACATATCTGTTACGCTAAGATCTGAGTCGACCACCGGGAGAGTCTATTAACAGCTGCCAAGTACATGCATACCTTCTATGGATTTTCACCAATAGGTACGCCCAAGTATATGAATGGGACTGAAACAAGTTTACAGTTGAGAAAATAAGCATCCATATATAGTAAGAAATGAAAATAACACATTCATCCCTATAAGACTAATCTTCTAAAACTTTACCTTCAAGAGTGATACCAATTACTTGAAGCACCGAAAATAGACTTTATATTCCATAGGTTCTCCAATGTTGCCGCCCCAATAAAAAGAGTGTCATAAGAGCATTAAGATGAGATAGCACTATTCTCGAGTTACCCTCACCAAAACCTGTAAACATTCCTAAATCCTAACTTCGTAGCATTTTTGAGAGGAAGTAATTCAATTTGTGCTTCCAATAGGTTCTTCAATTAAGTCCAATAGGTTCTTCAATTTAGATTAGTCGTTGCTAATGACAGTAAAAGCTTCATAAGTTTTTAAAATAGTTAGTGGTGCATGTATAAAACTTAAAAATCTGAGTTTTAGACTGGTAATTCAACTATTTAAACATCTAAATCTTTGTCAATAGGAAAACTTTTAGGGTCTTCTTGATGGCCAGAATAATAAAAGCTATCATATTCTATCCTAATTTAGTATTTGTTAAACCTGCAAGATATGATAAGTTAATCTTCTCGCTTAATTTATCACTAGTGAAATTTGTATCTTGTGTTGAGGACTTCAAACAACAAATGCTAATATTTATTAGTAATATGCCAGGAATACTTTCTTGTAAAATGCTAATACTTGTGCTCTAACCTTGAGCAATAGTTTAGAAATAAGTGAAAAAATAGTCGGTATTGGTTCTTAATACATGACTAATCATTTTCTCGTTTTTACCTGTTAGATATATTCAATTGGAAAGAACATTTATACCAAAACAGGAGAAGAACAAGAAGTCGCAAAGAAGGAATTCATAGATACTCTCAAATTGTTGGAGGATCAGTTAGGAGAGAAGTCTTATTTTGGAGGAGACAAATTTGGTTTTGTGGATATATCACTTATACCATTCTACAGCCGATTAAAAGTTTACGAGACCTTTGGCAACCTCAATTTAGAGAATGAGTGTCCTAAGTTCATTGCTTGGGCTAAGAGATGCATGCAGATTGAAAGTGTTTCCAAGTCTCTTCCAGATCAGGATAAGATCTACGAGTTCACTATGGACATGAGAAGGATTTTAGGCATTGAGTAGGTTGGATTCTTGGAAATGTATGGCCATAATGAGTTAAGTTCTTGTCTTTTGTAGACTATCTTCTCCTTTCTTATACAATAGTTATCATGAAATAAAAGGAAAATAGATGTTCAAACACTATGCTTTCTACAAGAAAAAGATAATAGAAAAAATGCAAGTGGATTGTTGATCATACAAAACATGAATCTTGGGGATGGTTTGAAAAACTGCTGATGTATATTTGATGTGTATGTTTTGCGCTCAAAACGCAAGAAGTGCGTCCAGTTTGCAGTAGTTATGAAGGGACAAAATTTCCAGATATCGTACCCCAAATGACTACTAATCGTGCCCATTGGTAAGCAAATCAAGAATTAACCAATGCAAGTAAACTAAGATGTCTGGTTTCACCTATGTGAATTATAATTATCTTTTCCAATTAATCTTTAACTCATTTTTCATATTGATGTATGTCATTGGCTCTGTTACAATTTGTAATTAAATACTAACTGAAATAAGTATTGAGTTTTGATTAGACCAATATAACAATTTAAAGTTCCGGGCAATGCAATTGCAATTGTGCCTGAACTGACCGTATTTGTTTGTATTTTAGTGCAACATAAAGGTTTATCAAACCACAACCTCAATGTAAAACTAAGAAAATATGCATCTACTATGAGAGGCATCTTTAGTACGAGTATAAATTAAATAGCGGTGACACGTAATTTGTAATGGTTACTAATATCAGTTATCGTAGTTGGGAGTAGGGTTAGAAATGAGTTGAATCTAGTCAGATTTTGGTTCATCTCGACTGAATTCGATAGAAACTAGTACAATTTAAACTCGACTTAATTCAAACTCTCCAACAACTTGATTCAGCCCTATAGGCTGAATCAAAAAACAAAACACTTAAATGACCGCATGTAATCTTAGAGGGCAATATAAAAGTTTGTCATTTACATATATAATACGTATTATATCATTATTTGGTTTATCACAAATACTTAATAAACTATTATATGTTCTATAGTTTCCTTAAAGGGCATACATCAAACATATGCACATTAATACTCCATCCGTTTCTAAATATAAGCAAATTTTACTTTTTAGGTTCATTCAATTAATGATGTATGTGGTTCATAACTACATACATCATTAATTGAATGAACCTAAAAAGTAAAATTTGTTAAAATTTAAAAACGGAGGGAGTATATTCAACTCTCTAATTTCATCAACATTTCTCATATTATGAGCACCAAATAAATCTTAATAATTCAGAGTGAAACGAGTCAACGTTCTCCATCATAAAAAGATTTGAGTACTGGATTTGAAAGGCGTGATGGAAATGGATCCAAACCTTCATTGATAAGTCAAAGATCCCTGACCAAATCTGGAGGAAGGTGTGGCCATAAAAGAGGTTGTTTTGAACTTGATCATGCTGCCCTATCAACTAACATATTTTTACTGGCTGGGCAAGTTCAAAACAGTCTATTGGTGTTCAGATCCACCAAATAAGTATTAATAGTTCTTTGTTGTACATTTTACAACAAGAGAACCAAACACACCTATTTATACAAGTTTTTGTGCATCATTGATGAGGAGGAAACCAGATGAGTATTACTTCAGCAGAGTGGTAAGTATGTCATAGGACCACTCAGATGGTCATATCTATCACTCACAAATACCATTGCACAATATCACATTTATCCCTCATAAATACCAATGCATAACATCGGTCCGGATCCAACATATCCTGATTGTCTAGGTAAAGGCTTTCCAGCCAAAAACCCTAATTATTCCCTATAAATACCAATGCACAACATTGGGTTAGGTAACACACTTTTTACCATATTTTTGCCGCGCTCTCTCTTGAAAGATCTTATGATTACGAACATGTAGTATAATTTTTTAATTCTGGGCGTTACATGATTTCTTGTTTGCGGGCATCAAACCTTGATGCGGTGGCAACAAAGAAGGCACGGTGGAAATATAAAATTGATAGAAGAACACCATCTCACAAAAAATAAATATATCACGTGTATCGCGCTTGAGATGTTAATTGTATTCAATAATGAAATATTTGATTTGTTATAGATTTGGAATTGATTTGATTTGATTTGATTGTAATAATAAATTTTTAGGCTACTTCACACATGCTATATTCAAATCTCACTCTAATGACTCGTTTATAAAGAGATTTCTGCTTCCAAATTTTCATAAAACATTTATCTGTTAATGAGTGAAAAAGAAAACTACCCAGTCATGGCTGATGAGGTGGTTTTGTTAGGTTTCTGGATAAGTCCTTACGGAATGAGAGCTAGAATAGCCCTTGCTGAAAAGGGTGTCAAGTATGAGTTCATAGATAAAGATCCAAGGGAGAATTGACCTTATCTTCTACAAATGAACCCGGTTCACAAGAAAATCCCGGTTCTAATCCACAATGGCAAACCTATTTGTGAGTCACTTGTAATTGTTGAGTATATTGATGAGGTTTGGAAGGATAGATCTCCGTTGTTGCCTTCTGATCCCCACCAGAGAGCACAAGCTAGGTTTTGGGCTGACTATGTTGATAAGAAGGTATATAATAAGAGACTTCAAATTTTACTTTTTTGACTCATATTTTTTAGATAGACGTAAAGACAAATAACTATTAGAACTCACACACACAAGTGGAGGGACGAAGGGGTCAAAGCGTCCGACTTATAATTTTGATATTTTTATCAGTTGAGTTAGGACTTGTCAACTGACATGTATATTCAATCTTGCTAAATTATGCTTTCATCAATCTCTATTTTAGGTTTTGGTGTGGTCCATTCAATATTTATCCCTCCTCAATTCAAATTTGTTTAATTTAGGCTTAAACTCTTGATTTTTTAATCAATTTTTTCCAGACGTGTTAAGAACATTATTAAAAGTTCCTCTACAAAAAATTGTCGTAAAATTTGATTTCTACGTCCAGATTTCGTTAATTTTATCTTTAACTTTTGTCGTTTTAAAAAATTCATATTTAATTCGTTTCATGTTAAAAAAATCTAAATTTTGGTAATGAATATTTCATAGTGTTCTAAACTAATCTTAAAAAAATGGTTCAAAAATTTAAGAGTTTAAGGATAAGTAAACAAACTTTGTTGTAACAGGGGCTAAAATTAGAAGTAATTTTTTTTTTGTAAGGACTAAAAAACCTATTAAAATTAAGTAAGGACTAAACTTAGAAGTTCCCAATTTTATAGGGACCAAAAACATATTTAACCCTTAATTTTTTTTCAGAGAGGAAGGGAATTTATTACTATTTTTAATGAAAATAGTTTATGAGAATACATCAAACTACATTGGTGTAAACTTAATAGTTACACTGTCCAATAACTTATTTTTGCCTACATATTTTACAAAACTCGTCGTTTGGATTAAAAATTTATTGAATGGGTCTAATATGGACCTACTCAATATCAAATTACATTGGTGTGAACATTTTTGTAAGTTCTGATGCAAAAGTTTGTACATCTTCAGTATTTTTTACATGATCAAATCTAACATTTTACTAAAAGTAGTAAGGTCGATCTTTGACTCTCATGTACGTTTCTCATTCTTACGTTTTGTTTCCAACTAATTGAGTGTGTTAATTATCAATGTCATAGATATATGAAGCTGGAAAGAAAGTGTATAGGACCAAAAAAGGAGAAGAACAAGAAGCTGCCAAGAAGGAATTCATAGATATGGTCAAATTGTTGGAGAAACAGCTGGGAGATAAGGCTTATTTTGGAGGAGACAGACTTGGTTTGGTAGATATAGCCCTTGTCCCATTCTACAGTTGGTTTGAAACCTATGAGAAGTTTGGAAACCTCAATATAGAGATTGAGTGCCCTAAGTTCATTGCTTGGGCTAAGAGGTGCATGCAGATTGAGAGTGTTTCCAAGTCACTTCCTGACCAGCATAAGGTCTACGATTTCATTGCAGATGCCCTAAAGAAATTAGGCATTAAGTAGATTGGAAATGTTTGACTACAATGAAGTATGTACTTGTCGTTTGTGATTGGTTGCTTCACCTTTTTTATGGAATAAATATTATGTAATAGAAGGAGGCACTTAGATGTGCTAAACTTTATGCTTTGTGGAAGAAAGGTTTTGAATAACATGTGATGTAGTTTCATGTTGATCCCTTAATTTGTCGTTTAATATTCAAAACATCATCATGATCCTTTTGCTTAAGCCAAATTTTTACTTATTATTTTTTAACTTATAGATATTTATGCAAGCACTGTGACTGTATCTTCAAAATATCACATTTCTCAAAATTATAATCACATTATTTGCATTGAAAAAGTTATTTCTTTAGAATTTTTAAACAAGAAAAATGCTAACAGCCAAATATAATAAAAATATTTTGAAATTTATGTTTTCAATCTTTTAAAAGTGTAAAAAGTACACTTGACATTTTCTCTCTCTCCAGAATTTAGACCAATTTCTATGGTATGAGGCATGTACAAAGTTCTAACAAAAGTGTTACTTGATAGATCGAGGAAAGTAATAGGGGGTGTTATCTCAAATTCTCAGTCAACTTTTGTCCAAGGAAGGCAGAACTTGGATGATATTCTTATAGCCAATGAGATGGTGGATGATGCTCGGAAATTAAAAAAAGAATTGTTATTTAAGGTTGATTTTGAGAAAGCTTTTGATTCGGTTGATTGGCATTATTTAGAAGCATTGATGGTTAAGATGAATTTTTCTACCCACTAACGGAAATGGATCATGGAATGTGTTACTACAGCTACCGCTTCTGTTCTAGTTAACACGAGTTCAACTAATGAGTCCAAATTTGAAAGAGGTCTTCGTCAAGGCGACCCTTTGTCACAGTTTCTTTTCTTAATAGTTGTCGAAGGTACTCTGTCGCCCAGTCAGATAACATCTCAATCTCACACTTATAATTCACAGATGACACTCTTTTGATGACATAACATCTCATCTCATTCCTTGAAAGTTGTTTTCTTGCTTTTTGAGGAAATTTCTGATTGAACGTCTGGGCATATACCTTTCCTTTATTTGGGACAACCTATTGGTGGAGATTACCGTAAGTTGATTTTTTTTGCAACCGCTCCTTGCCGTATAAAATCTAGATTGTCAATTTGGAAGAGTCAAAACATATCTCTAGGTGGTTGAAACATATCAAATTTATTTTTAATTGTTTTTTCGAAGGGGGTAGGAAAATATCTTGGATTTAATCATATATTGTTGGCTTTAATAAGGATAAACGAGGTCTGGGGTTTAGGAAGTTAAGGGAATTCAATATGTCATTGTTAGGTAAATGGTGATGGAGGTTGAAGGAAGAGCGTTTAGAGTGTTGGCGCCACGGTTTAGGGAATGTAGCCTTCTTGTTCACGCTGACGGAGGGAGGGGTTTGGTGTGGTGGCATAATTTATTAAGTAATGGTTGCGGTGTTGGACATTTGTAGGTAGTTAGATTGACGATAATTGTGTGTGCAAGGTGGATGATGGTAATTCCTTTTTATTTTGGCGGGATTCGTGGATGAAAGGTGTGGCTTTGAAAGATAGGTTCAGTCGCATTTTTTAGCTTTCTAATAACAAGATAGCTACAATGGCTAAAATGGAGCACTTATGGTGTGGTGAGAGTGGAGAGGCTTGGAAGTAGCGCAAACCTTTACAAGTGTGGGAGAAAGAGCAGATGAGGGAGTGTAGTGCTTGTTTGAACTCTATTATTTTGTAGGATGATGTTATTGACAGGTGGCGGTGGAATCTTCACACTTCAATAGATTATTAGCCGTGCTTATAATTTTCTTCAATAAATTTCTACTAAACTTATCAATGAAGATGGTATCCATGTTTTTTGGCACAAAAATGTCCCTCTCAAAGTCAAGCTTTTTGTGTGGCTCCTCCTTTTCAACCGCTTACCAACAAACGACAATTTGGTAAAGAGATGGGTACTTCCGGATACTTTTCAACAATGTGTGGGGGGGATTCGGATTGACTGCGGTCAAGTGAATACTACATTCACACAGTCAGGCAAATATGATCTGTGTGATGCATCCAATGGTTAAAATACATTATGCTATTCTGTTCCCTTTTTCAGCCATTTTGTATTTCTCTCTCTTGAACAAAAACGATTGTCTCACTCAAACGAACCAAAAGGTGCTCGTCATAGCTACTTCCGGCGAATTCACCTAATTGAATGGATTAATTGCGTACAAGTAATCCGAGAATCACTCATACACTATATTTCTTTTTCAATCAAAAACATTAGTTGCTAAAATGAACTTTGGAACAAAGCATGTTGTTGTTGTTGACCGTCAATTTAAGTTCTGGTAAATTTTAATTTAAAATCAGTTTGTTTATACTATTGAATCCACGGTTCATTTCTTTAAATTTTATTAGAAACCACAAATCACAATTTAAAAATTAAACATAATTTACTTTCAATTGAAACACATCACAAAATCTAGAGTGACTCCAAATTAAGCGATGAGATCGGTAGAGAAAACCACAAATGGAGCCTGGAGGTCGAGAAAACCATACGGCGGCGCTTGGTGAATGATTATTTTCGGCGATGTTTTGGTTCATTTGGGAGAAAGGGAATGGATGGGGAGAGAGAGAGGGGTTAACGTGTGAATGTGCTGATAGATTAAAACTTAGGCAATCTATAACCATTAGATATATCAAAAGACTGAGAAACTTTTGACCGTGTGACTGTGGGATTTCTCTGATCGCAGAAAATCCACATCCGTGTGGGGGGATGTAGTAATCTAGAGGACACCGCTCATCTACTTCTTCATTGCAATTTTTCCGTCAAATTTGGTTTGTTGTGTAAGATTGGTTAGGCTTTGTATTGGTTGTGTCATTTAATATTTCAGATCATTTAGCTCAGTTTGGTTCCTTCTAAGGATTTTCTTAACACAAGAAAGACATAATTTGTTTAGTTTGGTTTTCTCCGGCTTGGGTTTTATGGAAAGAATGAAATGCAAAAATCTTCAAGAATTCACAAAATATTATCCACTATTTATTTGACAACATAAAAGCACAATCTTTTGGTTGGTTGAAAGCGAAGCACGAAAATCTTCTTTTGACTACTATTCATAGTGTACTAATCCATTACATTTCTTGTAATGGTTCATTTTATTTTTATTCAGAGATATTCCTTACCTTTTGATGTAACTTGATCTTTCTCTTTACTTTTCTCTAGCACACCATATGCGGGGGCAAGTAAAGAAGTTTGATTATTGAAATTTCATTTAACTTCTTCAAAAATAAGTATTAATTTTTACCAAATTATATGTTATATTTTCCATCAAACTCATTATTTTACCTTTTTTATTTTATTTTATTATTAATGAAAAATTATGATTTGGATAATCCAAAAACCAATTCAAATTAAACATCGTTAAATTATATTAGATTATATCAATTTATTTTAAATACTCATCTAAAACTAGACCGAACCGTTTATAAATTTATCCTTTGATCAACCTAATTTTTGCTTCAAAATCAATACAAACCGCATTGCAAACACCCTAGTGAAAAACACTTCTGATTGCATCTTCCAAATAAAATTCATTCCTGTTCTTGGGGAACACGTAAAATTCATTTCTTGTTCTTGGGGCATACGATGTAATCGATTGCATCACATGTCGAGTTGTTAAATTCAAATTTCAAAGCTGACTTTGTGACATTTTTTGTTTTTAATTTCTAAAGCTTTTTTTCTTTTCGACTGGTAAATATATAACTGTATTTTTTATCTTTCGTGTTTTACCTATATTTATGTTATTGGCAAATTCATTCATTTTAAAATTAGACATTGTAATATAAGTGCTTATTTTGAATATTGAATAAAATCAAATATTTTATATATTACATAAATCAATTCCAATAATATAACAAAAGTTGGAGGGACTAAACAAAATAAAAAGGACCAAATTCTTTGTTTACAAAGACCAGAAACAAAAAGAATAACTACATCTAAAGAATTGTGAAATATTAAATACAACTACTAATATTAAAAAGATAAATATTAAATGAAGAATAAAGAAGTTTTTAAAAAATCTTCTTATAATATGATCAATTGGACCAACCGAATAAATTATCATAACTATTTATAACTAGATCATACACGAAATAGTCTACACATTTTAATATTGCACTCTCTAGGAAAAAATATTTCGTATGTTGAATTGCACAATTTAGGTTGCAAAGTTAAGATTGTCTGCATCTCCTCACAGTCTCTATTCCTTCCTATAAATAAAGGTTTTAACCCTTGTACTTTCTCACACACATTTCTGCTTCCATAACAATCTATTCTCCTTTGTGTTATTCTCTCTAAATAGCCATGGCTGATGAAGTGACTCTGCTAGATTACTGGGCAAGTCCATTTGGCATGAGGGTCAGAATAGCCCTAGCTGAAAAGGGTATCAAGCATGAGTACAAAGAAGAAGATTTAAGGAACAAGAGCCCTTTGTTGCTTCAAATGAACCCTATTCACAAGAAAATCCCTGTTCTGATTCATAATGGAAAACCAATTTGTGAATCTTTAATAGCTGTTCAGTATATTGATGAAGTTTGGAATGAGAAATCTCCTTTGTTGCCTTCTGATCCTTATCAGAGATCACAGGCTAGATTCTGGGCTGATTATGTTGACAAGAAGGTATATAAATTGGTCTACATAAGTTTTTTCGTATATTTATAAAATATTATGAATCAAGAGAAAAGAATTAAGAAAAAAAAGCTTATATTTTATATAATAAACATTTTTTTTTACAAGATTTTATATAATAAACATATAAAGTTTATTTTATCTTTTTTATAAAATTGTTGTTATAAAATTAGCTTATACCGGAGACTTATATGATGAGTGTTTAAGCTATAATCACTTAACTAAGCTATTAAGCTATTTGTACAAACTAGGGCCTTAATATGAATCAAACGTGTATGTCAATAATTTGAAGATAATTGAAATTGGGAGTACTTTTGTTTTAAACAAAAGAAACTATTGATATTTATCATCATGCATGGTCACTATATTCACGGTCGGCCAAACATGACAAGAGGTCTAAAGAAAATTTTATAATGAGGCCTCTTGGAATTAAACAAAAATAACACAATACTTATTAAAAGCATAATAAATCTAGTTTTGTTGAATCCAAGATTTGAACTTATGATTAAAAGGATATTTGAGGTCTTAAAATTGACCAACTAAACTAGATAAATATTGATTATTAGTATGTCATATTATATATTTATAGCTAAATTAATTTATATTGAGGCGTTATTTTAACCCAAAATTTTGAGGTCTAAAACCCTTACTTGGATGGCTTGAGCCTTAGGCCGGCCCTGACTAGCAAGTATTAGTTCTTGGTGGCTGTTGTTTTTCCTTGTTATTATTGCATTTTATGATCTAACTGAGTGTGTGTCAATTCTCAATGTCAAATAGATCTTTGAAGTTGGAAGGAACCTTTGGGCCAAAAAGGGAGAAGAGCAAGAAGCTGCCAAGAAAGAATTCATAGATGTCCACAAATTGTTGGAGCAAGAATTGGGAGACAAGACTTATTTTGGAGGAGATAAGCTTGGTTTTGTGGATGTAGCACTTATTCCATACTACACTTGGTTTAAAAGCTATGAGACCTTTGCCAACATCAGTGTAGAGAAGGAATGCCCTAAGTTCTTTGCTTGGGCCAAGAGATGTATGCAGATTGAGAGTGTTTCAAAGTCTCTTCCTGATCAGGATAAGGTCCATGACTTAATTGTAGAGCTGAGGAAGATGAGTTATTAAGTAGGTTGGAGATGTTAAGTGCATGTTTTAATGAACGATGCATTTGGCGAAATTAGACGTTGCCTTGATTGAAAGTATGGTATTTGTTAAAATTATGATGGTTCATTGTGATTCGGTTATTCTTACCAATCCAAACACAAGCATGTAGTAAACAATTTCATTTTTTTTTTTTATAGAATTGTTGTTGTTGTTATTATTATTTAATAAAAATGCACTTATGTGTGCCAAACATTGTGCTTTTTGTAAGAAAGTATTTTAAAATACTTGTGAATTGTGATGGATTTTTTATGTTAGTTGATCTTTTAATTGAGTTTCTTATGCGTTGTTATGCACGGTGTTGTGTAAAACTATTTTATTGTGTAGTAGTAATTTGTCTTTTCAGCAAAAAAAGAAAACTCAAAAGTCAATACATTTAGTCCGAAATGGTTGAGAGATTTGATCTTCCCTATGAGATTCACTATTTTATAGTCCCTCCGTTTCAAAATACATGTCCAAGTCAACCATTTCATATATGTCAATGCACAATTTTGACCGTTAATAACTTTAATTATCTAAAGTAAAAAATTATAAAAATTTAATATTTTGAAAATATTTGTCGAGACAAATCAAACATCTTACATGCTAATATTTGTATTTATACATTAGTTAAAAAGTATGGTCAAAGTAAGTCAACTGAATAGTGCACATTGCAAAAATTGGACATGTATTTTGAAACGGATGGAGTAGTTTATAAAATGTTTTTCAATCTAAAAATCCCACTCAAAATTCCTAAATCCCTGGCCTTTAATTTTTCTAAGAATTTCATCGTTTAGTCTTTCAATATTGTAGCATGAAATAATGCTTAAATATGGTTTAAACTTTGAGATGGATCACTTTGCGTCTACCAAAATCACTCGACGTCATAGTACATTTGCATTGATCGTCTTGTACTGCAGTGTGGTCACCTTGCAAAAATAATTCATGTGAAACTTGCGCAAAAATTTCTATGACAAAACACCTTGTGTTCCAATGCATCCGACTAGCGATTGTTTCAGTGTTGAAGCAATTTCATGAAGTTTAACCAACCCATAAATTCACATAAATTAAGAGCACGAAATTCATCATAAAAAATGACCAAAAAAAATCATAATTCACAATAAACACTTATGACCCATAATCACAAAGAAGAAATTATAGCTTAATTGATGAAAGGAAATCTATCCCCCTTACCTTTAGGTCTTGAATCCACTAGCTTAACCTTCAATATGCTCTCTAGCTCTCAAACCCCCAAGCTTTCTCTAGCTTCCTCTTCTTTCCTCTTCTCCAAGTTTGTGATCTACTTTCTCTCTCTACCTCTTAAGTTTGTGAAATGAAATAATGAATGTTGTAACCTAGTTAAAAACCCAGTTAAAAGTCAAGTATTGGGGTTGAAAAAGTCGCTTTCTGGATTATATAATCCGGAATGTGTTAAAACGTTCCGGATTATATAATCCGTATTGTATCAGCACACAGACAAACTTGTCTATTTTGGCTGAAACATGCCACTTTTTTACAGGGCTCTATACGACATATACATACACAGATTCAATAGAACACAACACAAACTTAAATAGAACTGAACTTCAAATTAAAATAAAATAAAAATGTCAATGTTACAAACAAACCACCAAATGTTCAGCGGTTACAAAATAAAATCAAACTAAAAATATTCAAAGGTTAAATAACAACATAACATAATCATCCTATGACTACACCCGTAGCATCACCACCCCTGCCGCCACCTCTGCCACCACCCCTGCCGCCACCTCTGCCACCACCCCTGCCACCTTGAACATTTTCCCAACGACGGTAAACCTTTCCACCATGCACTCTCCCAATATCTCCTCCAAACGTCCCCATGCCTCCGACCCTTGCTCAACCTCACCACTCGACATAAGAAAGTACACATGGTCTCTGATACGACCCAACCTTCCCCTAAGGTCTAGAAACCCATGTTATCCATCCTCTTGAGCAGCAACCTCATCCATGACCTCACGCTCTGGTGGCCTTGGCACCGGTACCGTCATGTCAGGAAGAATCATGTGTGGATGAGACCAATGATAAAACAACTGGATGTATCCCTCTACTGCCTCCACACCATGAACTGCATACTGGACCAACTGCTCAGGTGTCAGCGCATAATCAACAACACGCTGAAAGCGGAGTGTGATCACCCCCAAGGTAATCTGCGTAGGTGCACTCTCATTAGGATGTCTCAGGATGCTCTGAACCCTCTCAAACTGACGAAGCACCCGCTCCGGCACATATCTCACCAGGCGAGAGTGAACTTCCTTTTATACTTCGAAGTTGTCCGGAATATGTAATCCAGACAAGATTTCAAATTTTTCAGATTACGTTTTCTGAAGGGTTTTTTTGTAATTTTTACAGAGCGTGTGATAAGGGCATAGGGTGGGAAAAGTAATAGTCTAAGAGTTATGTTTATATAGTTACCTCTTAATTGGGCTAGGTTTCTAATTGTCATAATGAGCTCATCATTCTTACGAACTAATTCTCAAAAGTTACTACTCACTTAATCCGCTAAAACACCGAATAATTACCATCTCTAAATAATTACTCCAACTCACTAATAACTTAGTAAAAATAATTATTCTCACTAAAATACCGAAAATAACCTTCTTACTAAAATGACTAATTTACCCTTACTCGCCAAATGACCAAAATACGCCTTAGTCTAGAAATGACTATAATACCCTTTTAGGCCAAAAATCCAGTAATCCCAAATAAAATACACACAAAGACAAATAATCACACATAAACACACATGAACACATATAATAAATAAATAGTAAAAATAATTCTAGCGAAAAACAGGTTGTTACAGGGGGGATGTGGTAATCTAGAGGACACCGCTCATCTATTTCTTCATTGCAAGTTTTCCGTCAAATTTGGTTTGTCGTGTACGATTGGTTAGGCTTTGTATTGGTTACACCGCTTAATACTTCAGATCATTTGGCTCAGTTTGATTCCTTCGAAGGGTTTTTGAAACGCCATAAAGACATAATTTATTTATTTTGGTTTTCTTCGGCTTGGGTTTTTTGGAAAGAATGAAATGTAAAAATCTTCAAGAATTCACAAAATATCATCCACCACTTACTTGACAACATAAAAGCACAATCTTTTGGTTGGTTGAAAGCGAAGTACAAAAATCTTGCTTTTGACTGCCATTCGTAGTTGACTAATCCATTAAATTTCTTGTAATGGTTCTTTTTATTTTCATTTAGAGGTGCTCCTTACTTGTTTATGAAGTAACTTGATTTTTCTCTTTACTTCTCTCTAGCACACCTTGTGCGGGGAGGTGGCATTTAGGGTGGGTCAATGGAATACTTTCCCACCATGGCCCAATTAGTATTTAACCATGAGATCAACTAAAGAGTATAGCTTTATCATAGACTCACCACATTGGATAATTTTTCCACACTATCTTCTACCTCCATCCTCTCTCTCCTCCCTGTCCCCACTCACCACCACCAGTAGCAATCTTCATTTCAGTTTTGTTTGATTTCTGTACAAGTACCAAATGATTTTCACAGCGATACATGTTTCATTCCAATGTTGGATATTAATATCCCTAAACACAATCATCATTTGAAAAACAATAGAAAAAGCCAAATCAAGCGGTTATCTTGTGAACAACGATAGAGAATTTCCACAAGCCAACGTCATTGCTCTCTGAATTAAATTGAAGTGTAAACTAAATTCTTCTGTTGTTAATATTAGAAAAAGAGTTGGAGAGTAGAAATTTGATTTACAATTAATTGAGGATTTTTTAAATTGGAAGAACATAAATAAAAATTCCTAACTCCCAAATCTGGATCTGAAAATCCTATTTCCCGTCTCTTTGCTTCTTTTTTCACACTATTATTTTTTGGGGATTGCAATTTTGGATGGCAGAATTTCATGTTATTTTATTTTATTTTAAGAAAATTAAATCAACAATAAAAAAACACATACAATGGTAGAAGGATAGTTGGAAAAGTGGGTTTGATGTAGATGAGTGGGGCATGGAGGAGAGAGAATGGAGGTAGAAGATAGTGTGAAGAAAAATGGAGTGTAAGTGAGTCTAAGATAAAACAATGTACTTTAGTTCATCTAATGGTTAAATACTATTGAACCATGGTGGAAAAGTATTCCATTGACCCACCTAAATGTCACCGTGTGGGGAAAGTAAAGAGATTTGATTATTGAAATTCTGTTTTAGTTTCTTAAAAAATAAATATTAACTTTTCCTAAATTATATGGTATTTTCCCTTCAAACTCATTATTCTACCATATTTTTATTATTTTATTATTAAGGAAAAATTACAATTTGTGATTTGGATAATTCAAATTAAACCTTATTAAATTGAATTAGATTATGTCAAGTTTTTTTTAAATACTCATCCAAAACTAAATCAAACCGCATATAATTTTATCTTTTGATCAACCTAATTTTTGTTTCAAAATCGATACAGACCACATCGCAAACCCCAAGTGAAGAACACTTCTGATTGCTTTTTCCAAATAAAATTCATTCTTGTTCTTTGGACATACAATATAATTGATTGTATCACAGTGGAGTTGTTGAATTCAAATTTCAAAGTTGGAGTTAAAAAAAAAAAACTGGATTTAGAAAATTGTGAAACACTAAATACAACTACTAATATTAAAAAGATAAATATTAAATGAAGAATAAAGAAATCTTTTAAAAAAAAAAAATTGGTTAAGTAATTGCTGGAGCTTACATAATTAAATGTGAAGAAGTTGGGGTGTAGGGTTTCAACCCTACCCGGATCGCCATAATATGATCAATTTGGATTATTGCATATATTGTGGGACCAATCGAATAAATTATCATAACTACCTATAACCAAATCATACACAAAATAGTCTACACATTTTAATATTGCAATCTCTAGAAAATAATATTTCGTATGTTGAATTGCACAATCTAGGTTGCAAAGTTAAGATTGTCCACGTTTCCTCACAATCACTATTCCTTCCTATTCCACATTCCACACACCACATTTCCACACTATTAATCATTCCAAATCCCGCTCTATAAATAAAGGTTTTAACCTTTGTCCTTTCTCACACACATTTCTGCTTCCATAACAATCTATTCTATTCTTCTCTGTGTTATTCCCTCTAACTAGCCATGGCTGATGAAGTGATTCTGCTTGATTCCTGGCCAAGTCCATTTGGCATGAGACTCAGAATAGCCCTAGCTGAAAAGGGTATCAAGCATGAGTACAAAGAAGAAGATTTAAGGAACAAGAGCCCTTTGTTGTTACAAATGAACCCTATTCACAAGAAAATCCCTGTTCTGATTCATAATGGTAAACCCATTTGTGAATCTTTAATTGCAGTTCAGTATATTGATGAAGTTTGGAATGAGAAATCTCCTTTGTTGCCTTCTGATCCTTATCAGAGATCACAAGCTAGGTTCTGGGCTGATTATGTTGATAAGAAGGTAGGTAAAATATTTCTACAAAAGTTTTTTCGAATATTTATAAAATATTATGAATCAAGAGAAAAGAATTTAGAAAAACAGCTTATATTTTATATGAAAACAGTTAAACTTTATTTGATCATTTTTTATAAAATTGTTATAAAATTAGCTTAATATGAATCAAAAGTGTATGTCAATAATTTGAAGATAATTGAAATTGGGAGTATTTTTGTTTTAAACAAAAGAAACTATCTGATATTTATCATCATGCATGGTCACTATATTATTGGCAAGTATTAGTTCTTGGTAGATGTTGTTTTTCCTTGTTATTGCATTTTATGATCTAACTGTGTGTGTGTGTCAATTCTCAATGTCAAATAGATCTATCAAGCTGGAAGGAACCTTTGGGCCAAAAAGGGAGAAGAGCAAGAAGCTGCCAAGAAAGAATTCATAGATGTCCTCAAATTGTTGGAGCAAGAATTGGGAGACAAGACTTATTTTGGAGGAGATAAGCTTGGTTTTGTGGATGTAGCACTTATTCCATTCTACACTTGGTTTAAAAGCTATGAGACCTTTGGCAACATCAGTGTAGAGAAGGAATGCCCTAAGTTCTTTGCTTGGGCCAAGAGATGTATGCAGATTGAGAGTGTTTCAAAGTCTCTTCCTGATCAGGATAAGGTCCATGACTTCATTGTAGAGCTGAGGAAGATAGGTTATTAAGTAGATTGGAGATGTTAAGTGCATGTTTTGATTAACGGTGAGTTTGGTGAAATTAGAGGTTGCCTTGATAAATTACGATGGCTCATTATCCAAACACAAACACATAGAAAACGATTTCACTTTTTTTTTTATGGAATAATTGTTGTTATTATTATGTAATAGAAAGGCACTTATATGTGCCAAACGTTGTGCTTTTTGTAAGAAAGTATTTAAAATACTTGTGATGGATTTTTTATGTTAGCTAATCTTTTAAGAGGAGTGATATTTCTACAATTAAAATTAGATAACTTTGATGATAATTAATTTTCTCCTTTTGTGATTGGACAAAACCAATGGAGAGAGAATAAAAAACACATGTAAGTATGAGAGAGAGGGTTGTTTAAAAACAATCTCCATTTATTTAGAAAATGGAGAGGATCTTCACCCAAAAATAGCTGTACAAATATCAGTTATCATCTTTTAATTGAGTTTCTTATGTGTTGTTATGCAATATGCACGATGTCGTGTGAAACTATTTTATTTTGTATTAGTAATTAGTCATTTTAGCAAAAAATAAAACCCAAAAGTCTATACATTTAGTCAAAAGTGGTTGAGAGATTCAATCTTCCCTATAATGAGATTCACTATTTTATTGTTTATAAAATGTTTTTCAATCTAAAAATCCCACTCAAAATTCCTAAACCCTTGTCCTTTAATTTTTCTAAGAGTTTCATCTTTTTTCAAGATTGCAGCATGAAATAATGCTTAAATATGGTTTAAATTTTGAGATGGATCGCTTTGCGTCTACTAAAATTGCTCGAAGTCATAGTACAGTTGCATTGATCGTCTTGTCCTGCAGTGTGGTCGCCTTGCAAAAAGAATTCATGTGAAATTTGCGCAAAAATTTCTATGACAAAACACCTTGTATCCCAATGCACCCGACTAGCGATTTTTTCCTTTTGAACCAACTTTAAACTTTCAAACAATTTTGTTTTTGAAGAGATCAAATTAGCCTACTGAAATTGACATCGGGGAGAATTAAACTTGAGATCTTGATAGGAGCACATTTCAAGCTCTCAAGTCAACACTGTTGGAACAAAATACGTTTAACAAACATTACCCTTAGAGTGGGGGAGATTGTTAGAACAAACAATGTTTAACATATGTCACCCTTAAGGTTTTGATGATAACAAGGTATTAAAAATTGTCAATTGGATATGCTAATATTTGTTCAAGTGTAAATGACCATAGACAAAACTTTATATCTTTAAAAGGTTCTGGAAGAACAAAAGAGAGCAATAGAATCAACAAAAAGGAAGCTTGAAGCATCTGAAGAAAAGTGCTCCTGAAGTACAAAGTGCTCCTGAAGTGATGAAGTCATCAGAAGCAAGTTCATCAGAAGCGCCTCATCAGAAGCAAGATCACCAGAAGCTGAAGTTCATCAGGAGATGAAAAATCCTAAAGATTCAAGAGCTGGGAATGTGTTTTAATCTTGTCTAAGCCTTGCGAAAAGACTGAAAGAGTATAACAACGGTCTTTGAAATGGAATTTGAAAGCTTTGGATGCTTTTTACAACCACTTCCTCCACTACTCTGTTCGTGTCTCTGCAACAAGACAAGGATAACAGCTCTGCCTGCAGAAATGTTCCTTCATACAAGGAATGCATTTGAAATTGATCCTTCATAGGACAATAACCATATCAGGCAAAAGATCATTGGTGATCAACAAGCTTCAAACGACTCTTTGTGTATGAGCGTTGACTCATTGGTGATCATGGTCTAAGAGATATTTTGTATTGTTTTCAATCAAGTCATGTAATTATGTTGCTTTCCTAAAACAAACAATTTCATAGGTGTTTTGAGTTTTTTATTGAAAAATCATGTAATTCGACAAGCAATATGCCTCAAGAAAGTTATGGAACACATGTAGTGAAGATTATAAAGGTTCAATAAGGCTTTAAAGACATTAATAGTTGAAGAAATTATGCCCCAAGTCCCAAGATGAAGGTGGAGAAGGAAAACACTAAAAGAACAGCGAAAAAAGGCAATTTTCGCACTTGAGGCCAAAGCCCTATGCCCTGTGCATGACATAGAGAGCATTTTTTTTTCTTGGTCAGTTAAGGTCCTAAAAAACCTCTAAAGTATGTAAATAATGTTGACCTTGAATGTATGTTTAGAGTTTTTGCTAGTTCATAGAAAGGTACATTAACATGCCGACTCGAGTGAGAAAATGGTCATGACCAACCCTACTTGCTTTAGGATGATACATTGGAAAAGAGTGTGGTTGAATGTATGAACTATCTTCTCTACGCATGTCTCACTTGCGTGGAAGTGGTAAGTTAGTCGGAACTAGGAAATGGAATCAACGATGATCTGAGAAGTGAGAACCCTTAATGAAAAGTTATGTTCTCTGAAAATTTGTTCAAATTTTAATATTATCTATTTTTGTTACTTGAGGACAAGCAACAATTAAGTTTGGGGTTGTGATAACATGTTATCTTATGTTATTTCTAGTATTTTTGGGGTCATTATATGAGTTTTAGAGAACCTGTTCATGGTTTAAGGGATATATTGTATTATTTTCAATTTGGTCATGTAATTATGCTTCTTCCTTAAACCAGACAATTTCTTAGGTGTTTCGAGTCTTTTATCGAAAAATCATGGAATTCGTAAAGTAAGCCACCCCATGGAAGTTTTGGAAGACATGGAATGAAGATTATCAAGGTTCAATAAGGCTTTGAAGACATTACAAGTTAGGAAAATTTTGTCCCAAATCCCAAGATCAAGGCGGATAAGGAAAACATTCAAAGAACGACGAAAAAAAGGAAATTTATGTACTTAAGGTTGAGGCCCAATGTCCCACGTTTGCTTTACGCGCCCCAAATGCATGGGATAGAGTGAATTTGCTCTTCGTCAACTGTCATGCGCCCCCGCGCGTGCTGCCCTGAAAAACTACAGATTTTTGGTCTATTTTCCTCGCGGGATGGGAAAAAGCTTCGAATTTTTGTTGGAACAAAATACGTTTAACAAAAATTACCCTTAGAGTGGGGGAGTTTGTTAGAACAAAAATGTTTAACATATGTCACTCTTAAGGTTTTGATGATAACAAGGTATTAAAAATTGTCAATTGGATATGCTAATATTTGTTCAAGTGTACAGGACCATAGACAAAATTTTATATCTTT
>Ga0315913_1000534_pt1 | contig 34862 bp, 14 predicted proteins | sample MpolsnodulesMG_FD_207736 | JGI IMG/M metagenome (GOLD analysis project Ga0315913, IMG submission 207736) | Medicago polymorpha root nodule microbial communities from Los Angeles, California, United States - small nodules | ecosystem: Host-associated > Plants > Roots > Nodule | place: USA...
CTTGTATTTTCCCTCCTCTTGTCTGATTTCTAACAATAAATAGTGCTCATGTACTCACAATTGTGCATTCACCTTTCATACATTCATTCCATGTAGAAAATTCGACACTTCATTTTCATGAAGCTGTCTTTAATAGTACTATTTTGATGCACTTACGACTCTCCATTCCACCAAGCATCCATCATATGAACCTATACGTATTGAATATCAATTACTGTAATAGCGCGATAGAGCTGCACATGTCTTGATTAGGTTTCATATTGAAAAAGTGAACTATTTCCCACTCTAAATCCAAAACCATAAGTGAGATTATTTGATGTAAATGATTGATTTGCAAATAAAATTTGGATAGGAAATTGTTTGCTATTGATTCACAAGTAGAAAACTTCAAATGTCGTTCATCTTAACGGTTTATAAGTAATTTTTATTTTTACAAGCAAACACAAATCAACTTTTTCTTGTATAAAATCTATAAAAAAAAAAAAAAACTCGGCAATTGTTTTTGTATTGTTTTGTTCTTGCAATCTTGGGCTTTGGTTATGTTTGTAATGTGTAGTTTTACATCGTGAGAAATGATATAATATGCATGTCTTTTGTCGAAATAAAAAGTTATAATACATGTTTGAAAATTGGAACCAAGTTGGTTTGCAATCAAGCACACGTTTAAGGCATAGCTTTACACTTACCGTATGTCCTAAATGCTGATTTCCAACCACACATGTAGTACTTTTGATACCAACTTGACAACACAAAACTATTGTGAAGTAAAAATCTTTGTTCTCAAATTTTACACATATTGAACTTTAATTCCTAACCCCGTACGCACATAAGTTACCAAATCCCATGTACTCTTTGTTTTCAAGCCTTTTACTTAGATTTGCAATGCCTGTTCCACCTATAATTTGAAGGGACAAAAAGAAGTTAAGTCATCTTAATCTATATATGAATGCAAATGTAAACACATGACTTAATTTAAATAATTACTTAAAATAATTATTGATTTAAACAAGCAAGGATCTAATCATTATTGATTTAATTTAAATTACAAGTCAAATTAAAATGAGAACCATAACTCTTTTTTTTCTTCCCACTATTTTAATAAAATAAACTGGTCAAATTAGCACTTAAATTTTTTTTTCACTCAAAGACATTGATTTTAGATAAACTTCTATGTTTGTCAAAATACACAAGGAAGTATACCAATCTTCTTTAACAACTAGTTGTGATTAGTATTTGAGTTTATTTCTCTATAACCTATTTTTTATGTCTCTATTTTAATGAAACAAGATGTATTTTACTAGTCATAACTACAAAGAAGATTAGTACCCTCACAAAATAATGAAAGCAAATCCCTCTAAAAAAAATGAAAGCAAATTAACGACACTTGCCTAGTGATATACCACTCACAAAAACTGTGAGGGCTAAGATGAAAATGATAATCGATGCTCTCCCTAATAAGGCAATAAGCTTTCTCACCAAATGTTGCCCAACAAGTGCAGCAACAGTGGCTACAGCTACAAAGTAAAGAGCTGCAAGAATAATCAAATGTTGATATTAAATAATCAACCAGTTATTGCCTTCTTTTAGTGTAACAATCTCTTTTTTCTAACCATTTAGTTGAATCACCATTGTATAATTTGATATTAATTGTTTTAGAGAAAAATTCAAATATTAAATTTATCCACACACTTACCATATGGAATGGGAAAACGTTTCAGAAGGTAATATTCTACCACAGACATAGATGCAGAAAATGTCATTGCAAAAGTGGATGTAGCACTTGACACCTTCATAGAAAATTCCCCAATCAAAACACAAACATATATACTAACATAAATCTCAGTTAATTATATTATAGTAGTTTAAAAATACATCTATACATAGATTTTATGGAAAAGAAAAGGGTAGAATTAAGGTACCTGAGGAGGGATTCCTAGTCCAATGAAAAGTGGCCCTAAGATAAATCCTCCACCAAGACCAAGCAAGCCACCGATTATTCCAGCAATTATGCCACATGAACAATATAGAATTAACTGCTTCACACTCCAATTTGTTTGTTGATCTCCTTTGGAAGCTATAACTCTTTTTCCTTGGTATAAAAGTATAGCCTCATATCCACTCACTCCTACAGCTATAGGTACCTGAAAAAACAAGGGAAAAAGAAGAAAGCCATACCCATCCTATTATTATATACATTTCATTGATTCTCAAGACACAGCTTTGTGGCCATATATTGGCTTGGTTGATTGACCTAGATATATGAAGCAGTGACACATACATGGACATGATGTAAACATCACTAATAATGTGAGAAAAGAGAAGTAATTCAATTAGACCAAAATCATGTCGGTGCTAGAAACCGAATGATGCTTTCAATTTGAAGTATTTCTACGTTTTATATATTAAGTTGCATAAATCTTAAGTTTCTAGCTATTTAATTCTTCTATATAGATCTATAAATTATATATATACCTGAAGTAGATTCAATATCCAATATATCACTGAGCAGGTTGTTGTGTAATTCTGTTTCAAAACAAAAGCATAAATAATAATCATTATTCCTTGTTTACTCATGTATACAAGAATATGTATGGAAAAAAAATATCAACTAATTTTGAGTTGAATATATAGCTCATGAGATATATACTAACTTTTCCTATCTGTAATGCAAGTATCATGATCCAAACAGAGAAAAGAAGTCCAAGTTCCTTCCAATAAACATTCTCAATAACAGAAACCTACACATTCATGGCATTTTCATATTTCATGAGAAAAAATAGATATATGTTGGACATGGAATAATTAAGCAGCATTTATTTCCTACTACCTTTTTTCTTGGTAGATTGGTATTGGTTTGATTTTCATTAACTGATTCCCCTCCTTGAAGATCATGTGTAGCATCTTCTGTCCTAATTTCTGAGGCAAAAATTTAGCATGACTTGTTGTCTCTATTAATGTACTACTAACTAACATAATGTATAGAAAATGCAGGATTACTAGGGTAAAAATAATTAAGTTAGCGACAGAAGCTATAAAGAGAAAAAGAAATATGAAATTCATTTTCAATTTTGTCACTAAATTTAGTGACAAGTGAATTAAAATTAATATCATTTTTTACCAGAACTAATTTTGGTGCCTAATTTATTTTTTTTACTAACAGAAATGATATCATACAAATTACCATTTATTTGTGAATTTTCCTTAGCTTCCTGGAATTGTAGCAGGGATGTATAAAAACAAATCATCAAAACGCACAGTTAAAAAAAATAAAAAAGAAATTTAATATATAAAGAATGAGTTATGTTTAAGGAACCTTCTTAATTAGGGTTTCTTTTTTCCAAGTGTTAACACCCTTTAAGAAAGCGTTAACTGAAATACCTGTTCCCATATATCCAAAACTACATCAATATGGATAAGGAGTGTAATTAAAGAAGAGAAAATTAAGATTCAATTTTGAAGGAATCAAGTCTCAATCACCAGTGAAAAATATGATTAGCAAAGATGTTATCATCCAGTCAGGAAAAATGAGATTGAAAGCAACACCAAGACTGATACCAAGCATTAACATTGGTTGGAAAAGAAGTGCTAAATCATAGTCAATCACAGGAAGGTCAAGGGTTGGGTGTCTTTTCTTCAAGTTGTATAAAACAGTTGCTCCTGCTCCACCTGTAATCATGACTTCACACCAAACAAACACATATGCATTCAATCCATATTAGGTAATTTAATAGAGAAATGAATTATAAGACGCACACTAAGACAACATGTTGTAGCACATGCTATATTGGTTAGAAAGAGGAATTTTGTCCTTTTGGGTTGATTTTAATATTCAACATATACCATGAGGTGGGAAGTATGAGAGTCCTTGATAATCATATGAGACATATTGGATTACACAAGATCGATTATACGATGCACAACTCAAGATAAAAATGACTATGTAGGGCGCTGGGTGCCTGGACAGGCCGTCAAACATGGGGATTCCTTGTCCTTCTTGTGTCGCGGTATTAAGATGTTTTTGGGGTTCTCTATCTTACTTTGAACTAGATGGGAGTGGAATGTATATCTTAACATAAAAAGAGAGAATAGTGTAATTCAAGCATCTCTTATAAAAGAGAAATCTAATTTCCTCTGCTAATTAACATTTTCCGATAAAAAAAAATGTACTGGTCCAAGAAAATAAGATGGGAATTGGAAAGTATCGTGGCTTTACAGTTTTACAGTATACCACATTGAGTGACGGCCATCTAGGTCACTGGCTCAATTTTCACATATCTACACCAGCAAAGAGAAAGAAGTAAACGCAAGGAATGGTTGTAATATTAATTTTTAAAAGTATTTGCTTTACTGCATTCCAATGAGAATCAAGGGTTGGGAAAAAGATGATAGTAAAGATGATTGGAAGGGAAGAGCAAGAAACCCTAAATTATTTTAATTTTTGTCTAACTATATTATTAAAAAAGTTGACTAGGATACATAAAAAAATGCTTTAAAAAATGCTGACTAGGTTTTCCATATCATAATTTTTTATGATGCAATGATGTAAATAACTAAAAAGTGAAGGAATATGAAATTATAGAGTTTTTTTTTCCAGAGATAAAACCATATTTAACCTATATCCAGAAACAAATAACACTATAGTCTATAACACACCTTTATTATCTTAATATTGTTTTACAACATTTTTTTAGAGATCTTAATAGTGTTTTACAGTATTGTTTAATATTAGAACATGCCTCCAAATTCAATATGAAATCTAACTTTATGTGTGTTGAATTTATACCTTGACATCTCATTTTATTTTTTTGAGGGTCCTTGACATTTCATTTTAAAATTAGCATTAGTATTTTGTTTCAATATTTTGTCCAAAAAAAAAAAGAAGTATTTTGTTTCAATATATTAAAAGCTAGCATATCAACTTATACACATATAAGGGAATAATCTGATTAGGTAAATTTCCTTTTAAGCATATAAAATGATATATTTGATAGGGGTACACTGATCCAAATACAACAAAGAAGATCCATAAAATAAAAAAGGAACAACAACATCAATTGAGACCTATTGAGTTGTAAAAAAAATATACCATCATATATGTTTGTACAGTTTAGTTCTTTTTTATTCAAATAAATAAATAAAAATAAGATACATGATTCCTGATTCAGAGACAATCCAATAAATTTAGAGGTCTAAAGTGAAATTTGAAGTGAGACCTATTAAAAACTAACAATAAAATTAGAAGCATTTAAATCTAAGTAGTTTTTACAATAGTAAAGCAACACAAAAAAATTAATTAGTAGCAAAATTTATTAATAAAATTTATACTGTGAGACCAAAAATAATTGATGTCAATACTATTAATTAAAAAATAATTTTGAAGCCTTAAAAAGTTTGGAACTAAGGCATCCGCCTTACTTACAACCCCTATGGGTCTGTCATAGTCAAACCTAGCTTAATCAGAGGAGGAAGTCTACACACGTCGAGTTTCGGATGCTACTTATTTTATTTTTTTATGGTGGTCGGGGTTTGAACCCTAGACCTTACATATATTATGCATTGTTCCTACTAACTGAGTTAAGATCACGAGGACGGATGCTAGTTATATGTTACTAGGAGTTGGTGTTCAAAAGAAATGTTATATTTTTTAGGGGAGAAGAAATGTTATATTATTAATTGCTATATTTACTTATAAATATTATTATAGACAATCATTGTTATTATTGTTCCCCTAAAAAAAAGAGGAGTGATATTTGTACAACTTTTGTTACAACCACTTTTTTTCCTTTCTTATTGGATAAAAAGAATAGATAGAGAATGAAGAAGAGAGGGAATAAAAACACATGTGAGTATGAGAGAGAGGGTTGTCACAAAAGTTGTTAAAAAGTGGTTGTACAAATATCATTTCTCAAAAAAAAAATTATTGTTATTATTGTTATTGTTATTTATTTCATAAAGTAGTAAAATTTAGGGAAAACAAGAATCAACAAGTTTGTATCAGATAAAATGAAAACTAACTAAGGAAAAGAAGGATACTTAACAATGTTGTATTTCATGCTAGTACAAGATAAAGTACGTAATTACTTAAGAATGTTGCAATATTCAGGAAAAAACAAGGAACAAAGAATATATACCAAATATTTACTTGCACGCGTACACACTCCAGGAAATACAAACAATTTGTTCCTCCATAAAAATAAAAAATAAAAAAGTTGTTCTTGCCGATAAACAAAGCTAATAATAATTTCTTAAAAAAAACTAATAATTAGTTTTATTTACACCTCTCAAAAAATTAATTTTATTTACTGAAACCAGTGAAAAGATAGATAGTTTTTTTTTTTAAAAAAAAGAAGATAGATAGTTAAATACTAACATTTATCCGTTTTTCAATTATGCTTAATTATATCTTGATTAATTTTATGGATTCTATTTATAATTTTTTTGACATGTATCTGGCAAGCATGGTTTATCCCCGTTTTTTCACCAAAAAAAAAAATCAACAAATAAGATCTCTCAACTAACAAAAAGATCAAAATAATATTAATATTATTTTTATATTGCATTTTAATTGTTTAAATCACAATGAGATTTGATTTATTTTTTAATTACAGATTTAAATAATATTATAAAAATGATAAAATTAGAAATACATTAGTTTAAATAAAAATGTATAATTAGAAGAAAAATTATTATACAAAAACTAAGTATATAATTTTATATATAAGTACCGATATTGGCATTCTGAATCTTATGAGGCAATGGAGGCAACCTATGTATCATCCACAGCACACATGCATTTTATTACTGAATTGTTTAAAACTTAACCTAACATAATTTAAATGCATTTTTTTTAAAGGATAATTCAAATGCATAGTTCACATCAAAGAATAAGGAGAGAAATCATTAAAAATTAATTAGTTGTTCTTACATTTTGATATTGCTGTTGCTGATTTTGCATCAAATCCAACAATAAGGGTAAGCATGGGCACAAATATGCCACCCCCGCCAACACCTCCTACAGTGCCAAATGATGATCCTAGAAATCCAATTATGGTGCCTACTATAATTCTCCAACCAAATTTTATCCCCTACATGCACCACAAAGATCATCAATTCAAAATCCACGTGCTCATATATAACCCTAAAAATCTCAATATTATTACTTTTTTTTTATAAACAAATTGTTCATATAATTAGTTGAAAATTCACTCAAATTATATTATATATGCACAAACACGTACAGTTTGATGAAATTAAACTATGTGACCATTTATATAAAAGTATTTGTGAATATTGAAAACACTTACCGGCCAAGTGTGTTTATAAAATACTTTAGCATGAATATCAACCCCTTTGGTTTCATTGGAAGCTGGTGTTGCTTTTTGGTCAGTGTATTGATGAGAAGAAGTAACATAGGCTGAAATTAGAAGAAGAAAACAAATTAACAGAATCCTTGATCTTCCGAGAATTACCCATTTCATGTCCCTTCTTTTTGATCCATGCATGGCCATCATCATGTATATAAATATATAGATATACGGCTAGCGATCGCTAGATAAAGAGTAGTTTTCTAAATCCGAATAAATATACGTCCAAGTCCCTTTTTACCCTATATTTTGCTTAAAAGATAAGACTATGCATGTGGGGATTTTTAAAACCTTCACATCAAATATTATATAACTGCTCGGTAAATGTTGAGTAAGAAAAAGAAATTTGAGGCAAACCTACGTGATTGATGATTTGTATGTGCTTCTGTTAGCGGTTGTTGAGCATTGACAATTACCCCGACAATGGTAAGTCTTACTCACTTAAACTTTATTTCGTCGAAAAAAATCCTAGGTACTAGTAGTATTAATGCCAACTTTTTTTTTACTAAAAGATGATATTCATTCATCCAAACCCGTAGAATTCATGAGATACAAATTCAACATCACTAGCTAAAAACGTAAAACATATGAACATGCGAACAATCTCAAACCGTTTGAGTTAATAGCATAAAACGAGAATATGCCTACAACTAATGTGACAAAATCAAAGCGACCGAAATATCATGCTTTCAAATCTGCAACATTCACGACCTTGCCATTGATTGAATCTATATTTGATCGAAGTTGGTATGTCAATCTGAACCAAACAAACACTACACAAAGATAGGAAATCAAACGTTGCATCAAGACAACTGTTGATAGACTTTTAATTTAGCAAGTGTACTAAAAACTATCAAAGTAATAAAAATTAAGTTAGTATACACGACAAGTGTTATTAACTTCTACTCGGAAAACCATTAATGTAAAGAATGTATTAAAATTGGGGGTTGCACAAGGCAAATGATTTGGTTTACTAATATTCACTAACGGAAAATTGCGATAAAATTTGGTTTAAAATTTCAGGTTAAAATTGATTAGGTCCTTCAAATCCTCTACTACTCGTTGTTGGTAAATTGCACCTATTCTCTACAATTGTTCACTTAGTTTAACGATGAATTAACAAAATGGTTCATATCAATCTTTTGACTTAGAACCCTCTTCTAAAGTTACAATTCTTTAATCTCTTAAGTGAATCTGTAACCGTTGAAGATTTTAATTGTGTGTTAATTCTTATATCTCTAGATTGAACCGTTAAATAAATCTAAATTAATATTTCCAATTCAAAAGCTAGTGCATAATAGTCATTTGATATCTAAATTTAATTCATATGTGATCAATATACAAATGACATTAAACACAAGTAATTCTGAATAAAACTAGGATTCCAATTATATATATTGAATAGACTTTATAGAATTCACATGGATCAACAACTTACAATAGATTCATCTAAGACCTAATCAGAAGAGATCTAGATACTCATAACTAAAGCAATGAAATTCAAAGATAAATGGAACATTACATAAATCAGGACCAACTATGAGGTGGTTGAAGATCCACTGCTTGTTCTCAGGTCCTTAGCTGCAAAATATGTCGTCAAAGCTCCAAATTTTTATATATGTAGTTCAGAAATGCTCTCATTGTGCCGCGATACAGGTCAATCGTGCCACGATGTGTCATTAGTCCTACGTGTCTGGCTCAGTTATTGTTCCATCGTGCCACAAGTATCTAACGTGCCACTATCCTGACAAAAATCAATCATCTCATTGTGATTTAAACTCCTCCAAACGTGCCACGATACAGGTCCATCATAGCACGAAATTTTCGGTCGTTGTAACTTGAAGAAAGTGACCAAAATTGTGTAAAAAGTTCCACATTGCAAAGACATTTAACCCATTAACACTTCTGACTAATATCAACCTAATTCAGCATGTGATCAATGGAAAGACTCCCTAACTTGCTCAAAAAGGCATAAAAATGAACCCAATAAACTAGTATAACCTAGTGTCATAAACAACGAAAACAATGTCACACTAAGACAATGAAATCACGAAAATAAACACGAAAGAAAAACTGATATGTGAAAACCACTTATTTAAATTAAAATAAGAAAAACAATGTAGAATGGTGATTATGAGTAAAAAAATAAACACTTAGAGAATTTTGATTTTGTTTTTTTTAAAAAGTTCCGACTCAAAAAAATATTGGATGAAACACTAATATTTTTATTTGTTTTTGTTAAATGGATGGATAGACCCAATCTGTTAACAATTTTACTGAGTGGTAGATGAGTTGAATTTTATCTAAGTGAATTGGATGGATGACAGAATATTATTAGACTTAACGTAAATCAATTCTCTATATTGGAAAAAATACTGCAAGAAATGGTGTAAAGATTTTGAGTATCTATAATATGGAGACCAATGATAAAATCTCCGATTATTTCCTCAAGTTTTTTTCTTCCAATCTATGGAGATAATCTTGATTCCAATTGTCACCCTTGTTATACATGAATATGGTTGGATACATACACAAAAAATGTACCAATTGAGTTGAATGTCCACAGTTAATCCAAAATTATATAGAGGCCCAAAAAGTTAACTATAGGGATAACTTAAATGAGTGATATTTTTTTACGACTAAAAACCTATCTTCGGAGTTTGATTTTTTGGTTGAATAATTATTTGTTAGAATTTACTTATCTTTTAGACAATCTTTGAATTGTTAGGGCTCTCTTCTTCTAAGAATCTGATGGTTAACCAAAAAAATTTATCCTTTTTTCTTCTTCTTCTTCTGTTTAGAGATTTTTTATATACCCATCATTTTTTAATTTCAATACAACATTAGTTGTTGTTTTCTCAATAATAATCATGTGTATATGATGAATTTTTAGCAAGTGTACTAAAAATGTGTCAAAGTAATGAAATTGTAAGTTCGTCTTCACAAGGACTGTTCTAATTCCTACTTTGCAATATAATTATCATGTCGGATGTGTGTGTGGGGGAGGGGGGGTTTACATATGGAAAATAGTCGGTTTCACGATAATTAACAAAATATCTATGATCGATCTCTTGACTCAGAGCCATCTTCTAAGATTATAACGTCCTGATATCTTAGGTGAGTCTGTAATCTTCGAAGGTTTTACTGAACATTAATTTCTTATCGCAACCTAACAGTCTGTTATCTCTAAACTGACTTGTTTGGTTGGACATTATAATTAGATCGAATTCAAAAGCTAGTGCTAATAGTCAATTGATATTTGATTTCATTTCATACGTGAGCGGGATATAAAAAGCATTAAGACCAAATTATAGTGAATAAAAACTAGAACTACAATTGCATTGAATAGAATTTCACAATTACGTGGTTCAAACAACTAGAATAGATTCATCTCAGACCTCATCACAAGTAAATTCGCTACTCATGGTTAAAGTACAAATAACTAAATCAAAAAAAGACATTACATGTAATAAGGACCACTAACGAAAATCCTTGATATCCTATGCTTCAAATTTGCCTCTGAATCTTCAAGTAGACGAACCTTCCTATAGACATGAAGTTTGACTTTTATAAATCTAGTTTTGTAACGTGAAAATCGTGTCACATTGTGTAGAAATCGTGGCCTGATTTTTCATTAATCTCACGTGTATGACATTTAATTGCAGAATCGTGCCACAATGCTCCTAGATCGTGGCACCATTGTATTGTGTTTTCAAATTCCTCTTTTGGCGCTCTTCTGATCTTGTGACGATGCTCCAAGATCGTGGCACAATATTTCCAGTGATGAAATGATGTTTGTTTGCAAAAAAAAATGTTGTCAAAAGGACCATAAATCATAGTACAATGGTAAGATTTCACTTCTAACTTGTCTTGACTTATTCCAATATCTAAACAATCTAAAACTCACTAAAAAGACATGAAAATGAGTAAAATAACATAGTATGACAGAGTCTCATCATAACCCCAAACTTAGTTCGTTACTTGTCCTCAATGAACAAACTTGTTAGGAAAAAATAATAGTAAAATAAAAGTTTACCCTACTAATGGTAGTATCAAAAGTTCACCTTCTTAACCGACGTTTTGATGAGCCGACTTTCTTGGCAAATCATCCTTTTCCACAAATCATTGTTTTCCACAACTTCTCCATGACCCTAATACACCCACACTCTCCAAAATAAATATCAAACTATATCTCACAATACTCTAAGATAATATTATAAGAGGAAATAAAAAGGCAGATACAAGCTTAAGGTGCTTCCGACTGGTGCACATTATAACGAAGAACTAGAGTGTGTATATATAACATTGGTCGTCTCCATGCATCTTTCTTAAGACTAAGCAACGTGAGACATTTTCAACATGTATTATTTCAATCACCCGCAATGGAGCCGTAGACTGTCAAGTGAAATCCAATTCACGAAATCGTTTGATTTATGGAAAGCATCATTGTGGTAAAGGCCATAATGCCAAAGGAATCATTACCGCAGGGCATAGAGGGGGAGGTCATAAGCGTCTATACCATAAAATTAATTTATGGTCGAATCGTAACTATCGAATACGACCCTAATAGAAATGCACACATTTGTCTCATACACTATGGGGATGGTGAGAAAAAGATAAACATTAACAATATCCACCTTGATTTAAGATGATACACTTGCTTCCAATGTATACATAGACAATCATAATTCAAAAGAACTATCATACTCCAACATAAAGAGCATATTTCACTTGAGATTAAACAACTCAAAGAATTTTCACATTGTCTTCACTGACAACCATAGTTCAAAAGAATTGTCATACTCTATCATATATAGTACACTTCACTTGAAAATAAATGACTCAAATAATTTTGGCATGTAAAAAATCAGGTTGACAATTTATGAAATTTTCCTACCGGTAGAAAATTTTCAACCATTGATATAATCTCACATTGTACCTTGTATCAGTGTAAATCAATAACCATGTGTGTACTAATCAACGGCTTTGTGTAATTCTACTATTAGCTAATATAAGTGTTGGGGAGTAATGCTTGATATCTATAAGAGAGAGACACTATAATTTCATTCAAAATATTAAAACAATGGAAAATGTTATATAGACACTCTTTATTTCCATACACTCTTGTACACCCCATGCATTGGGAAGAGACAAGATGAGATGAGAGAGAAAATGTGCTTATGTGGGGTCAATATGGCCACGTTTCCGATTTTTGTGTGGGTGTCCAAAGGTGTATTGCTACTTAAGGATATCTATGTATCATTACTCTAAAACAATAAGTATATGAGTCATCTCTTTTATATATCCAATATTTATCTTACTCATAATTCATATGAAACAAAAATCACTCTCACTTAAACAAAATGATTTGATCTCACATTTTTTTCTCAAAAACTAAAATGCCTATTTAGTACTTCCTTCGATCACTATTATAAGCAAAAAAATTAATTTTTAGATTCATTGATTAACTTATATAGTCAGATACATTAGTCAATTAATAAACCGAAAAAATTATTTTTGTTTATAATAATAACCAATTGAAGTATATATTATATATAAAAAAATTCACAATGTGTTTATGTCGGTACCAGTCATTTCCTTTCTTTCCTTAGTGCTTAATTATGACGCCCTTTTGGAGCTTGTCAATATTTCTTAAACCTCCCCATCAATCTATTCGAACACATAGACAAATTGGTTCTTATATGTGCTTGTGGAGCCATAAAAATAAAAAATAAAAATACGTGCTTGTGAACCGTTGGTTAAATAATAATACATGAAACAACAAAATGTGTAGGTCCGGTGGTGCAAAGAAGACGTAACTGATCGATAACGAAACAAATATTTGATGTGATTGGTACCTCAAAGAGATAAATCTTCAATCTCAAGCTCAACGGTTGTTGGATGCAGTTCAATCCAAATTCAACATCCTTACCGATATAACTGGCCACTTCATAAATCCATGATTACGCCAAAGATGAAATCCTCGCTTAGATTCGTATTGCGCAAGAAAATAGCTATAGCAGTCGCATGTCACCAAGTACATTTAATCCCCTTAAAATAAATAGGGGATCGTAAAAAAAAAAGAGAAGTAGGGGAGTAATCAAAATAAAAAAATTATAGGGGTAACTGTTCATGACAATGAACATTACCAACTCGTCTTAGGATATTTGACGGAACACACAAATCTAATGCATTAAAGAGAATACTCGAATTTATGTTGTGCACTCCTTTTGCCTACATTCAAACACCTTAACAAATTTCATATGAGATAAGAGGTACATAATTGTAAAGAAAGTTATGAGGTTAGTTTGGTGGTCCCTAGCCTTAGTTTGATGACTAAGATGAAAGAGTTAAAGAGTAAAATGATATAGATTGTCTTGGTTTTTTCTTTCTTTTTCATCTCTAATATATATATTAATGAATTAAGTTCAATGTAACATTAATTATTACTTTGTTGACAATAATATGAAATATTTATTACCGATAGAGAAATAAAGTGGAATTAGATAATAAATCATTAAAATATTTTTTTTTTAAAGAAAATTTAGGATGAAATGATGGGTAAGGGTCCCTCCTCCATTTGACAAAATAAACGGAGTATGTAATTTGGAGAGAGATAAATACATAAAATAAACAGTGAGTCCTATTACTAAGTGAGTACCACCATCATAAATTATTTTATATTTTTTTCAATTTTTGTGTGTCTTTACCTTTCATAATAAAAGAAATAAAGATGATCATAAATGGGGATGATCTTAACTCAAATGATGGTGCCTCAATCCAAGACAGATAATATCTTTAGACTTATAAAGTGTTAAGATTTGGTTTACTTTCTGAGGGGAAAGTGTCAAGGATATTAAATGGAAAAGATAAATAATTTCAAAATTTTTTTACTAGTCTTATTAGTATGCAAAAATAACTCAAAAATGATACTGTTGATTTTGCTCTTGACTCCAAGATCGTTGTAGATCACTTTAAGTCAAATGTAGAGGATAATAGTCAGTTAGGTTGCACTATACATGCTTGTAGACAGTTGTTTGTTAATAATTTTCAGAACTTTCATATCGAGTTCAATAGGAGGCAGGTCAATGGGGTCGCTCATGAATTAGCACAGATAGCCCATCTCGTGCTAGCTCTCACGTTTACAAAGATGTACCGTCATGTATTGAACATTTGATAGCTAATAAAAAACAATGAATTTCTTACCTCAAAAACTAAGAAATGATACTATCAATGGAAATTTAAGGAGCAGGTAATACGGAACGGACGAAGTACCTCTTAATTTTCCACCAACTCTAATTGTGGACAAATTGGAATATATTTTTTCAATACAAGAGTTGATGAACTACTAGCTTAAGAAACTTGGTCATGTTTTTTAATTCTATTATGCATCAATTGTGTATGATATTTTCATATAGTGCTCTTTATTGTTAAAATTATTAACAAAAAATGAATTTAGAAGACCATCATATGTAAATTCTTCTTACAAATTATATTGGCTAATTAGTCCCTTGATCTATGATGCTATATCAGATTGCAGAAACATCTTGACATGAATAGTCCAATAGCTAGATTACATAAACATTGGATGTGTGGTTGGGTATAGGGCTTGTGTGCAGTCACAAGTCGTTTACACACAGTCAACGAGTTTAAGGCTATCTAATCAAGTTTTGAATGTCTAAATTTCATCCTTGAAATGTTATATTAAACAATAATTAAAATCTATTTTAAAATTTAAACTGTCCTACCAAGATCAAGTGATTCTAAAGTGTTAGTTATACGCATTAGGGACTGCAACTTATCCGAATTTGTGAAGTTGGTGCACCTCCTCAAATAAAATCCAACATCATATCATATATAATAATTGGACCACTTTCTAAGGTGGATTTTACTAATGGAAAATAAGGTATCATTTATTTTCTTCATCTTTATTTTTAAAATCAGTTAACATTTTTATCTTATAACATCAAACTTCTTCATCTTATTCATTTAATATGTGATATCTATTTCTTTTGTTTCATAACCGAATCATATTTGTTATTAAGGATAATTTACCCCAATTTATTAAGGGTAATGTATTTTGGTTTTTTCTTACAATTAGGTATCATTTTCATCTCAAAAACATTTAAGTTTTTCATCTCATTTATTCAACACGTGATCCCCTTCTTCTTCATTTCAGAATTAATCTATAAATTATCCATTTATAAAGTAGCAATGTGTTGTTTCAAAAAAAAAAAAAAAGAGGAACAATGTAAGTCTGACCCAAAATGGTTCTAGAGACATGTTATTTCTCATGCCAGTTCAAAGTGGCCTTGAACAGCGCACAAGTTGGCACCAAGGTAAGGGCAACGTGATATAGTAGTGGTAACATTAATTGAGTGACGCGTGTGCAGTCGTAGGTCCTGGGTAGAGTCATCAAATAAAATAAATACTAATAGTCAATGAATCAAAATTTGTTTGTTTGTTGTCAAAATTGAAAGAAAGAGCGAAGAGCAGTAGGGTGAGTGAAAAAATAGAGTGTCCCGAGCAGCAGAAAAAGAAGAAGAAATGATATCATCATCATCATCGTTGGGCTGTGTGTTATCATCATCAACTTCAACTGTAAATGCACGACAAACTACTACTTTCTCTCTCCTCAACCGCACCCGAACAGCAGATCCATTATCATCATCGCTCTCCTTCTCTCACCCTCGCACCTTCAATCCCCTATGCCTCACGTACCTACATTCTAACCTTTTCCACTCTTATCTTTTGGTTTCTCCTCTCTTATCATGTTTCCGTGGTTTCATTTCAGATCCTTCACTCGTCATTACGGAATAAAAATCGCCGACAAATCCAAAACTAGCACCAACGGCTTTCGTGTGTTTTCCTCTTATGCTCCTTATCCTTTCACTACTCCTAATATTCAGTGGATCTCTACTGTTTCTGCTCTGTTAGTACTTCTCTCTCAATTTAATTATTCATATTATATCAATTTTCTATCATCATCCTCATATCATGATGATTAGTTGTGTTAATGAATGAAATGTTATCTGCATCATAGTCATTGTTCATATTCATATCCAAATACTCTCATAATCCCTTTCAACTGAAGCTTTGTAATTTTAAACAACGGATTGGGATTCCCTGTAGTTAAGGAATTTTACATTTGCGTGTTGCAGACAATCAGATATCCAATCAAGATCGGTTGACTCATATTTCAATCTCGTATTTTCACTTCAACTAAGAGTTGAAATGTAATTCTTCGGATTTTGGTTGGAGTTGGACGGTCTGCGGCTGCCTCGAATCCAAATCCTTAACGAGATAGTCATTGTACTATTGTTTTAGTTTTTATCTATGTAACTTGTAAGCGTGATTAATCATGGATTTTCTAATGTTTACTACACGTAGTTGGTATCAAAACTGAAATACCTGTTTTGCTGGTAGTAATCTTATTATTATTCAAAATCTTGTAGGGTTTTAATACTGGCAAAGGGCACTGCTGTACCAAAATCATTTATTGTTCCATTATTTGCTTTGCAAGCCCCTGCAGCTGTTTTCGCCTGGATAAAGTACGTCATCGATTCTTTGTATTTTGTTTTCTTGTTCAGTATATATAGCGAACTGTTTCAAAGTAGATTTTCTTATGTTTGCTCAACAAATTTCGTGGATTATTATTCTATTTCTATACGTGCACCAAGAATAAGTGTTATTCTCTTTACTAAGATTGCTGTTTTACCTTTTATTGATCTAATTATTTTACACAAATTGAACATACAGAGGTAGATATGGTGTGTGGTCAGCATTCTTGGCACTTCTGGTCCGTCTCTTCTTTCATATTCCAGGTATATTCTCTTATACATCATATGCACATGAGCGCATGATATTTAGGAATCTTGAAGGGGTAACAATGGACACAATAGACCTCAAGAAAACCATATGGCCTTTATTGAAAGTGGTGAAAATCAACATTTTGTTTTAGGAACCTCAAGGAACATATTGATTCTATTTCTTCTCTTAGTGAAAAGTAAAAACTGCAAAGTGATAATAGCAGAAGCCTTTTTTGCTAGGCAGGGTTTAATCAAACTTTTTCAATCATTTATAAAGACAAACCATTTAAAATCTAAATCTTCTCAATGGTTTCATCTATTGTTACCTCTAACTATTGGATTCCATTTGATGCACTCTTTTCACTAGAGCATGTACAAGTTTTCTCATTGCATGTCTAAACTAAACTATCCAAGACAAAATTCTACTCTCCAACAATCCATAATCATATTCTCATGTTTACAAGATTAAGCTTATTTTCGTGTTTGTTCTTTACAACCAAACATTTTTTCTCATACAAAAAATTCAGAGCTGTAGAGTAAACAAATTCTTAAAATTAGATGTTTTTCGTATCACATAAAACACTTGAAACACTCCTGGTTCATCCATCTCACTGATTCCCATGGTTTGCACCTCCGTTTATTTCCTTTTCATTTTGTACAATGTATCCAAAATACCCAAACTATGTGTTACTATTGACTGCAAGCCAACTGTGGAGTGTATTAATATAAGGATAACCCGGTGCACTAAAGCTCCCGCATACGCAGGGTCCGGGAAGAGGTCCGACCATACGTGGAGTGTATTAATATAAGGGGAAACTGTGGAGTGTATTAATATAATAAAAATAAATTGTGTATTTTGTTCTTCATTCTTTTTGAATATTAATTGGAAAAAAGATAAAATTTCTGCCGGATATTCTTTGATTCTAGGTGAACTTGAGCTGCCATTTATAGCATTACTCTTGGTGATTGTAGCTCCTCACGAGGCTGTGAGATTAAGGTAAGCAAATTCATGTTTTTGGGGCCATTGAACCATTGTCAACTTACCCTATTTATTAAAATAAAAAACTCATACATCGTTATTCACTTTGCCAGGGACACAAAAGAAGGTGCCGTGATTTCTTTATTGATTGCGGTGTATTTGGCTTTCCAACATTTCTCAAGAACAAGCTTGGAGAAATCATTTGACCAAGGTTCAATTGTTTCCACCTTAGCGGTCATCGGTATCACTGTTGCATCCTTGTTGCTTCTTATCTGAGTTGGCTTCGAAAGTATTTACGCTAATAGTATATTGTAAATAAGAACAATACATGTTGGAATGTTGATATTATTTGGTCATGTACTAATAGTATTATGTAAAATGTTTGATACTCAGTTGTTTACTTTTTACTTAAATAATGGAGTTAGAATCGGTATTTGTATTAGAAATATGTATTTAGTTCATGATATTCTGAATATATTATACAATGAGTAACTGAAGCTAGTTTTTGGCCCTAGATTGTTATGATAAAGAACTCCACATCTGACATGAGGGTTCTTTGCTTTTGTTGTGTAGATTGCAATGAACATAAATATAAAATGTTGTTCTTAAATTTTGTTTCAGTTAGATATGTTCCACAAAATATTCATTTTTGCCGTGTATTACAAAGTGAGTAAAATGCTATCATCTTCCAACACCATGTTTGTCTTTTTATTCAAATTTTGGTTTTTGATCTGGTTTATGCAAGTTGTGTTAGTCAGTTTAGTGTTATCTTCGTTTAAAGTTGTTTTTTTTTTCCATTTCAATATTACTATCCGATTCGTATTATTCAAAACAATATTAATATAGGCCGGATCATCTTTTTATAAAAAAAAGGGAGTTAACCTTTTACTTTTAAATATCATTTTAGTGCCTGTAGACTGTAATTTATTAGTTTTATCAATGTCAACTTGATATTATATCATTTCACAATTGAAATTGTTGTGTTCTGATTCTACCTACAAGAGTGGTTTCCTGAAGAGTATAAAAAGTTTGTAGATTTATACTCTTTGGAATTACTCAGTGTTAGTATAATGATATCTTTTAGCTGGGGAAGTTAAAGTTTGTCACGATTAGTTATGTAGTATGAGATAGTTAGAGAGGCAGATACGTTGATTTTGTTCATTACCAAATCATTTGTTTACACAACATATACTATAGTGAATAAAACAAGATTGATTTTTCTGAATAGGTTTTTCTAAGCGTTTCAGTTCTGAAAACATGTTTTAGACCAAACATTATAATTTCAGAAGTTCTGTAATTGTAATTTATTCTATTCACTAAATAAAATGGTATAGTAGCTGATATTGGTTGTAGAGATTTCTCTATGAAATAAAAGCTAATACTGTAAGAAAAACATAAAACCTGTCAACAAGAACCTCTGTTTCCTTTTGGCTCTATCACGCTTTATTATCAACTATCAGACATACATACATAGATGATAGTATTAGTATAAGTAATTTTAATTACAAGACTTATTTGACTCTTGACTTCTAGAAATTTTTACAAAAACTGCTTGAAGACTGAATGAATTCTGGCTTATCCCTTAGAGTGTGTTTGGGTAAGGTAATTGAGAAATTTTAAAGAATTTAGAATTCTAGGTAATTTAAATGATTCAATTAAATTATTTTCATTTCTCAATTTTTTTGTTTGGATGAAGTAATAAAAAAATTCATTGTTATCGTTTTTGGGTAACTTTATAAATTTTAATTTTTTGGGCCAAATTTGAAATTGAAATTAGGGGTCAAATTATAATTTTTGAAAAATTTAAGGGACCAATTTGCAATTTTCTGGAAATTTATTGAGGTCAATTTGAAAATTTTGAGGACCAAAATGCAAAATTTGAAAAATAATAACAATGAAGAAATTTGAAATTCTTAACTTTTAGGTGTCATTTGAAATTCTCTAAATTTAACTTGAACAAAATACTTCATAAATTTCCATCATTTTAAAAAAAAAAAATTATTATTATCTAAACAATGAAATTCACCTCAAAGTATTTCAATTCCCTCAAAACATTCCCCCATCCAAAATACACTCGAATCGAATCGTAAGAATTTGTTTATTTCTCGTCTATATGTAATTTGCTACTTGAAGAGAAACCGAGAGGCCACATGCAAAACATGAATGACAAAGAAAGAAGAGCAGATGTGGATGCACCAGATCTTGGAGGTGGGATTGCAAAACCTGGTGGACTTGGTGGGCTGCAGCCATATGAACTCGGTGGACTTGGTGGGTTGCCAACATATGATGATGGTGTACTTTTTCTGCATTGACAATATAATATATATAATTAGAATGTATTGATTACATCTTCATATTAACTTCTTTGTTTATAAAATGAAAAAAAAAAATGAGATATATGTTGCAGCCACTGAATTCAGCCTTTGTTTTTCAAATTCTTACCCTGTACCGGATGATGCATATTGGCAGTTCACATTACTTACAATGATGTTAGATGTTAGTTTATTTAGAAGGTAGAGAAATTTCTGTTAATTAAAGTGGCACTAATGACCATTATACAACAATCTTCAAAGAAATTTAAACTATGACTCTTGAAATTAAAAGATCAAACTCTCATCAATGAGGTGACACCTCAATGGTGTGTGGCTAATGAATCTCATTCAATTAAGCTTTTGTTTAGTGAAATGCTTACTTGGACCATTGCTTGTAAGTGTTGCTGCTCCTCCGAACACACAACTAGTAGGTATTGGATGCTTCTGGTAGTACTCATTGAAGGCATAAGAAGCATGATCAGGGAGAGTGTTCGGTTCAAAACAACTTGCTCCAGGTTGAATTTGTGAGCAATCTGCACCTCCTTGTCCACAAGCATAATTAAGAGCTACTTGTAGATCTGATTTTGAAGCTCCTTTATTAGCCACACACCATTGTCCACCACCTGATGATGCAGATATTCCTGGAAAACCAAAAACGTCATTTAACTTTTCATTAGGACAAATGAGAATAGTTTGCTGAATGTTTTATGAATTTATAAGATCAAACTCTCACAAGTAAAAGCCTAAACTGACTGTTAGTATTGCCGGAGTTTGAAAAAACGGTCATTAACACAATTTGGACGAGACATCAGAGTTTTTGATGTCTGCATTACCACGATGCATTGAACCACTATTCTCAAAGGATTGCGACATGACCGTGATGTAAATGTAAAACCATGGTGACAGATTGCAGGGTTTTGTTATAAATGCATGGAAAGGTATAACTAATCACATTGCTAAGGAAAATATTGAAATTGATCAAACTCTGAAAACTAGCATAACCAAATAACCAACCAACATTTGTATACAAAAACAAAATTGGTACTCCTTGTTACGTACCTGAACCAAATAAAATGCACAGAGAGAATAGTGCAAACTGCAAAATTCTAAAGTCCATCTTTGCAGGTTGGCTTTTGAGCTTTAATTACAGATTCTTCCTCCTTGATCTGGAGCAATGTTAAAAAGCTAAGATTTATCAAACAAGGACAACTCTGTAGAAGAATTTTATTCGTTCAATTTACATTCTTGTTTATATATTTTATATACATTTAAAAAGTTAATAAGACTGTGAGAATTTAATGTAAATAAAAAGTTAATAACACATTATGAGATAAGTTGTGACTTGTGATCCAAGTCACAATGGAATAAATTACTAAACACAAGAAGGATGCACATATGTTGATTTTCAAACCTACCTTCAACAGGCAATGGAGTTTCTTTGTGTGTTCTGTCTGCATTTCTTTCTTCCTTCATTCATGCAATTTATAACCTACTCACACATGATTTTTCAATTAATTTGTATCACTACCTATTAATACAAAATCACAAGGATCTATTTCTTTGAACTCGTTAATAAGACTTCATACAAAAGCTAGTAAATGGTAATTTTCCGGATGTTTAACTTAATTATAAAACTTTACCATGCTTGCATAATTAGAGGCAGTTTTTCTCTTCAAATAATTAATAATGAGAATCACATGAATAAACATTAACTTTTTTAGATGGTTCTTGTTCAAAAAAAAAACTTTTAATAAATGATAATTTCAGAGGTTTTGTAATTGTAGTCTATTCTATTCCCTTAATAAAATGGCATAGTAGCTGATATTAGTTACATGGATTCTCTGTAAAAGAAAAGCTTATACTGTAAAAGGAAAAACTTTTATGTTCTTTATTATCTTCACTAACAGCCATACATACATAGATGATATGTATAGGTAATTTTATTTTAATTACAAGACTTATTTGACTCTTGACTCCTAGAAATTTTACAAAACCTGCTTCAAGACTGAGAGAATTCTGGCTTATCCCTTAAAGAATCACCAGAAGTTGTTTATTTCTAGTCTATATATAATTTCCTGTATGAAGTGAAACCAAACGACCTACTGAATCCAGCCCTTGTTTTGATACATTAATAAAGAAAAAAAAGAAAGAGATATAGACTTATAGCTGCTTCAAATTCTTACCCTGTATGGGGTGATGCATAGTGGCAGTTCCCATTACCTACAGTGATGTTAGATGTTAGTTTATGAATAAAGGTAGAGAAGCAAAAAAAATATTGTAAAATTGGGCAAGAGAAATCATCATTAATTAAAGTGACACTAATGTTAATTTTTACAACAGTCTTCAAAGAAATTTGAACTATGCCTCTTGAAATTATAAGATGAAACTCTCATCAGTGAGCTGACATCTAATGGACAGAAAATTTGTTGATAGTCTAATGAATCTCATTAAATTAAGCTTTTATGTTTAGTGAATTGCTTACTTGGATCATTGCTTGTAAATGTTGCAGTTCCTCCAAATACACAGCTGGAAGGTATTGGATTCTTTTGGTAGATGTCATTGAAGGCATAAGAAGCATGATGACGGTGAGTGTTTGGTTCATAACAGCTTGCTCCAGGTTGAATTTGTGAGCAATCTGCACCTCCTTCTCCGCAAGCATGATTAAGAGCTGCTTGTATATCAGACTTTGAAGTTCCTTTTTTAACTACACACCATCGGCGACCACCTGATGTTGTAGAGACTCCTGGAAAACCAAAGATATCATTTTAACTTTTCATTAGGACAAATTAGAATAGTTTGCTGAATTGAAAGCAAGTTAATTTGCTGAAAGCCTGAAACTGAGTTTTAGTATTACTAGAGTTTTAAAAAACGCTCATGGACACAATTTGGACGAGACAACAGAGTTTTTGATGTCTTCATTACCATGAATGAGGTTGCGTTGAACCGCAATTCTCAATGGATTGCAGAGTGATGTAAAACCATGTTGAAAGATTGCATGGTTTTGTTATAAATGTATGGAAAGCTAGTATAACTAATCACATTTTTTAGGGATATTGAATGAGTATTAATCAGGAGGTTCAGAATTCAACCCTTGAAAACTAACATAACCAAGTAACCACATATGTGCATCCTTCTTGTGTTTAGTTTTCAAGGGTTGAATTCTGAACAATTTAAGTAAATAAAAAGTTGAGAACAATTTATCAGATAAGTTGCGATCCAAGTCACAATGGAATAAAACTAATAAACACAAGAAGGATGCACAAACCTTGATTTGCTCGAAGTTTTTCGAACCTTTCTCCAACAGACAATGGAGTTTCTGTGTGTGTTCTGTCTGCATTTCTTTCTTCCTTCCTTCATGCAATTTATAACCACTTAGACATGATTTTTCAATTAATTTGTATCACTAACTATTAATACAAAATCATAGGGATCTATTTCGTTGAACTCATCAATATCCGAATGTTTACCTTAATTATAATGCTTTATCATGCTTCCATAATTAGAGTCAGTTTTTCCTTAAATAATAAATGAGAATCACATGAATGTATTCATAAGGAGATTGCAGATACAACTCATCTGATAAAGCCATACAAGCAGGATTGATTTTCCTAAACATTGTTGCAATGCTAATAATTTGATTAGATTGGAATGTAAATAATGTTATGTGTTGCTAAGACTTTAAATCAATTTTGTTTTGCATGTTTTGATTATCATATTGAAATTTGGGTTGATTTAAAATATATGATTTTGTTTTGGTAAACTAAAGGTATTATCCGTGCAACTGCAACTATTACTGCATTTGAGGTAACTTAGATTCATCTAAGATGTTAATTGTTATGATTCGAAATAACATATGATGGAACACTTGGCATAACATAATTGGTTGAAGAAATAGGGATATTATTATCATTAATAGGTATGAAGAAAAATTTCATCCCTTCGGTACTCCATTAGAATAATGCGTTAAACATTTATGGAAAAATGGAACGGTGGGCGCCATAGTTTTGCCTTGTTGTGTGGCAATATGCGGGTAACACTTTCATTTTAGGATTGAAGCAAGCTGTTAGGAAAGGATGTACAAACATCACCGTCCGAGGAGACTCCCAACTTCTTCTTGTACAGGTTTGTTATAGATAGACAGAGAACTATATTCCATTGCTTAAACTTAGAATTGCATGTGAATGCTTATAAAAGGAAAACATAATCCAATTGTTTACAAAAAAGTTACACGGTGATTTGAAAATTTTGAGAAATGACATGATTTCTACATTAACAACAGCTAACTCCTTTATATTCATTTAGTTCACATATTTCCCAATTGGTTAGATATTGTTAAGATTTACCCATTGTTACTTTTCATTTTTTTTTTTATTCATTTTTATTTTGGAAATAATTTACCAACATATGTTATTGGTTTTGCTACTTCTTTAGGGTATGTGGAAATGCAGGGTTGTTGAGGAGAATGTAAGGGGCTTGTGTGTTGAGGCGTTGATATTAAGGACTCATTTTCAGCCATTCCACATCGAATACGTTTCTAGGGTAATTATTTATTAATTTGGTATTTGAGAACAATGAATATTTAGTTAGTAGTTTGGTATTTGAGAACAATAAATTCATCTCTTGAAATTATTCTAGCTGTTTCATAATACTTTTACTTTAACAAAAGCCATATATTTCCGAAGCTTATCTCCATTGCTCTTCTGCTAAATATTGCCATCCTCTTTAGCAGTTCTGCAATCCTAGAAGAACCCTTTAAAAACTCTGGCTATTAACCTTAACACATTGCAACCAAAGTCATCTTTAATTACTGTGAGCAGTTGAGCACATTGTGTCATGTCACATTTTTTTTAAGACTCCTTTTCATAACATTCTAGTTTCTGTTAACTAAGTTTGGACATCACCGTGCAGCACTTCATTAAGTACAGCTGTTAGCATCTTGTTAGCTATCAAGTATCCTTTCTTGCAGTAGTAAAAATAAGGAACTTCAAGTTTTGTGACCTTTTGGATTTAACATGGATTCTAAATATAAGCATGGTCCCCTAACTATGCTTCTTGAACACTTCCTTTCCAACATTAACCTCTCATTACTTGTTGGTGGAAAACTGTCCTCATTACTTTATGGATTTAGCACAGATAAAGTGTGGAATACCAAACTGTGTACTCCATGCATTTCCCTAATTTTATTTATAATTTATTAACATTCCGTTAACCAATTTTTTATCTCTTCAACTTTCGATTACAACTTCTTATATACAAATGTATTTTTTGATGGTCAGGAACTTAGCTATGGAGCGGTTGAAAATGCATACCTAGCCATCGAGCTCAAAGGTTAGAACTCAAGAATTTTCTCGATTCCCTATAGTTTTCGGTTAATGTTTGATTCTTTGAAGCCAAAAAGCGTAATTGGTTTGTGTTTGCTTTTCTATTTCAATTGATATAACTAAGACATTTGTTTGAAAGAAACATTGTAAAACAATGTGTTAGTTTGCCTCAGATTTTATTTTCATATTTATATTTGATAGGGGAACATAAAGTTTAATGAGTTTTTATTTAAACCTTTGTAGATGGAGAAGTTGAAGAGGATAATGTGGCGCTACTGGAACTGTGTCAAAAGCTTTTGGCAATTATGTAGCAATACACTGTATTGGGGATTTTTACATACTTGGGGGATAAAAATACCATTGTCATATTTGGATATTATACTGTTAATGTCCACCAAAAATAACGGTGAAGCGAATACCAAAAAAAAGTTGCACCATAATACCAAAAAAACATCATGATGGTGGTTTAAGTGAAACTAATTTTGGATTCATTCGTGTATATGCTATGTTATCGGGGAAGCTTTAGTATGAGGCTCAGGTATTGTTGAGTTTTATTTTTTTTAATAGACGAAACAACAAATTACAATTGAATCTTGCACACATAAATGGAGGGTTGAGGTTCTAACCTTGGTTACAACGTCTATTTTAACATTTTTGCATTTTTGTCAATTGAATTAGGATTTTTTGAGCCTTTATTAATGTTGTTATGAAATTGAAGTTTTTATGTATTTTGATTTTAACAAAAAAAAAACTATTATTATTATTATCATCATTATTTTGGTAGATAGATGAATGGCAAGTCACCGGAAATTCACATGCATAAGTTCCGGGATTATTTTTTGGTGGTGTTCGGCCTAACAATTTTTGACATTTTTGTCTATTGAACTATGACTTGTGAAATTATTATTATGCATCGATTATACGTTTTTTTTCATAAATACTTACTACTTATGATCCTTAAAGAGTGTCATGAGGCTCTCATTAACATTTCTGTTGTTATTATTATTAAGCCAAATATTATCATTTTTCCCAAGGGCACATATTAAGGAGCTAAACGGAAAAATATTCATTCATCTTGAAAGTTAAATTACTTTTTTAAAGTTAAAATATTGTATTTTAAATGCAAAATATTTTTGATATCCTTAACATGTGTTTTAAGGACACAAGTTAACAAGACTCAATTATTAACAATGTTAACACCAATTGTCATTTTTTCGATAGATTGACGAAATGATTAATTTCTTTTTTAAGGATGACGAAATGATTAATGATTGTTTTTTTTAATATTAATATATGTATTTAGTGTTTCGTAACTTTCTATAAAATATAATTGCAAAAATATTTAAAAAGATGTAATAATTAATGAGTTCGTTAAGTTTGATTTATTTTTTTTAGGACTGGAGGGAGGATAATAGTTTTGATAGAGACTTGTAAAGCTTAGTTGACCAAAACAATGAACTGTTTTCCTCGTTAAAATGCACCGTTTCCATTTCCCCCATTATCAATGTAAACTGAAATATAGTGAAACTGAAGCTTTGTGACGTCTCAGATCTAATTGAACCTTCAGTTGGAGGTTTGGAGCGCGCTTTACACCCTATTTGCAGCAGTAAGATTTATATTCTCTTGTTTCTTGCATTTTTCTTCCCTTTTCTCATTTTCATTAAAAAAAGTTACTACTCCCTACGTTTTAAAATAAATGTTGTTTAAGGTTTTTACACCTATATTAAGAAATGCATTAATTAAAAGAAAAATATATGTTATTTTACCAAATTATCTTAATCAACTATTGGTTTATTTTCATTAAAGAAAAAAATTAGGTATAATTCCTTAGGTGTTTTACGTATGGTTCTTAACTAAATTCATCATAACTTTCTTAAATTCATAATTCTCTCAAAGTTTGTTATCTCCAAAAAAAGTTGTATTTTTAGTTAAGAATCATACGAAAAGCACCTAAGAAATTGTACCTAAGTTTTGTCCAAAAAATAATACTCTGGAATTAGTGTATATAGTATTAATTGAATGATACAATTGAAAAGAAAAAATTATTATTGCATTGAAAACTGAAAGGGACATTTATTTTAAAATGTACTTTTTTTTTCCTAAAACGACACTCATTTTTAAACGGAATAAGTATATCTTTGGAGGATTTGGATGGGGTTTATTACGGGGCTAATTTGGGAGACCGGAGACATGTATATTCCTAATGTTTGATAAAAGGCTTATTTGTCATAAATAAATGAAATGAATAAGCTTCTAATTATTTAGATAGAATTTCGGAATTTGGATTGTAAGGCTATGTTTTTACCTGATGAATACTAATTGCGTAATTGTTCAAGCTTTTGTACCATTTTTGGCGTGTCAATATTTAATATTTATGGGGATGTTTTGTCTATTTTCTTGTAGAAATTTCTTGGGATACAAGTTTGATAACTCAGTAGTCTTTTTGGCTTACTAGTGTTTTTGGGCCTTGTTAGGTTGTCATCATGTTTTAGTTTATGAGAACTGCTCTTTATCCAAACGTTTTTGCTCATTCCCAAGTGAAATGGCCAAAATACCCCAGCGTGGGTTAACCCCCGCTACCATAAATTGTGAATGTTGATTTTGGAATAAATAGAGGAGATTCTGATCAACAAAGGAAGGTTGAGATGAGAGTTTGTGTGAGTTTTCAAGGTGACTTAATTCACGCAGCGTGAGTTAACTCACGTAAAATTAACACTAGCGTGAGTTAACTCACGCAGGGGTATTTTGGCCATTTCACTTGGGAATGAGCAAAAACGTTTGGGTAAAGAGCAATTCTCTTAGTTTATAGACTCTTTAGCTTGATGTTTCTCTTTTCATAAAAAAAATATTGTTGTAACTTTTGTGCCATTATTCCTTGGGGGATTAGGATGAGTTTTACAGTGCTCTTTTGGCGGACAAGCGCATTCCCAACATTGATGATAAGGCTAAGGACCAGATATGGATGCACTAAGTGAGAGACCAAGGAGAAAACACAATTGGATTATCTGGGCCAGATGAAAGAGTCAAGGCTTCTGTGACAACCATTATAAGAAGATCTGACAGAGTTCAATTGTTCGAAAAGATTGTCACAGCAAACGTGACGAAGAAGCCAGACATTACACAGATTCAAACACTAATTGGTGATGAAATAGGTCTGAATTTTGATGATAAGATTGCCTAGCTGAATCATCTTGTTGCATGTCTCACGGTAATAACAAAAGAATAAGAACTGCAGAAAGAGCTCTTCTACTGTGTGCTAAGATGAAGGAGCTGCAAACAGTCCTAGTTGTAATGTATGATCTCCATGGTAGACTTGGTTTAAGTGAAATTGGAATCCCCTTAGGTGAAGATTATAAGGGTTGCAAGATATTGGTGACATCTACAAATTTGGAAGTTTTATCCAAAGAAATGAAGGTTCATAAATTGATACAATTCTCAGAGACATGAAATGAATCTCTTCTTACTAGAGTGTTTGAAGCAGAGATCATTAAAATCTGAAGTCCAAACATGAACATAGTTTGGAACACATCACCTTGGAGAGATTGACAAGGGCTTTGAACGGTATAGATGAATTAAGACTTTTTTTTTTATCAGTTGCTTGTGCTTGTAATTCTAAGATATGACTGATTCAGATAATAATAATAACTGTCATAATGGGATGTGTGGTAATCATTGTGTCTAATTTGATCTTGTTTTTACCTTACGGGTAGTTAAGTGGAGTTCAGCCAGGTATGCTCCATTTACATAGTGCTACATTTACATAGTGGAGCATACCTGGACTCCGAGTTTGGATACGCAAACATTAAAACTCTTCGAGAAAGAGTTTGCCACTCATTGGGTTTCACAAAAACTCGATGAATTAGTCTCTGCAGTTGTACACAGAGAATACCCAGTTTAAACCAAAAATACTGTAATGATTTGTTTACCAATAAATTGACAATGTCATGTATTCATATATCAATAGGTATTGATACACATACACTTTAATTTCGTCATCAAAAAAAGAAAGCATACACTTTAATTTTAAAAAAAATGAAAAAAATAAAAGAGGAAGGAAATAGTATCAAAATCTACATAAAAATGTAAAACAAGGTTTCCTTTCCTATATTAGTTAAGTATTACTACAATCCAAGTTGCTTCAGTTATGCTCTGGTTCCTTAAATACGAACTTCTGTATGCTTCCTTAGATCACTTCTTCCTACCAATCTTGTGTTACGTGTCTATTTAATAACCTGAAATTTTTGAGATATATACATGGCAGCTTCCAGCATGCGGATTCTCTAGAAGTTTCAAATTAAATGAAAACCCAAAAGAAAAGATTGCATTTGAATGCGCAGTAGAAACTGTTTTATCCTTGCTGAAGCATACTGCATTTTGAAAGATGTTGGCTGACATCATCCCAAGCTGCAAATACAGGGAGGGCTCAAATCACGAAAACCATATTACAATTTGACTGTGAAAGAGAGAAAGAGAAAAGGACGATCTAACTATGTAGCGTTAACATCTCAGATTGAGTGTGTCTGATGTCCGACACTACACCAGATTACATTCAATAACTTTCATTTTTTCAAATTATTCCCAGTGTCTATGTGTCAATTTCGTGTATTTATTTTTGCTTCTTAACAATCTAGTGCTATCACATGGTAGCAACTCCAACGCTTGCTCCGAGACAAGGAGAGAAAGAAAAAAAATGCATTTATACCTGGAAGTTTCTGGAAGTCAGGCTCTATTCCGTTGCCGTTTATGTCCTTGTGCTTTGGGGTTACATACTTCCCAACAGTAATAACCACACCAGACCCATCTTGAAGCTCAAAGACAGATTGGATTAAACCCTGAAAGAAAAGAATCATTATAGAAGGAATTTCTAAAGAATGTCAGAACAAGAGTGAAGATTGGAACAATTTAGATAAAATGTTTAAACCATTTCGCGAAGAAGAGAAAAGTTATGAACCTTGCCATATGTGCGTTTTCCAACAAGAACAGCTCTACAATTATCATGAAGTGCAGAAGCAACCTGAAATAAGTATAACACGAACAATGGTGTCATGAAGCAGTATGAGATGAAAAATCAAACAATATAACAAGAAATTAGCTCCTTACTATTTCACTAGCACTAGCAGTCTTGTCATTCACTAAAACCTGCATGATACAGATCAAAAAGATTTAAAAGCTTAGTCTACAAAATGAAAATTCCACTAAACAATGACATACTTTTCATCTATAAATACCACAATAAAACATGATAATTCATTTCAATAAGAAAAAGAGAGGAGATTAGGAAATCGGGAAGCAAAATAATTCATTGATGTAAACTTAATTTTAAAAAAAATTCAGATGTAGGAAAAGCTTTTACAACAAGAGGAGCACGGATCAATGGTGAAGTATCCGAAACAACAGCTTGCTGGAACTGAGGGTCTCTTCCAGCAGTGTAGATGACCTATCATGATGACATCAGAAACGGACAAGTCTGTGTTAAGAAACCAAAATCCATTGAAAAAAACAGTTGAAGAAGCATCACCAAGATAGCAGTCAATTTTAACATCAAGATATCCTATAGTAAAAAAGAAACCAACCAACATTTAATCGATTATATCATCATCCTAACTGGCTATATACTAAATAGTGTATTAACTAAACCATTTAATCGATTAACTCACACTCAGAATTAATATACTCTATTATCTTAAACTCTTCACTCTGTACAGAAAAGGGGGAGGAATCATATGTTAAGTAAACAACCAGTAAATGTCTAACATAATTGTAGCGTGATTTGCACATGAGACCAATATTATTAGTGGAGAAATGTGAATCACAAATCATTGAAGACAATAAAATTCACGGAATAAAAAATGTTTTAACCTCCAATATCACATTTTAAGGCAAAATAACATTCAAGTGAATAGCTAACATAATTAAGACCTCTTTTTTAACCTCTCCAATAATTTTTTACACAATGTATGCTTTAATTCATCACATTCAGCAACAGACACAAAGTTAGCATAATTACCGTGTCTCCTTCGTTTAGGAAAAGCTTTGCAATTTCAATTCCGGCCTGAAAAAATTCAAAGGGCAAAACTGAATTAGGAAATTTGAAAAAACAGAGAAAAGTTACATTCAATACAACACATGCTTACTTTATCATGTAATCTTATCAACCAAAGCATGTTTGAGCACAACTCAACAGAGCAATCAAATTCACTTAAAATAGAATTGAAGAAATACTGACTATGGTAACACGCTAACACATGAGCCACATTCACTTTGAGCATTTGTCTGATATTATACTTTGTTATATGAAAAAGAAAAGATGGAACAACAAAAACAATCTTGGCATTTCCTCTCAGCCATAATCTGCACCAACACACATGACAATCTTGGCATTTCCTCTCAGCCACAATCTTGACACATCTCATAGAATAGAAGCCTTATGCGTTTATCTTCATTTTCAGGATGTAAACAACATAAAAAACTTACTATTCTAGTTGATTTCAAAGCAGAAACTAAGAATGGTATAGGTAGATAGGGTTAATGAAATGCAACCTGCACTAGCCCACCAAGATTATCTCTAAGATCCAATACAAAATATGAGGCACCCATGTCTTGAAGTCGCTTCATTGCTGCAAAATTCAATTCATTCTTGTGTAATCGCAAGAAACCAAAAAAAAAAAAAAGACATTAAGCTGTGAAAAGCTTACCGATGACTAAATCCTTTCGAGCCAATGCATTGAACTCTTTGAGGCGGATATACCCAATTTGAGCAGCACCACTTTCTGTTTGTTCCATACGGTAAGAGACTGGTGTGCGAGCCACAAATTGCCGCTGAACTTCAATTGATTCAACAGGTCCACAGTTTCCATGCTTGAGCTGACAACAGTGATACCAATATTAAACTTGAACGTTAAAAAACTAAAAGCAAAGGCTAGAGCAGGTGCCAAACTAACTTGGAATCAGAGTCCAAAACCTGAATAGTCACAGATGTTCCGTTAGGGCCTTGCAACAGGGATGATACTTCAAATGCTGATTTTCCCTTTACCTCTGTGTCATTGACTGCCAATATTTCATCCCCCTAACCAAGAAACAAATAAAAGCAAGAGATGTATATGAAGATTTTTGAAAATGAGTAGGAAACAACATTTCTAAAGAAGAAATATGATAGCATCCTATACCGAAAATTTTAAAACATATAGTTATGTACATAATAATACAATTATATTAACATCAGGGATCAACTGAAAACAAAAAAATTATTAGGGCAAAGCATAATTTTTGAAAGACATTGGCAGAGTGAATTTGTAGAGTTGTCTTTGTCTACCTGTCTGACACCAGCAGAATGAGCAGGACCGTCCAATATTAATCCCAATACCTTCAGCCTATGGTCTCCATTTTCATCCGTAACTTCCCTAAGGTTTATTCCAATACCAGTCATGTCATACCTCGCCATCTTGGAGAACTTTTAAAAGTGAAAAAAAATCCATATACCATTAAGTAAGAAACACGAGAAGCACAATGGTAGAAAGTACATAAATTGATGCTGTACATCATCACATTATGTATAAGCAAAAAAAACAATAGTAAATGGTATGATAATACAAGAATACATCATGAGTTTCTTATTTAGTTTAATTGATGTCTCATAAGAGTATAGGCGTACCAATTTCAAACTCAGACAACACAGTAAAACAATCATAAATTGCTCATTTACGCCATGTTGTAGTGGCACAGACAGACACAGTTTTTTAAAAAACGGTTGAGCAGCTGCAATTGTAGGTGCGAGTGCGACATCAAGGTTTTTTTATAGGTCTGTGACAGCAATGCAGATGAGATTTATTTTTTCGCCTCAGTTGTATATGACGTGCTCTTTGCAATATCAAGACTCACATCAGGGGGATGGCAAGGCAAGTGCCCATAAGGCATAAACATCTAATGATAAAAAGAAAAATATCCACAGAGAAACACTAATGAAAATTGAAGAATGCATTACCTCCTCAGGCGAAAGAAAACGTGTATAAGGATCGCCCAAACTGGCCAGCATTCGCTTGATGATGTTGTGTGCCTTTGACCTTGTCTGAATTGTATTGCTCAAAATATCATTCTTCTTTAGCTGCAGACAAAAAACAGCTATTAGCACCAAACAAAATCAAAATCAATGAAGCAAAGCTAGCATCCTATGAAGAAGCACGGACACATAAACATAATCTCATAAATTATGAGAAAATAGAAGTGACATGCCTTAAATATAAAGTGACGATGCTAAGTAACGTAGCTACTCAGCTAGCAATACATGATAAAACAGCAAAATTTAAGTTGGTAAAGTAATGTGTACAAGCTGCAAACCAAAATCCACATAATAAAAATTGATAAACTGGTCTAAAATGAAGAAGAAGAAAAAATAAAAAATTTTGAGGTGGATGGGAAGGGATATGAACAATGATGTTACCTGCCAGGTATCTTGAGACCAACGGTGGCGACCAGTATCAAGAAAGTCATCATTGACAATCTGCCAAGCTTCCTGAACAAGTCCTTCATTGGTAACAACTTCAGGAGCAGTTGGGAGCGTGATATCTCGTAACTCAACATCAAGGCATGTCTCAGAGGAAGGAGAGAGAGGGATTGGAAGAGGAGGGGGTTGAAGAGCAGAGGCAGAAGAAGAAGAAGGGATGGAGGAGAAGAATAAGCCAAAGGAAAGCGTAGTTGCAAGGAGAGTATTGTGAAGGGAAAGCTTAGTGGGAATAATTGGAAGATGAAGATGATGATGATGATGGGGTGTTGAAAGTGTTGTTGGAGTGGTGGAGAGTGATGAAGGTATTAGCCACACATTCATCTTCTTTCTGCAACTCAAACTCAAACTCAAACACAACATTTTTATTTGTTATTATAAATTATTATTATTATTATTAAATAAAAAAACAAAGTTTAATTTAATCTAATTATCGACAAAAAAAAAATGTTGGTTACGTGGCTAAATCTAATTCGTAGATATTTTAACCATAGCCTCTCGTAGTTTACTCAAAAGAAGAAGTATAGAGAGAGAGAGAGAGAGAGAGAGAGAGAGAGTTGAATTGATGATGTCAGGTGGA